>OFMX01001459.1_pt1 | contig 17809 bp, 26 predicted proteins | sample 1541901 | NCBI WGS metagenome assembly OFMX01 (sample SAMN04209222, study PRJEB22552) | human gut metagenome | biome: gut; material: feces | host: Homo sapiens | place: USA: Oklahoma | reverse complement strand
CGAGCATGGCGGCGCTCGACCTGCTCAATGCCGTGCTGATCGCCGCTGCCGCGAGCGGGGCCTATGACGGCATCAAGCGTGTCGGTGGCGGAAATGGGTGATGTAATCGCGAAGGGAATCGACGTCTCCTATGCACAGGGTGTGATCGACTGGCCGAAGGTGGCGAAGGCCGTTGACTTTGCGATCATCCGGGCGACGGCGACCTATCCGGGCCCGGGGCGAAGCGGCGTGGATACCCAGTGGGAACGCAATATCCAGGAGGCGCGCAAAGCGGGCGTGCCCATTGGCGCGTACCACTACAGCTACGCCAAGGATATCGCGGAGATGCAGGCGGAGGCGCGGCACTTCCTGAACGCCATCCGTCCCTACCGCTTTGAGTGGCCGGTATGCCTCGACTTCGAGGAAGCGTATCAGATCGGCGGACCGGGAACTCCGGGATACCCGCCATCCAAACAGATGGACATGATCGACGCATGGATGGAGATTGTGCAGGGAGCCGGTTGTTTTGCGGCCCTCTACTCGACGGGCAGCGCGATCAAGCGTCTGAGGGACGCCTACCCAGGCAGGATGGCGCGGTACGCCGTGTGGGTGGCGCACGTCGACACGGATAAGCCCATGACGCCGGGAGGCATCTGGCAGTACTCGTGGCACGGCAAAGTGGACGGGATCGCGGGAGACGTCGATCTCAACTATGCCTATGAGGACTACCCCGCGATCATCAGAGGGGCGGAACTCAACGGCTGGGGCGCGAAGGACAAGCCCGCAGAGGCCCCGGAGGGCGAGACGGTAACAATCCCGACAGAAGAGCTGAAGGCCGCTTACTCGGCCTTGCAAGCCGCCCGTGACGCAACCGGGGAGGCAATCGAAAAGATCAGGATGATATTGGGGGTATAGGGATGGACACACAAACCTTGATCTCGTTGGCGTCGTCGCTACTGTCTGCGGCGGCAGTCGTCCTTGTGGCAATCATCGAGACGCGCAACGGGCAAAGCAGAAAGCGGACAGAGGCCCGGGCGGCGCGCAGGGCGGAAGAAAGCCGCCTGTCGATGGAGATGATGTTCGCAACCTGCAAGCTGGCTACGGTGACGGCAAAGGCCGTGACGGGGCACAAGACCAACGGGGACGTCGAGGACGCGCTGGAAGAATCCGACCGGGCGCAGGGGCAGTACGAGGATTTCAAGACGCAGCTCGCCGCGCAGCAGGTGGCGAAGGTATAAAGAGGGCGGGCTCTCCAGGATTATCGGTGAGCCCGCCTTTCTATACGCATTTCTAATCATTACGATACGTGGTGAAACTCTATATGATTCACACGAACTGTGATGCTTATATTGTTAAAAAAAGTAAAATATAGTCACTTTGCCAAATATTATATAATATGTAGAATTGTTATAAGATTTGAGGTATAATTTGGTTAATAATTGGTGGGGGTGGCTAGTATGGATTCCATTCAACAATCATATAGATTTACGTTTAAGTTTGAAGGTGAAGGGCATTCACTACCTTTGGAAACACTCTGCTCTGTATTGACGCAGTTCAATTTCCTATCTATCCATACTGAAAATGATGTGCGGTGTCAATATTCTGTTATTGCCCATAAGCCGGGCAGTTTCGAGGTAGAGATGCTTGCGAACGCCGTGATCCCAGCAACTTTATTTGTCCAACATAATCTCAACTATATTCTGGAAAAGTTGAAAACAATAAAAGAGTGGATAGAAGTAAAACGATTTTTATTGGGCCAAAAGCCAAAAGATATATCGAAAGACGGCTCGCAGGTGCAGGTTACTAATGCGAAAGGAGATGTGATGGTGACAAGCATTTCGGGGTTGCAAGTTTTAAATAATGCAACCATCTCAAACTCAGTTATTGTGATTGGGAGGTCTTTGGCTGACAGTGATTTACACGGCTTTCAAATGCTTACTGAAGAACAGCAGCCGTTTTTGGACGTCAAAAAGGATGAAATCCCCTATTTGGCGGCAGGAGATATAATTTCAGATGAAGATAATATTACTGTTCAGATCCAAAAAAAAGTGGCTCTTTTGGTTCGAAAATTTATAGCTGTAGGTAACGAGCGCTGGGAATTTACTTACATAAAAACATTTAAGGCGAGGATGTTGGATGATGATTGGCTTAAGGCATATCAACACGGAAAAATCGAGTGCCGAGGCGGGTCTAGCCTGCTCGCAGACTTGCGCGTAGAATTTCAAAATGATGAAGATGGCTTACCAATAAGCTCCACGGCTAAGTTTTATGTAACGAAAGTGCATGCGGTTATTCCCCCAGATTATGATGAGAAAAGCCAACAGATGTTTGCATGAACCAAACAATTATTTGGGTAGAATTGAGCGGGGGACGATTAACGTCCCCCGCTTTTTTATTATATTAATGGTGTTCAGCGGCGAGCATGATATTCAGATAAAGAGAGCGGGCCTGCCAGGGGAACTGGCAGGCCCGCATGGTCGTTTGGCATAGATGAATACAAGCAACACGATGCCGTATGGTAACATATTTAGCTTCCAGAACCGAATTACATTCTAATTAGTGACAATATCTCCTATAATTTTCATTATATGGTCGAAAAGCTCGATCGAAAGGGGATTTGTCAATGACAGTTAAAGATCTTGGACAAAAGATCAAAGCGCGTCGGTTATTATCCGGATTAAACCAAGAAGTCTTTGCGGAAAATGTAGGCATAAGCCTCCGTCTTCTCAGTAAATTGGAATGTGGTTTTGGAAATCCGACTTTTGTGACAATAGACTGCATTGCCGCTGCCTTCGGCCTTCAAATCGAGGATTTGGTACAACCCGATGAAACCATTGAACTGATCCCGAAATGCGACCTAACGCGCTTGCAACCTATGTTAGATCGTTTGCCTCCACCTTTGCAGTGTTTGTTTATGGACTGTACCGAGGGAGCACTAGTAAGGCTGCTTGAATCATCTCGAAACTCGGACTCGGACCATACAGAAGAAATCTCTCAAGTATAGCCGCCTTCAAAGGGCGGCTTTTCTTTATTAAGAGCAAGTCGTCGGCATCGTCATGCAGTGGGCGGTTCTGGGACTGTTGGCAGCGAGCATGATTTTTAGATAAGAAAGCGGGGCGGCTTCCGGTTATTCCGGTTGCTGCCCCACTATTTTCGCTTCACTACTTTTAAAAGTTGGATAAGCTCAGTACCATACATTCGAGATTTTTCATCCAAATCCAACCTTCGCTCCCCAAAACGCACAAAGCCGTTTCGCCTATAAAAATCGAGGAGCTTGGGCTTGTCTTCACACTCAACATAGACCACCTTTCCGCCTATGCTCTGCTGGATCATGGCAATTTTGTCAATTGCCATTTGAAGAAGTTCGTCTCCACTTATCAGCTTATCTAGGCCTTTTGAAAAATTTTTCCCAAGCTGAGCGATAAGGGGGGCGGGTATCATATACACCCTCTGGTCAGCATCAAAAACACCAAATTTTTTAATTTTATCGCAAAGGGCTCTGCTAATTCTATCTTTATATACCCTAAAAGTTTTGATCGTTAAGGAAAAATACCCAATCAGTTCCAGTTTATCTTTATAAGACGAAAATATCAAATGAGTGGGAGTCATGGATTGCTTTGCAAACTCGATGGCTCTATGTTTTAAAAAGTATTCAATATCGGGATTCATAGGGCACGAAAAAGAGGAGAGAATAGATTTTACTCTACCCTCTCCAATTTGTTCAATCATATCGCCCAAAGAGACTTGCACATATCCGTCCATCAGCGGTCCCCAAATAATGTCTTAATTTGTTCGCCCTTTACCTCTCTGCATTTCTTTTTGATAATAACGGAAGGTGTTGATTCTCGAGAAGCATATTCGAGGGCGGATACGAGGCGACGGCCTTCGTGATTCTTCTTGATCGAAATGTTCTTATAAATACTGTTAGTAGCCACCTTATTCCCTCCTTATCACATACTATTCCCGAGGGCACATAAAGTATCCTGTACGCTAAATATAACACACCGTAAAGCCGAAAGTCAACAAATGTTACCGTAATATTTTTATCCATCACCCCCAATTGATTATGTGTCCTCTCACTTATACCGTAGAAAGAGAAATATTTGCAAAAGTTTGCATTTCAAGTCAATTATTTGTCATATCATCGTCGATTAGCTTATTGATGTAGGCGTTCAAGCTCATGCCCTTCTGGGCGGCGAACTCCCGAATGATAGCCAGTTCTCCCTTTGGGACGTAGAATACGCCACGGTCCAGTTTTTCCAAGTGCCGCTTGTTCCCCTCTAAGTGCGCTTTCGTTGCCATCTCATCACCTCGACATTATTATAACACATTTCAGTTCATGTGTATATGTAAATAATGGCTATATTCATGTGCATATGTTTGTTGGGTTTATCAATTGAAATTCATGTGCACATGTATTATAATATAGACAAGAGGTAAGGCAAGGGGCCATGAAAGGAGGATGGCCCGTGACGAGCAAAGAGTTTGACCGGCTCCCGCAGGACGATCGGCAAAGGCTCTGGCAAGAGGCAAAAAATAAAGCGGTCAAGCGCACCACCGCTTAACCGCCACAGCAAAGACCTAACCTAGCAAATCAAGCCCCTTGCCTTGCCTCTATTATATCAGACCACACGATGAAATACAAGCCCGCCCCGGAGGTTACGAGGGCAGAAAGGGAAGAGACATGAGATACACCGGATACGGCCTGCAGATTACCCTTAAAGAACTTCGCGACATGCTTGAATATGCAGAGAATATTGCCGAGCATAGCAACATGGAAAGCTGTCTCTACATCAAAGGCGGAGAGCGCCCGACCATCACGCAGTACTGCTGCTACGCAGAATGCAACGCCATCAACCACACATATCTTGCCAGATAACAAACCGCCCTTCGGGGCGGCTTTTCTCTTTATTAGATATATTGTAAAATCAATCTCGGCGGCCCGCAGAAAGGGAACGCGTCATGTTATCGACGACAATAGGAGTGAATGTCAGAATGAGCAGATTGGAATTGGGATGGTCGCAGGAACGGCTTGCTTTTGCTTCGGGGGTGTGCGTGCGCACGGTCAGCGCGGTCGAGTGCGGCACCGCAAATCCGACTTCGGACGTTATAGAAAGCCTTGCCAGGGCGCTGGGAGTACCCGTGTCCAGGCTTGTCGCATAGAGATTCGCATGGTGTAAACTTCGACGGCGGGCCGCCTTTTTGGGGCACATTGTCTGTATAACGCTTATTAAATTATATGATACTCCCACCCTACTCCCACTCAGCGTTGTGCAATCCCGTATGAACAGCGGATTTAGCATACCCCTGCTAAGGGAGTAGGTCTGGAAACGGGCGCGAGAGTTCGAATCTCTCCATCTCCGCCAAAACCCGCATGATAAGCCAGTTTGATGGCTGTCATGCGGGTTTTTTATTTGTCTGAAATGGTTTGAAAAAGTGTGCTGAAATTCAGCCTATTCCCACTCTATTCCCACTTAAAAACCCGCTAAATTTTGTTGATCGCGTCCAACATAGGAGCCGCATCAACGTGGATATACCGTTCGGTGGTAGAGAATTTCGAGTGCCTCATAACCTTCTGGATAACAGCCGCCGGGATGTCGGCAAGAGCGAGCGCTGTCGCTGTCGAGTGCCGGCAATCGTACGGGGTGTGCTCCGTCACGAAACCACATCGCCGCATCGTCTCGTGGAACTGGCTGTAGAAATTGTCCTTATTCATGGTCAGCAGTTTCTCGCTTGCCGAGTGTTCGCAGAGGTCATGCAGCACCGGCAAAATAATGTCTGCGATGACCAGCGGGGTTTCTTTGCGCTTTTTGGTTTTTAAGCCACACCCGAGGATCGTGCGTTTCTCCCAATCTATCATGTTCTTTTTGGCAATGAATAGTTCCCCCGGCATCATCCCGCTATAAGACATCAACAAGATGTAGCCAGTAAACGCATTTCCGTCTGCATAGTCCTTCCACAGCGCCTGAAGTTCCTCGCCAGTAAATGGGTTCTTCTCCCCTTCCTCAAGCTGAGGGAGGGTAATGAACTGCGCATAATTTTTTTCAACCCAGTCGTTTTTCATCGCATATTGCCACATGAGGCTCATCAGATCGCGGATGTCGCGTTTGGTGTAAAAGCTGCTCCCCTTCTCGTCAACGACTCGCTGCATCTCCGACAACCGAATATCTTTTATGTCGGTCCAGTAAAGAGACGCGCACTTTTTATATGCGATTTTGTAGGCGGTTTCCTTTGATTTTGAAATTGCTTGATAGTGTATCCCTGACCATTCGGCATAAAGTGTTTGAAAATTGATAGGCCGTTCTTCCTTTTTGCAGGACAGCTTCGGAATCGCAGCGATGGCGTCCTTCTTTTTAGTAAACACCCCCGTCCGGCGCTTTTTCTTGACCTTCTGCGTCTCGGGGTCGGCCTCCCAGCCCAACACAACCTCAACCTTGTAGCGGCCGTCTGGGAGTTGGTAGATCGACCCCGTTCCATTCCCGCGGCTCTTGGTTTTGCGCTGGGGCGCCCGCTTGGATTGCTCCCATCCACAGTGGAGGCAAAATACGGATTCATCCGGTATTTCCTTTTTGCACTTCACACAGATCATATATTTCGCCTCCAATGGCAGATGTTACAGTTCTCGAAAATTCGGGTGTCCAACTTAACGGACAGTAAAAATGATATTATGTCAACACTGGCGATGCGCTTATCTGTAAGCGGCGCAGTAAAGTCAAAAAGGATTATCCACATTTGTATTTTTTGCCGCTTGATTACCACTAAAGGTTGTGATAAAATGAAAGTCCACAAAGAAGAACATATGTTTTGTGAATTTAACAACAAAACAAAAATTACCAATGAAAATATTTGTTGAATATGGTAAAATTATGAGGCAAGACAAAACAACAACGACGGGATTGACGGAGCCCCGGTCCCTTTGGCACAAAAGGAGGCGGTACCAAAATGAACGGTCAGGGTAGTGATATATGTATACATAACAACAATGTGTGCAGCCTTGCGCCTGCTGATCGTATAAACGTCATAACTTCTCCCCGTAGTGCCAAAGCTGTAGAAGACGCGTCTTGCGGCTTACAGGACGCAAGACGATATTCCCTTATTGAAAATATTCAATCCTTTACAATTGAAGAAATGAGGTTATTTATTTTTCGCGTGCGGCAAGAATTGAATCTGCAATTCGAGACAGAGCCTCTACAGTATCATCATCCATAAGCTTGATTTGTTCTATTACTGAACGCTTTATATCAGACAGCCCATCATCAGCAACGGTGGTGGGCTTCTTTTCGATATATTTTGGCTGATCGTATCCAAGTAGCCAAAGAGGATTCACACCATAATGAGTTGAGATAGCTTGAATTGTTGGCTTTTTGGGTGATCTCTCCCCTTTGATATAAGCACTTACGGTTTGCTTTGATAACCCGATTTCGTTCCCAACTTGGGTATAACTCGAATCGCCTACGAGTTCAGAAAATCTTTTTGAAAAATCAGAAATAATCTTCATCGTCATCGCCGTCACCTCCCTTATGCAATTGAGTTTATCATATTATGACCACAAATACAACTAGAAAAACCGAAAAAAAACAAAATTGTCCACAAACGGGTTGACAGCACAACAGACTTGTGTTAATATATAACCGTCCACAAACGGAACAACGGATTGGAGGTGGAGAGGTGGACAAGATTATAAATCTAAAAGGAATTGTGATTTCGAAGTTCGGAAGCATATCTGCCTTTTCCAAAGAAATTGGATGGTGCTATAGTAAAACAAACCGCATTGTGAACGGGAGGCAACTTCCAGATGCATCCGAAATTAAGGATATGGCGCGCGCCTTGAATATCGATGACCCTGCGCTGGTATCGTCTGTTTTTTTAAGCTAGCGTCCACAAATGGAACTTAATAGTAATTAAAGAAACCTCCCCAAAGCGGGAAAGGAGGGTGCCAATTATGACGCTGCGACAAATCGAGGCCCTAGACCGGGACACATTGACCCCGGAGCAGGTAGCTAGTTGCCTCAGCTGCGATCCGCATTACATAAGGTTGGAAGCTCGTGGAAATCCTGCTCGTCTCGGATTTCCTGTAATCTGCGTCGGAACCCGTGTGAAAATACCCCGGCTGGCGTTTATCCAGTTCATGCGCGGAGATACGAAGGAGGCCCCAGCATGATGGACAACCTTGTCACCTTCGCGGCAATCGCGGGCCCGCTGGCGGTCTTCATGATCGTGGTATCAGGCGTTGAAATGTATATCGAAAGGAGGAGACACAATCGGCACCTGGATCATCACAATCCGCATCACTCAACAACACCTCTGCATGCTCATCAGCGAGCTGGCAGCCGGCGTGATCCTGTTTCTCGCGCTCTGGCGCAGCGCAAAAAGATAGCGCCCCGCGGTGGTAGGACACCGACGAGGCGCACGAGAAAAATATCTGTACTTAAAGTGTAACGCGAAAATATGTGAGATGTCAAGCCCTGCGATTCACAAAGGAGGACAAAAGTGAAGAAGTATACGCTGGAAGACATGAAGAATTTCGAGCGGGATGATTATGGATTCCTGATTTGCCCATCTGGGGATTATACGGAAATCAGTAGCTTCGGCGAGAGGTGCCGCTTCGGCGAGGAGTGCCGCTTCGGCGCGTGGTGCAGCTTCGGCGCGTGGTGCCGCTTCGGCGATGAGTGCCGCTTCGGCGCGGGGTGCCGCTTCGGCGAGAGGTGCAGCTTCGGCGCGGGGTGCAGTTGCGAAAACGGGCGTGTATTCAAAGCCATTGTATCATTTGAAGGCGCAGGTCATGTGCGACGCAAAACATATTGCTTCCTTCTGGAGGACGATACGATTTTTGTCCGGTGCGGATGCTTTTCCGGAACGGAATCTGAGTTTATTGAAAAGGTACATAAAACGCATGCCGGGACCCCGCATGAGGATGTTTATCTGTCTTTTTTCGATGCGGCAAAAAAGGCGCTGCAAGTAATAGCGAAAGGCCGTTAGGAGGCGGTGTCAAGATGAAAGCGACTGGAATTATCCGCCGTCTCGACGAGCTCGGCCGGGTGGTCATCCCGAAGGAATTGCGGCACAGATACGGCTGGGATCAAGGCGACCAGATTGAAATCTATACGACGGACGAAGGCATCATGCTGCAGAAATATTCCCTCGGGAACCCCGTACCGGACAACGTTCGAGATGGGCTCAGGCAACTCGCCGAAAACGCTGACAACTTGGAACTGCGGCTGGCGATGGAAAGGTGCCTGGATATGTTCGACCGGGCAATGTCGGGAGACCCACAAAATGAGTAGCGATAAAGCCCGTGGCTGGACGCCGGAGGAAGTCATCCGTCTGCGGCAGATGGTAGCAGATTATGCAACTGCCCCCGAGCTGGCCGCAACTTTCGACCGAACAACCAGTGCGATCTATCAAAAGCTGTCCTCACTGGGCCTGAAAATCAAACGCCGGCCGGAGCCAGAGCCGCATGAGTGGGGCGGCACTCATGAGATTAAGCCACGTATATTGGTCGAACAGGCTGTGCCCGCGCCGCCTGCGGCACCCGAATTGCCAAATGACACTGCGAGCCAACCAGGACACAGATCGGAGCCGCCAGCTTCTCTTTTGGACGGCATCGCTGACCGATTGCGGGCGATCTCGGTGGAGTTGGTCAATGACCCCAAATCACCCCGGGGTTGGCGCCTCTTCGGGCAGGTCCAGGCGCTCATTAGTATTTTACGGGACGAGGAGGCAAAAAAATGATTGACACCAGAAGTATCCGTGCGCTGGACGACGTCGGCCGGGTCATGATCCCCCGGGATATCCGCCGCCTGGCAGGCTGGCAGCCCAACGAGATGGTGGTCATCGAGACGGACGGCGAGGTCGTCACGCTGCGGCGGCTCGAACCGGATCCACTGGACACGCCATGATAGGAGGATTGTGCAAATGAGTGATCTTATAAAGGCCGGTAACGGCCTGGCCACCAACATGGTGGTTTCCCGGCAGGCCCAAGAGGTGCAGGGCGCCATCTTCATGGCCAAGCAGTTCCCACGTGACCAGATGGACGCCAGACTGCGTATCACCAAGATGTGCGAGCGAAAAAGCCTTGCCGCCGTCAGCCAGTACACCTTCCCGCGCGGAGGTCAGAAGGTCAACGGCCCCTCCATCCGGCTGGCGGAGGCCATCGCACAGGCTTGGGGCAACATTGATTACGGAATCATCGAGCTGTCCAACACAGACGGGCTCTCCGAGATGATGGCGTACGCCTGGGACCTCGAAACCAACGTCCGCCGCTCCATGGTATTCTCGGTAAAGCACGAGAGGGATACCAAAGGCGGCAAGCAGGCCCTGACCGACAACCGGGATATCTACGAGATGACCGCCAACATGGGAGCCCGCAGGGTCCGCGCCTGCATCCTGGGCGTTATCCCCGGCGATATCGTGGACGAGGCCCTTGGTATCTGCAACAAGACCATGGCCCAGGGTGAGGGCAAGAGCTTCGACGACGCGGTAAAAAACATGCTCCAGATGTTTGAAAAGTCTTTCAAGGTCTCCCGCAAGCAGATCGAGGACTACATCGGCTATCCGGTGGCCAGCTTCGACGCCTCCGATCTTGCCAGCCTCAAGGGCGTATACGATGCGCTCAAGGACGGGATGGCAAAGCGGGAGGATTACTTTACCTTTCAGCGGGCGGCCGTGGATGCTCTGGCGGTGAGTGTGGGAGACCAGGAAACGGAGGCGCCGAAGGATGCTGTATGACCTGTTCCGCGAGACCCGCATGGCGGCCTGTACACGTTGTGGGGACGAGTTCCCCGAGTGCGATTTGATGCCGCTTGACGGCCAGTTCGTATGCGAAAACTGCATCAAAGACAAGTGCGACGAACATGCGGATGAACTGCGCGAAGACTTTATCGCCGCGCACGAGGCCGAGTTTTACCTCGATTATTGGTGGGCATATCTCCCACAGGAGGATAGGCTGCGCCTTGCCAAACAGGCATACCAGGCGGAAGCCGGAGAGGTGGGCCTGCCGGAGCTCGAGGGGGACTTCTGCGTGGATCATGAGGATTGGCTTTCCTTTGCAGAGGGGGAGCTGGAGGGATGACAAATGCAAGCGGGACATCCGGAGGCGCCGCCCTCACGGAGAGCACCTATTTTTCTCCCGAGGCGCAGGCCGTTTACATGAGCGCCAGCCAATTCAAGGCGTTCAGAACCTGCGAGGCAGCCGCACTTGCAGAGATCCGCGGCGAGTGGCTGCCGGAGGAGACAACCGCGCTGCTCGTCGGGAGCTACGTGGACGCATACTTTTCCGGTACATTGGAAGCCTTCCGGGAGCAGCATCCCAGCATCTTTACCCGGTCCGGAGAACTTAAGGCTGAGTACCGGAAGGCGGAACAGATCATCGCCCGCATCGAACGGGACGCTACAATGATGAAATATCTTTCCGGTGAAAAGCAGGTCATCATGACCGGTGAGATCGCAGGAGTACCGTTTAAAATCAAGGTGGACTCCCTGCACCGCGGGAAAGCCCTCGTCGATCTCAAGATCATGCGGGATTTCCAGCCGGTATGGGATCCGGACGGGCACCGGCGCTTGCCCTGGTGGCTGGCATGGGGATACGATTTCCAAGCCGCCATCTATCAGGAGGTCGAGCGGCAGAGCCGCGGGGCGGACGCCGCGCCTCTGCCCTTCTATCTGGCGGCGGCGACCAAGGAGCGGGAACCGGATATCGGCATTTGGCAGATCGAGCAAAGCCAACTCGACAGCGCATTGGAAGTCGTCCGCGAGCTGGCTCCGCAGTACGCCGCCCTCAAACGCGGTGATGGCGTACCGGACAGGTGCGGAAGCTGTGATTGGTGCCGGCGCACGAAAGTCATCACCGAGATCGGACTTTTATCAAAGGAGGACGTTGCCTGATGCAAACAAAGCTGCCGGACGGGTCTGTCATGGTTTCAGGCTACGTGCCCCGCGACGCCGAATACCGGCGGGTCGGAGACAAGGATTCCTCCCTGGCGCACTTCTCCGTCAAGGTGGGCGAGAAGCCCTCCGCAAATGTGGATGAGCGCGGTGAAGCCGTCTGGTGCCGCTGCACCTGCTGGCACGCGGCGGCGAGGGCGGCCGCAGACATCCGTAAGGGCGATTTCGTCTTTGCCATCGGCCGCGCCAAGACGGGAAAGTATACCGACAAAAACACCGGAGAGGTCAAGACGAACACGGAGCTGGTCTGCGAATTTGTTAGTATCATGCGGGACGCGCCTGATACGGCGGTGCCCGCGCAACCTTATGTGGCGGAGGAAGCCGGCGATTTCGCTGAACTCTCTGGAGACGACAATGACCTGCCTTTCTGAGCTGCGAAAGCAGCGCGCCGCCACGGGGGATTCCGGGCGCGCAGAGCACGCTGGGGGTTCGATCTCTCCAGACGCTTTTGAGCGGATCAAGGCGGCGATACCAACACGTGAGGCGGCAGAGTACTATGGGTTCCGCGTCAACCGGCACGGACGCATGCCCTGCCCCTTCCACAACGGCCGCGATCCCAACCTCCGCGTCTATCCGGGGGACAGGGGCTATCACTGCTTTGTCTGCGGCGCCACCGGGGACGTCATAGACTTCACCGCCCGGCTGTTCAGATTGGATGCGCGGCAGGCGGCCCGGCGGCTCAACGAGGATTTCCGCCTTGGCCTGCCGCTGGACGGCCACACGGATACCGCAGCCACCCTGGAATGGCGTGAGCGCCGACGCAGGGAGGCCGCAGAGCGCGCCGCCGCTCACGCGGACATTCTGATCAAGTGCGCCGAGGCGCGCGAAATACGGGCCACAGAGCCGCCGTGGGAGGGCCTCCCAAATGCGGGAGAATATGCCGCGTTGCTCGGGCGGCTTGACTATCTTGACTACTATTTTGATTACACGGAACAGAGGTGAGGGAGACGGCGAAAACAACCGGCGCGCCATCGGTACAGGGCGATTTAGGGATGCGCCACATCACCCCACGATACACGATGGACGACTACCTCAAAACGACAGCGCCCTACGAGGAGCTCTATACCTTGCGGGGCGACCCGTTCCTGCATGAGCAAAACCTCGCCCAAATGATGCAGGAAGCGGAGGCAATCGGCTTCAAAGGCTTCAACAGGTTATACAGACAGTATATTAAATCAAAAGAACGGCCGCGGGACGTCGTCGGCTACACCAACTCCACCGAGTTTACCGGACAGGCCGCCGAATTGGACACCGGAGAGTGGGTCGCGGACGACTTCGGCGTGCGCACGGGCGCGGGGGCAAACGCCCTGGAGGCGTGCTGCCATCCGGTCATGCCGGTGGAACGGCTCATCAACATCGACACGGGGCTTGAGAAACTGCGTATTGCATATTCCAAGGGCAAGCGATGGCGGGAGGTCATTGTGGACAAGAGCCAGCTTGCCAGCCCGCAAAAGATCATTGCACTCGCGGACAACGGGATCGCGGTCAACAGCGAGAACGCCAAAGCGCTGATCCGCTACTTGCACGACGTCGAAAATCTCAACTATGACAGGATCCCCGAGCGCAAGAGCGTTTCGCGGCTGGGATACATAGAGGGAGAGGGCTTTTCTCCGTTCGTGGACGGACTGGTATTCGATGGACTGGCAAACTTCCGCGCGGCCTTTGAAAGTGTCCGTGACGCCGGGAAGCGGGATCGGTGGATGGAGGCGGCGCTCGGGGTGCGTGCATCCGGAAGCGTTACGGCCCGTATCGTGCTTGCCGCCTCGTTTGCCTCTGTGTTGGTGGCCCCCTGCGGGGCGCTCCCCTTTTTCGTCCATCTTTGGGGCGGAGAGAGCGGCACCGGGAAAACAGTGGCCCTCATGCTGGCCGCCAGCGTGTGGGCGAATCCCGCGCCCGGCCGGTATATCCAAACCTTCAACTCCACCAAAGTCGGTCACGAGAAGCTGGCCGCCTTTTACAACCACCTGCCCCTCATGATCGACGAGCTGCAGCTCTCTCGCGGCGCCAAGGGGAAGCCGGATTTTGACGTCTACGCCTTGGCGGAGGGCGTCGGGCGTACGCGCGGCACCCGCACGGGAGGCGTCGAACGGACCGCCACCTGGGCGAACTGCATTCTGACCACAGGCGAAAGCCCGATCACCACCCTGCAAAGCGGCGCCGGCGCGGTCAACCGCGTCATCGACATCGAGTGCAGCCCGAGCCAGAAGGTCATAGAGGACGGACCGGGACTGTCTGCCGTTGTAAAGCGTAATTACGGTTTTGCCGGCCGGGAATTTGTCGGACGGCTTTACGGGGACGACGGAGAAGGGACAGAGCGCGCGCAGGAATTATACAAACAGTATTTTCGATTGCTGTCCGAGAACGACACCACCGAGAAACAAGCGATGGCCGCGTCGGCGATCCTCGCGGCGGACGCGCTCGCCACTGAATGGATCTTCCGGGACAGTCGGGCGCTTTCCGTGGAGGATCTGTCGCGGTTCCTCGCCTCGAAAGCGGCGGTGTCCGCCGGTGCGCGTGGTTACGAGTATATGTGCCAATGGGTGGCGGCGAACGCTAATCGCTTCGAGACGAGGGACAGCGCGATCGATAAAACCAACGAGGTCAACAGCGTGCCCACTGGAGAAATTTATGGCGCGATCGAAGACGAAACCATGGGGGTCGGCTACACAGGAAACAAAGTCGCTTTTATCATCAAATCTGTATTTAATCGGACTGCGGAAGAAGCTGGATTTTCAGCTTCGGCTCTCATGAGTTACCTGAAGGAGAACGAATTGATTCTTATCCGGGGCCGAAATCTCACCCGGGGAAAGCGGATTCGCCGAGTCCTCACCGAGTGTGTGGCCCTGCGGATCAATGACATGGATGCGGATGATTTTATCCCGGACGACCTTCCATTTGGTCCGGGTGAAGTGGAACAGCAGCGATTTTAAGGATTATGTAGGGAGCATGTGGGGGCCTGTGGGGGCCTGTGGGACAGGCGAAAACCCGCAAACCCGCATCACAGGCCGGTTGTGGGACTGTGGGACTTGTGGGTACTGATATAAGGGTATATATAAGAATATTATTATTTTTTCCGATTCACAGATTGTTCACATATAGAATCCTCGCGCGTAAGGGAAAATCGAGTTTTTAGTCCCACAGTCCCACAAGGGTGCGCGAGGCCGCATGAACAGGGGCTTTGCGCTGTGGGACTGCCGTCCCACGGATTCCCACGCGCCCCACAAAATGAAGGAGGAGAAAGCAGAATGAACATAAAACTGCGGGATTATCAGGCAGAATGTATAAATGCCATCCAGGCACAAAGCCCGGGAGCGTATCTCGTACAGATGGCCACCGGGCTGGGAAAGACGGTAACCTTTGCCAATATCCCCCGTCAGGGCCGCACGCTTATCCTTTCGCACCGAGAGGAACTGGTGCGGCAGCCGCTCAAATACTTCGACTGTCCATGCGGCATCGAACAGGGCGCGAACCATGCCTCGCCGGCGGATGAAGTAGTGAGCGCGTCGGTGCAGAGCCTTGCGCGCCGCCTGGGCCGGTTCTCCCCGGACGAGTTCGACCTCATCATCACCGACGAGGCGCACCACGCGGCGGCAAAATCCTACCGGCGGATCTTTGACCACTTCCAACCGCGCCTGCACCTGGGATTCACGGCGACGCCCGGGCGTGGCGACAAGGTCCGCCTGGATGACGTCTACCAGGATATCATCTTTCAGCGGGACCTCCGATGGGGAATCCAAAACAATTATCTTTCGGATATCTTCTGTCGGCGGGTGAATATCGGGTACGACCTGCGCGGTGTTCGCACCAGCCACGGAGACTATGCCCCCGGAGAGCTGGCGGAGGCGATGGATGGAACAGCCGACGCTATCGCACAAGCATACCGGGAACTGGCCACAGGCGCGACGCTGATCTTCGCGGTCAGCGTAGAACAAGCGGAGGAAATCGCCCGGCGAATCCCCGGGGCGGCCGTCGTAACCGGTGAAACAAAAAATCGCTCCGCCATTGTAGGCGCCTTCACGGCCGGTAAAATCCCCTGCATCGTCAACTGCATGGTATTCACCGAAGGCACCGACATTCCGCGGGTGGAGACGGTCATCGTCGCGCGGCCAACTCAGTCAGATACGCTCTATACCCAAATGGTTGGCCGCGGGCTGCGTCCCTTCCCGGGGAAGGAGCGGCTGAACCTCATCGACTGCGTAGGGGTCACCGGAAAAGCAAGCCTGTGTACGGCGCCGTCCCTGCTCGGAATCGACCTCAAGGATATTCCAGCACGCAATCAGGATGGTATACAGGGCCTGCTCTTCGATCTGCCGGTCAAGGCAGCGTCCGCCGCCGACTGCCCGGAAAGCTGGATTAAGAACGTCCAGATCGTGGACCTCTGGGCAAAGGAGCAGCGATACCAGACGCATAATGTCAACTGGTTCAAGATGCCGGACGGCTCGCTCGTCTGCTGCCTGCCGGATCGCCAATGCCTGTCCATCCCCTGCCCGGACGAGCTGGGGCGGGTGGAATACTTCGGGCAGCATATCCCGATGCAGGCGGCGCTCGATAAAGCGTACCAGCAGCTGCAAGAAGGGTTCCCCGACAGCCGGCAGATTTGGGATCTCGATATCGTCAACCGGTGGGGGCGGGCCCCGGCCACTGAAAAGCAGCTCGCCGTGATCCGGCGTAGGTGTAAGGGCTTCGACGTCTCCGGCCTCACCAAGGGACAGGCAAGCATGATTCTTAACCGGTTGATGTCTGATTCACGGGCAGAGAGGGGGTGCGCCTCATGACAGCGAAAGCGCACAGCATCGACCTTTCCAGGGAAGACGGGCACCAGTACGCAGTGATGCTCTGGAGCCAGGGAGAGGGAGTCCGCACAAAGTGGCCCGAACTCAAACTTTTGCACCACATCGAGAACGAGCGCAGCTGCACACCTCAGCAGGGCGCCCGGCGTAAAAGGATGGGCGTCAAGCCGGGGGTTCCGGATTTGGAATTGCCGATCGCCCGGGGAGGGTATCACGGACTGCACATCGAGCTCAAGACCGAAACGGGGACGCCGACAAAGGATCAGCTGTGGTGGGTGGAACAACTGAACGCGCAGGGGCGCTATGCCACAGTATGCCATGGGTGGGAAAGCGCAGTGCGAACCATTGAGTGGTACTTACGGCTTCCAAGGTGAAGAAAGGCGGGACCGCGATGGGATGGCCTGACGGCGGCGGGGATCATCGTGGACGACAGCTTCGGGCACATCACCCTGGAGCTGCGCGGAGAGTACGACCGGGAGAATCCCCGGACGGAGATCGAGATCGAAGAATAACGAACGCCCGGCGCAGCTTTCTACATAAACACGAATCCAGCGCCCTTGAGGTCGCCTACAATGGAGTGAAGGGAAAGGTCTCCATCGTTCACTTCGGGAACAAAATACCTTGGGAAATCGTCGTTGAAGCAATTGTAGATGGTCTTCAAAAACAACTGCTTGACCTCCTGATTCCCCCTGAAAAAGTCATTTAAGCTCCCGCAGTGTGCGGCACCGCCCCTTTTCCCCCACAGGTGAATGCCGTAAATGTTATGGCGGATATCCCGCATACTTCCGAGGACACAACACATTTCGGTAGCACTGCTTTTGCGGAACCCATGGGCGGTGATAAGTTGTGGAAGGTCCAGCGTGATTTTGAGGTTTAAGCCGCTGACGTCCAAAAGATGTGAAAAGCAGAACAGGTCGGACGAATGACAGAGAATGAAACCTGGACCGGCGTAGTTCGTGCCGTTGCGGTTCTCGATGAGGATTTGCACACCGGGGAACGAGGAAAGCATTTCCGCCTCGAAAACCCTGTAAATCTCAATGAAGTGCGGGAGCACCTTGCCGAACTGGATGCCATCTACCTGCACCTGCACGGAGCCA
>OFMX01001451.1_pt1 | contig 17861 bp, 10 predicted proteins | sample 1541901 | NCBI WGS metagenome assembly OFMX01 (sample SAMN04209222, study PRJEB22552) | human gut metagenome | biome: gut; material: feces | host: Homo sapiens | place: USA: Oklahoma | reverse complement strand
ACCGACATGACAACCCGCCGCACCTACATCACCGGTGCGTCAAGTCCAGTTTTTGTCGGCTACTCTGAACGCGGCGATCTGACCCATGAGGCTCATGCTACCTATTATGAGCTTCCCAACAAGATTGCGTATAACGAATCCTGTGCCAACATTGGCAATGCAATGTGGGCTATGAGAATGCTCACAGTTACCGGTGAAAGCAAATACGGCGACTTTGCTGAACAGGTTATGTACAATGCCGGTATTTCCGGTTCCAACCTGAAGCTGACCCGATATTTCTACTCAAACCCCCTGTCCTTCAGGAAGGATATGCCTATTTATCCCGATTTTGCCCAGTTCCGTCACAAATCCTCCAGAAGGTGGCATACCTTCACCTGCTGGTGCTGCCCGCCTCAGCTGTTTCGTACCATGGCAGGAATGGGCCGCTGGGTTTATGGTCAGAACAAGGATACTGTGTATGTGAATTTCTTTACGGACTGTGACTATGTGACGCAGAAACTGGAGCTTCAGATGCGCACGAAATATCCCTGGGAGGATCGGGTGACCATTGACATCAAGAAAGCCGATCACCAGAATATTCGGATCCGAATTCCGGCATGGTGCAAGAATCCCTCCGTTAACGGGTCTGCTGTGACACCGGGCGGCTTCTTTGAAATCACGGTAAATACCGGCGATACGGTTACTGTAGATCTTCCCATGGTAGCAAGATTGATTCAGGCAAATCCCAATATTGAACAGGACAGAGGCATGATCGCGGTCATGCGAGGACCTGTTGTTTACTGCGCCGAAGGCTTGGACAATCCCTGCCGTCTCGATGATCTGTATATCGATCCGAACGGTGTGATCACGGAGCAGTTCGAGCCGAACCTGCTGGATGGTGTAGTGACGCTTCAGGTAAGCGCAAAGTGCCGAAAGCAAAAAGAGGAGCTTTACTATGAGCTTGTGACTGAGGAAAATAACGCTACTGTCAAAATGATCCCTTACTATACCTGGGCTAACCGTGAAGAATCGGATATGAGCGTATGGTTCCCTAAGGCATAATTTGCAGAGAAAGTGAGGTCTAACACTGTGAATAATATTTCAGTAACCGCACGGCCGACAATCAGTAAAAGACAGCGATTAGGCAGAGACCTTTGGCGTGATAAATGGTTGTATGTTATGCTGATTCCCGGCATTGTGTTTTTTCTTCTCTTCAAACTGAAGCCCTTTACCTGGTTTGCGATTTCCATTTACGAATACAATCCCTTTGGCGACGGACCGTTCTCCGGCGATTTTGTGGGAGTAAAGTATTTCAAGATGCTGTTCAGCAGCAGTAACTTCTGGAAGCTCCTTGAGAACACGCTGCTTTTGTCCCTGTATAACATTATCTTCTATTTCCCACTGCCCATCCTGTTTGCTTTACTGCTGAACGAAGTAAACAACATGGTTTATAAGAAGTTTGTTCAGACCATTACATATATCCCTCACTTCTTCTCTTGGGTCGTTATCGCAAGTATTTCCTTTTCACTATTTGCGGTGGAGGATGGCTCTGTGAACAGCCTCCTGGAATTCCTGTTCGGGACAAAGGTTCAGTTCTTGACCAGCTCCGAATGGTTGCGTCCTATTGTCATCATTCAGCAAACATGGAAAGACTTGGGCTGGGGTACAATTGTTTACCTTGCGGCTATGTCCTCAATTGATCCTGCACTATACGAAGCTGCCTCTCTGGATGGAGCAGGCAGAATTCAGAAGATGCTGCACATTACGCTGCCGTCCATCGCTCCCACGATTGCTACGCTTCTGATCCTGAGAATGGGCAGCTTTATGGACTCCAGCTTTGATCAGCTGTTCCTGATGGTTAATAATTCAAACCGAGCTGTTGGTGACGTGTTTGATACATATATCTATCAGCAGGGTATCGCTGGTGGGAAGTTCTCTTACACAACTGCAGTAGGTATCTTCAAGTCTGTTGTCTCTTTGATTCTAGTGGTCTCCTGCAATAAGATCGCCAAGAAGCTGGGCAATGATGGTATTATGTAAGGAGGATATCGTGAAACAGAAAAATGTAACTGCCATATCCGGCCGCGTGGAGAGGTTCACTGTAGGAACCGCTATCATTTATTTGGTACTTGCAGCTATAACACTGGTTTCCTTCTTGCCGTTTTGGCACATTATTGCCTGCACGTTCGCTGATGCAAATGAGGTTGCGAATAGCAAATTCCTGCTCTTCCCGACAAATTTCTCTTTCGATGCAATAAAGTATGTTTTTTCATCCAAGAGTATTATCCAGTCGATGATGAATTCTTTTTGGATTACGATTGTGGGCACTGCATTTTCCCTGATGATGACAGCGCTGATGGCATATCCCTTGTCCCGCCCGAATCTACATTTCCGTAATCAGATCATGTTCGTGATCGTGCTGACCATGGTTTTCCATCCCGGCCTGATTCCCAACTTCCTCAATGTGAAGAGCCTTGGTCTATACAACAACAGCTGGGCACTCATTTTACCGGGTTTGATTGGTCCTTATAACTTAATCCTGATCAAGAATTATTACCAGTCACTTCCAGGAGAAATGCTGGAATCGGCTACGATTGATGGTGCAAGCGATTGGAGTATTCTTACGAAGATTATTGTGCCTCTGTCCAAGCCGATTTTCGCAACTGTGGGACTGTTCTATGCCGTCGGTTATTGGAACAGCTACCTGAATGCCGTTATTTTCCTGGATGATCAGACGAAATGGCCCATTCAGGTGCTGCTGCGCAACATTGTTCTGATGGCTCAGACTGATCTGGGATCTGAGGCAGGTTCTGTATATGATATGGCAATCAATTTGAAGTCTCTGCGATCTGCCACAATCCTTATTGCCACAGTGCCTATCCTGTGCGTGTATCCTCTTGTACAGAAGCACTTTGTCAAGGGTGTTATGCTGGGTTCTGTTAAGGGCTGATTAACTTTTGCTGTACAGCGAATCATCATAAAACCCCAGGGCGACTACGAAACGCTTTTTGGTGTGATTAATTGGTGTCCGCTCGAACGAAATTGTTTAAAAGAAGATCCGATCAGGAACGCCGAATTGCAACTGCAGTGCGATCTTGGTCGGATTTTCGATTACTATCTGATCGGTGAAACAGCCAGCGTCTGGGTGACATATTGTAAACAATATTACTGGAATAGTATGAAGGGAGCGTGAGCGCATTATGAAGCTACATGCTTGGTATCACGAAAATCCCGAAACGCTTCATATCGGGACTGAAAAAAACCGTGCCTATTATCTTCCGTTTTATAGGGAAAAAGGGGACCGACAAATTATGCTGTCGGGCAACGACTGGGCATTTTGTTGGTTCTCCAATTATTTGGAAGTGCCGCAGAAATTTACAGAGGGAAATACTGATGGGTTTGATACGATCAAAGTTCCGAGCTGTGTAAATATCCTCGGTTATGAGCCCCACCAATATGCCAATGTCCGGGGCCCGATTCCCTTTGATCCGCCGTATGTTCCTTGGGAAAACCCTTGCGGTGCCTATGTAAAACGGTTTCAGTTGGAAAAGGGAAATGACAGGTTCTATTTAAATTTTGAGGGTGTGGATTCCTGCTTTTATCTGTGGGTGAATGGCAGATTTCTGGGTTATAGTCAGGTTTCCCATTCCACATCCGAGTTTGATGTAACCGATTGTTTGGTGGATGGTGAAAATATCATCAGCGTTCTGGTGTTTAAATGGTGCGACGGTACCTACTTTGAAGACCAGGATAAATTGCGCATGTCGGGAATTTTCCGGGATGTGTACTTTCTGCGGCGGCCTAAGAATCATATCCGGGATTTTACGGTAAAGACACAACTCGACGATGATTTCAGCTCCGCTGTGGTGGATGTAACGGTACAGTGGCATGGACAACCGGGAACGGTGCAGTATTGCCTGTTTGATCCCCAGGGACACAAAATTGCGGAAGGAAGCGGAGAAAACAGAATTACGATCCCTGTGCACACTCCACAGCTTTGGAATGCGGAGCATCCGAATCTCTACAGACTGGATCTATCGATATCTGAAGAAACCATCACACAGCAGGTGGGGCTGCGTAGAGCGGAGATTCGAAACGGTGTTTTCCTCTTCAATGGACAAAATATTAAGCTAAAAGGCGTTAACCGCCATGACAGCAATGCCTATACGGGTTACTCCATCAGCCGGGATCAGCTGTTGGCTGATCTGAAGCTAATGAAGGCCCATAATATCAATGCCATTCGTACAAGCCATTATCCCAATGCACCCTGGGCCTATGAGCTGTACAATCAGCTGGGTTTTTACGTTGTAGACGAGGCCGATCTGGAGACCCACAACACGGAACTTCTCTATGCCGGCGGACGCTCCAACTATAATTATCGTGACGAGATCATCTTTAGCACCACATTCGGTCTCCTGTGCAGCGATCCCGTATACGAAAAGACAATCATGGACCGGATAGAGCGGCTTGTGGCCCGGGATAAGAATCAATGCTGTGTGTTCATGTGGTCCCTGGGAAATGAGTCTGGCTTTGGCATTAACATGGAAAAGGCGGCACAATGGATCAAATCCCAGGACCCTGAGTATCTTATCCACTACGAAAGCAGTATTTATCAGACCCCTGACCACACCAATGATTTGTCGAATATCGATGTATACAGCCGCATGTATATGCCTGTGGCGGAATCGGAGGAGTACTGCAGGCATGGTAAGGAAAAACCTCTTGTTCTGTGTGAATTCAGTCATGCCATGGGAAACAGCCCCGGAGACCTGGAGGATTATTTTGACCTGGTGTACCGTTTTGACGGCTTCATGGGTACGTTTGTCTGGGAGTGGTGCGACCACAGTGTATACATGGGCATGACCCCCGAGGGGAAGGAAAAATTCTACTACGGGGGTGATTTCGGCGAGTTCCCGGTGGAGAGGAATTTCTGCATGGACGGACTGATCTATCCGGACCGCAGACCCCATACCGGTTTGCTGGAGTACAAAAATGTGGCGCGTCCCATCCGGGCTGCCTATGAAAATGGGTGTGTGTATCTGACAAACACCATGGACTTTACCAATGTGGTGGACGTGATGGAAATTACATGGGAGTTGAGCGTGGATTTTTGTGTCATCCGAAAGGGGAAGGTAAATGATTTCTCCCTGCCACCCCATGGCATATTGCCTGTCCATCTGGAACTGGGCGACTGGGAACGGGAGAAGGGCTGTGTAAGCCTGATGCTCCGCTATACTCTGAAGAAGGCTACGGATCTTTTACCTGCAGGACATGAGTGCGGATTCGATCAGATTGTCCTGAAAAAGGAACCGATGCAGATCCGCACTCATGCAGAGAATGGGGTACAGATCAGTCAGAGCGACCGTGCGCTTCTGGTGACCGCAAGGGACTTCTGCGTCCGTTTTGATTTGTGGAAAGGTGTTCCCGATGAAATCACGCGCAAGGGAAGGCGAATTCTGTCCGAGCCCATGACTTACAATTTCTGGCGGGCGCCTGTGGACAATGATCGGAAAATAATGGGTGCCTGGATCGCAGCAGGATATGATCGTTTGAAAATCCGGGTGTATGACTGGAATGTGGAAGAAAAAGAGGACGGTGTTCATGTGGCGTTCCGCATGGGCGTGGCAGGCCAGTTCCTCCAAAAAGCCATGACACTTCAGTCGGAGTATATCATCGGCGAAAAGGGAACCCTCCGTATTCGGATGGAGGCTCAGCGGGATCCTGTGTTTCCTTATTTGCCCCGGTTTGGTGTGCGGCTTGTTCTGCCGGAGGAGTATGAACAGGTCACCTACATAGGCTATGGCCCATACGAAAGCTACGCCGACAAGCACTGGGCAAGCTGGTATGACCGCTTCACAACAACAGTGGATGGGCTCCATGAGGATTACATCAAGCCTCAGGAGAACGGAAGCCACTGGGGCTGTGACTGGTTGTCCATCAGTGACGGTACCGCTCAGGTGGAACTGCAGGGAAATGACTTTAGCTTCAACGTCTCTCATTACAGTCAGGAACAGCTGGCGCACATAGCCCATAACTATGAACTGCAGCGGGAGAACAAAATATATCTCTGTGTGGACGGTGCAATGTCGGGTCTGGGTTCGGGCAGCTGCGGCCCTCATCTGCTGGAGAAATATCAGGTGCAGACCCTGCAGCCTAAATTGGATATTCTGCTTCGCTTTCAGTAGGATCAGATAGTTAAAGTGTCTCGGAGGAAGAATCATGAAACAGCTGTCAATTTTGATCAAGCCGTCGTCCAGCCTTTGCAATCTGCGGTGTAAATACTGTTTCTACGCGGATCTTGCCGGCATAAGAGAAAATGCCTCCTTTGGCTTCATGACCGATGAAACGGTAGAGCGAATGCTGGAAAACATAAGGCGGGATCTATCCCCCGGGGATCGGGTTACCTTCGCTTTCCAGGGCGGGGAGCCCACCTTATCGGGTCTCCCCTTCTTCCGGCACTTCACGGAGCTGGTTGCCCGGTGGGACCCGGTCATCCGGGTATCCTATTCCATCCAGACCAATGCCACCCTGCTGAATGATGAATGGTGCCGGTTTCTGGCGGAACACCTCTTTCTGGTGGGGGTATCTCTGGATATGCTTCCTGAGAGTCACAATGCCGTTCGGGTGGATGCGGGAGGTAGTGGAACCTATGGTCAGGTCAGACAGGCAATCTCACTTTTGGAAAAACACCGGGTAGAGTATAATGTGCTGTGCACCCTGACCAATGAGATTGCCCGGTATCCCAAACGGATTTGGAGTCAGCTTTGCAAACTGGATATCCGATATGTGCAGTTCACCCCGTGTCTGGACGAATTGGAAAAATCGGGGGAGAGTATCTTTGCCCTGACACCCCGGAGATTTTCATCCTTTTATAAGGGTCTGTTCCCCCTGTGGCTGGAATCTCTGCAAAAGGGCAATTACCGAAGCATCAAGTTCTTTGATGATGTGGTCAACCTGATGGCTTTTGGTATTCCTACCGCCTGCGGCATCAATGGGGTATGCCAGCCTCAGGTAGTGATTGAGGCGGATGGAAGCGTGTATCCCTGCGATTTTTATTGCCTGGATTGCTATTCCATGGGAAACATCACGAGGAACAGGCTCAGTGATATGCAGGAATCACCCGGACGGATTGCATTCCTGAACCGGGAACACAGGATTCCGAAGCTATGCGGCAGCTGCCGGTATGCTCGGTTTTGCGGAGGAAACTGCAAACGGATGCAGCGGCAGATCTGCTACGGGGAAACAGATGATTACTGTGGTTATCAGGATTTTCTCGACACCTGCGGCGGCGCACTCCAGCAGATCGCCAAGGATCAGCGCAGAAGACACGGCTTCGGGCGATGAGCGGTTAATTCTTACGGGAATATAGGACGGTGAAATGATATGGAACTTATTTGTTTTTTGGTCAGCTTTCTCTCCAGTGCTGTCGGTGCCATCTGCGGAATCGGCGGTGTGGTGATCAAGCCAGTGCTTGATTTCGTGCAGATGGGGTCAGCCAGTATGATCAATTTCCTATCGGGATGCACCGTGCTGTCCATGAGCCTCTACTCGGTGGGGAAAGCGATGCTGAACCGTGACGGAAAAGTGGATCTGGCAATCGGTACCCCCCTTGCCCTGGGTGCCACTCTGGGTGGTGTGGCAGGCAAGAAGCTGTTCGCTATGGTCAATGCATTCTTTCCCAACGGTGCCATGGTGGGCGGCGTTCAGGCGGCAATCCTGGCCCTGATCACGGTGGGAACCCTGCTGTATACGGTCGCCAAAAGTAAAATCACCACCTGACAGTTCCGTGCAAAAGTGTTCTGCGTGGCGGTGGGCGTGCTGCTTGGCATCATCTCCAGTTTCCTGGGCATCGGCGGCGGTCCCATCAATCTGGTGGTGCTGGGATACTGCTTCAGTATGGACAGCAAAACCGCAGCGGTCATCAGCCTGTATATCATCCTGTTCAGTCAGCTGGCAAGTTTGCTTGCTGCACTGATTTCCGGCGTGCCGGACTTCCCTCCGATGGCCCTGGCGTTGATGGTAGCAGGCGGAATCGGCGGTGGCATTGCGGGGCGCGCTCTGAACAGAAAGATGGACAACCAGGCAGTGGACAAGCTCTTCATTATCCTGATGGTACTGATTATCGCCATCTGTATTTTCAATGCAATGAAGGCATTTGGCTGATTTAGTCATATGAATATTTCGATTTTTTGATAGAGAAGCATGCAGACACGAATAAGGACAGGTTGTTCTGAGTTTTCGAGATACTCATAGACGCAAATCGTTTAATCGAGTTATTTACTTCCGATGGAGTTTTTCCATCGGAAGTTTTTGCTTTCTGAAGATCCTGACATAAGTGAATTGGCAGTACAATCTGTTGGGGGGTGTGAATGTCTCCATTCTCGTGAAAAAACATGCCAGCAAGTTCGACAAAAACGATCTAGCAAATCTGTGGAATTGTACCGAATTAAAAAATAATTTTATAAGTAAAATTGACAAAGTTCAGTTAATAGGATAATATAAATATAAAAACAAAGAATACATATAAAAACCAAAGACGCTCACTTGAGCGCGTATGAATTGTTTTTCTGGTGCACAGCATGTGAATGCTAACGAATATTAGAGCCGGGTGCTAGCGAATTTCTGAGCCATTTACTGTAACTGGTCCAAGGATGGCCAAGGTCTTCCTTGGTCAGCCTTGGTTGAGAAAAAATCCTTGTGGGATAAGGCTATAGGTGGCTCAAACTTTGCTAGCAAGTGGTTCAAAATTTCATTAGCATTTACAACACAGCACCAAAAATAAAATAATAGAAGGAGAGTAATATGAAAAAGGCAATGACAATCCTATTAACATTCATCATGGTGCTTCAGCTTATTCCGATTCCGGCTTTCGCAACTGAAGAAATTGCTACTGCAGAAGATTTGAAAGCGTTTCTTGAGAACCCGGAAAATGTAACGGTTGCCGAGGGAAGTACCTTGACGGTGCAAATTAGTGCAGAAAATAAGTTTACAAAGGTTTCCGTGTTCTGTGATGGAGAAGTGCGCATCAAAAAGGATGTGACGATTCCTTCTGCTGTAAAGCTGCAAATTCCTGCTGCTACGTTATACTTCCATGTTGACAGTACGATTACGGTTTTTGGCTGCATTCAGGATGGTCGTGCGGTTGCAGACAGAGCCAACGGCATTGTAGGTGAAGGTGACGGAAAGGTCGTTTTTACAAATGGATCTGTTTACTTCCAACAGGGTGTCACAATGATCAACACTTCCAATACGAAGTTGAAGTTGGCGGATGATGATTCTACCATCACTATGTACAAGAATGGCCATATGATGATCTCTTCCGGCACCGTCAATCTGAACTCCGTGCTGACCACGGACCACTTCAAGAAGATCACTGTGGCGGTAGATGCGATCTTCAATGATGGCGGATACGTGGACGCCGGCATTGAGTTCACCACGGTCTCCAATCACGGAGGCGTTCTGGATGAGGATATTGAGAAAGCAGAAAAACTTCTCGCTTTTGTTTCCGTTTCTTCTGATGGATCGGACATTGATTCTGACAGCCTTTGGGTAACACAGGCTGCCCATGATACTTACAGTGCAGCCATTGTTGCCGCACAGACTGCAGCAGAAACCGGCGATGATGATGTGATCATTGCAGCCATTGAAGCACTGCAGGAGGCAACCTTCAGATTCCACGCAGAGAAAGAACAGGGCGGCGCGGATATTGGAACATTGACCACCTATCAGGAACTTCTGGATGCCCTGAATGCGATCCAGGATGGGTGTGCCGTCTATAAGGGTGAAGAGGATTACGGAGATCAGCATTATGAGGTAATCCAGATCACCAAGCCTATTACCATTGATCAGGTCATCACGGTTCCCTATCCTATCAAGCTGCAATTCAATGCGGATATCACCATTAATGGCAGAATTATCATAGAAGGATACCTGCAGGATATGTACCTGTCTGCCTATGGCATCTTCGGCAAGGAAGGTGTCGGCGATGTTCTTTTCAACCCCAATACCTGGATGTATATTAAGGGTAAGGGAGGTGTGGTTGGCACCACCAGTGGCACATGGGTGAAAGATGGTGCGGAAATGCTCCTTGTGGGAGATCATGGGATGATTATCAAAGAGGGTGAAGTCGAAGTTGTGACCGCACTGTATTCCGATATTGCTGAGCAGGTCTACTGCATGGAGAATACCGGTATTACGTTATCCAGCGGCATCAATGAGTCTGCATCCATTGACGCATCCAATGCGGGAGTGAAGTTTGTATACTGCGGCATTGAGAACACAAAGAATATTCTGGGCAATGAGGCCGTTTCCGTTTCCTGCCTTGACAATGCAGTTTCTGTTGTGCTGGAGGATGGCCGTATTGAAATCACTGTAAATGAAAAGGAAAATGCAGGCAATGCGGAAATCGTCTTCACAGATGTGAACGGAGGATTTGGTACGGTGGAAATTGTCTATGCGAAGGGCGCAATTACCTCCGCAAAGGTCACACAGATCGGTTTTCTGACAACGAACCAGGCCAAAGAGCTGATTGCGGAACTGAAAGCTGAACTCCAGAGCCTGATGGAGGAGGCTCAGACTAATGGACTGGATACACAGAGAGAAGAGGCAGTCCTCTGGTTTGCACAGTACTTTGAAAAGTGTGCGGACTGGGATGAGGCAAACATGACAATCGTGAAGGACCAATATCATCAGTCTGCTGTTTATGGCTATAATGCCGATGCACTGGCGGAACAGTTGCCTATGTATGAGCGGAAGCAGGTTATCGAGATGTTGGAGGACGCGATTTCTGAGCTTCAGGATGTGATTGATGGAAAGATTATTCGCCCCGGCGTGGTTAAGGTGGATTGGGACAACCTGACTATCCAGGGAGACCAGGTGTATAATCCGGACGGCACTCCTGTTTTCCTGTATGATTACTTCTCCAAAGCACAAAATGGCGACCAGAGCGATAGGGAACTCTACAATGACTATCTAGGTAATATCGTACATCCCATCAGTCAGAGTCTGCAGTACCTGACCGAGGATGGAAAGCTGTCTAATAACGCAACGGCACAGAACATTAACTTCTACGACTATTACGGCATCGAAGAGAATGTGGGATATCAGTTCCTATGGCATTCCGGAACGGTTCTTCCTGCCTGGGTTACTAACCTGTATGGTGACGAAATCACCATTGGTGGCGAAAACTACACGGTTTACGACATTGATAATCCCAATGTGCGGGAAATGTGGGAACAGATTTTTGAAATGCTGATCCCCCAAATCGAGGATTCCAACACCACGCAGCTGGGCTATATTCTTGCCAATGAACCCCACTGGTTTACAGATGCTTCTGCCTCCTTCAATGTCACCGGAATCAGCCAGTACACCTCTGCCAAGTTTGAGGCCTGGCTTGCTGAAACCTATGGAACAGTGGAGGCACTGAATACAAACTGGGGTACGGAGTATGCCAGCTTTGATGATGTGGATATGCAGGTTCCCACGGATCTGGAGAGCCTTAGAGGCACACCGAAGTATTATGATTGGTGCCGCTTCAACATGGATAGAGTTAATGACTGGTTCCAGTTCCTGCATGACGGCATCACCGAATTCGATGAAGATGCTACAACGCATATTAAAATCTTCCCCAGAATCGTAGTTGACGAAAACGGTCAGAGAGATCATGGTATTGACATTGAATATCTGACATCACTGACAGAGTATAACGGAAACGATGTTACGATTCGCAAGAGACTGCCTAATGCCACCTCCGATGAGTGGTGGGAGGAAAACTATATTTACGACTGGCGTGAACTGGCCATGACCTATGCCATGCTGGATTCCTTCAATCCAGATACGCTGAACGTAAACTCCGAATCCCACTTCCTGAACGGCAACGCATATGCGGATATGTACACCACAACCCAGTACACAAGGTCCGTATATTGGTTGTCTGCCATGCTGGGCAACAACGTAAATATGACTTGGTGGTGGCCCAGATATGGCGACGGTTCCATTGAACCCAGACTCCAGACATCCCAGATGGGCAAGACCTTTGCCGGCTCTGTTGCTACCATGCCCCTGGTTGCCAATGAAATTACCCAGACCTTCTTTGATCTGAACTCTGTATCCGACACAATTGTCAAGTTCCAGCGTCAGGATATGCCCATTCGCGTACTGTATTCCGAGACTGCCTGCATTGTGGATGCCGACCAGATCAACAGAACATTTGAGATGTTCGAAGCACTGTACTTTGAGGGTACCTCCATCGGTTTTGCTTCCGAAAATGTCATCAATCTGTACGGAGATACATTCAGCCAGATTCTGATTTACGACACTACCTGCGTGACGGACGAAGAGTTTGCCGCGCTTCAGAACTTCTTGGACAATGGCGGTACGATTATCATGGATGATGTGAGCCTAACCATGAACCAGTATAAGGAGGAAAGAGCAGAGAGGTTGGAAGCCAGTAATGGCACGCTTGTCGTTATGCAGAACGGCACCGTGGAGGATATGAGTGCAAAGGCCTTCGAAATGCTGGACAAGGAAAAAAAGTCCGATGTGGTTCTGTCCGAGTCCAACGATGCCGGTACTAAGACCTGCATATGGAGAGTTGCCGAAGGCAAATCTGCTGATGAGCGGGTCATCAGTATCGTGAATGTGGGTCAGGAAACTGCCACCTTGACGTTGAACGGTTACGATATTGAAAATATGCTGACCGGAGAAAAACTGGAAAATTCTTTTGCCATTGAAGCCGAAGGTGTTCTGCTCCTACGATTTACGTTGGACGAGGATACAACGGATGACGACGAAAATCTTGAAGTCTCCAATCGGGAGGCAGCAGATGCCGTTGCTGTAATGATTGAAGCAATCGGAACGGTCACCCATGATTCTGTCTGTGCCATCGAGGCCGCAAGAGAAGCATATGATGCCTTGACGGAAGAGCAAAAAGCACTGGTGAAAAATTACCATCTGCTCTGTGCAGCGGAAGAGGAACTGGCAGCACTTCAGCAGGGTCAGAGCATGTATTATGCATGGTTGGAAGCCAATGAACCCGATGTGGCGGTGGGTGAATCCATTGCCTTGCATGTGGAAGTCAGAGGTACCGGATACACAGATTACGCCTCCAGCGAGATCGTTATCAGCTATGACAATGCGGTGCTGACTTTCGACGAGTTTGGTTCCAACCTCTATGGCGCAACAATAGTGAACAATGACGGCACACTGACACTGGAGGACTTTGGTGAATCCCAGTCCTTTGGTACCGGATACGTGATTTCCTTCAATGCGAATGCAGAGGGAGAAGGTACCGTTACTCTGACATCGGCTGCCTTCAGCACCCAGGCCAATGCAGCCAACAGTGACCTGATTTCCGCAGTACTGCAGGATACCACGGTCACAATTGTTGCCACCATGTATCACAGTGTCGACCTCCCAAATATCTTTATCGGTGCTGATTCTGTTTCCTCCGGCGAAGATTATACATTTGCACCTGCTGATCGTGAAAACTATGATTATTCCGATGTAACCGCCACAATGGACGGAGAACCCGTGGAGGTTACGAAGAATGGTGACGGATCCTACACCGTCGAGAATGTTACCGGAGATCTGGTTATCATCGGCAGCAGAAGCGCAAAAAAGTATGTTGTGACTATAACTGGTATTACCGCATCCAACGATGGAACTCTAGCGACCTATGGAATGGATTACAAGTTCAGCCTGCCTGAAAATGTTGCAGCTGGACTTGAGAACGGCAAGATCTACACACTCGCCAGTATTACCATTGGAGGGAAGAATTACACAAACTACATAGTGGATGGCAGGAACTACACCATCCTTGGTGGTGACATCAATGGGGATGTTGTGATTACCATTACCGAAACCTCCCTGTCTCCCACTCAGTACACGGTTAGCGTGACAGGCGAAGGAGCCGGTGCGGCTGTGGGCTACGAGGCTGTTGCGGAAGCCAACAAGCCGTATACCTTGACAATCGTACCTGTAGCCGGATATGACAATATCGTTACCGCGACCATGGGCGGCGAACGGATTGAGCTGACCGTGTCCGAAAACAGCTATACCACGCCTAATGTGACGGGCGACCTGGTATTTACGATTGACAAAGTTTGTAATACAGAGGGTGTGGAAATCGGAGAATACCTGAAGCTGGATGAGACGATCGTATGGCTTGTAACTATGGAAGTGGTTAAGCTAGATGACCAGGTATATACCTATGGCGGCAATGCCATGCTGTGGTCTGAAAAGTACGGCGCATACTGTTATTTGGTGATTTCTGTTGAAAAGCCTGAAATCGATGCAGATGACTTTGCGATAATTACCGGTACAGCAGAAAATGTTGACTATGGCATGGATGTTAACAAGTCCGAAAAGGTCGATGCCAACGATGCACAGCTGACCTATAATATGTACAATGCCATGTATTCTGCCTTCTCTGATGAGGTCACCATTGAGAAATTCCTACGAGCTGATGTTACCGGTGACAGAACTGTCAACGTCCAGGATGCACGAATGATTATTGACGAGATTCTGAGATAATACTGCTGATCGCAAAAGCGAAACCCTCTCCCGCTCGCGGGCGGGAGAGGGGAAATGTGCGTAAATTGACAGGTGCTTTTCCAAAAGAAAATATACCTATAAATCCAGATAGGGGATATGAGAATGAAAAAAGTACTATCCATAGTTTTAGTAGTGGTAATGTTTTTGCTATGCGTCCCTCTGACTGCCTCTGCGGAAAATACCCAGTCATTTTCTTTTGAGTTATCCGTGGATGGAAGCGATACGAAAGAAGTCCAAACCGGCGATGTGATTACCGTTCTACTCCGTCTAAAAAGGACAGATTCCGCGGAAGCGTATATGATGTATGCAATGCAGGATGAAATTCTGTATGACAGTGATTTTTTCGAACTGATTGAAGGAAGTATTGTTCTTGCAGAGAATATCACAACAACAGATATCGGTCTGAGAGATAATCATCGTGCGTTCTATATGAATTATTTGTCCATGTCCGATGGTGAACAATGGGCTGCAGATATGCTGATTGGCAGTTTTCAGCTTCGAGTTGTGGGAGCTTCTGGCGTGACCAGGATTACAAACAACAACTATCTGGTATCCACATCGGATGGCCGGGAATCATATCCCTGTCAGGTCAATGAGGTAACAATTATTCTTTCAACGGAATGTATTGTCCGATTTGAAAGCAATGGCGGCAGTGAAATAGAAGAACAAAAGGTCCTGTTTGGAGAAACAGTTGTGAAACCGGAGGATCCAACCAGAGATGGGTATATCTTTGACGGATGGTATCGGGACATTGATAAAACGAAAAGCTGGGATTTTGACAACGATACGGTATCGGGAAATATGTCACTATATGCAAAGTGGGTACAGGTCCCAGGGGGAATATCTCCTACGGAGGATACAGATAATAACGGCAATACACTGGACTGGCTGATTCTATTGGTAATCGTTGTTTTGCTTCTCATTTTGATCATGCTACCTAAATGTAAAGTTACATTTATTTCCATGGGGGGGTCGGAAATCAAAACTCGCTATGTTATGAAAAATAGAACAATATCTGCTCCAAAGATGCCTAAAAAGGGTGGGGCGGTATTTGTAGGCTGGTATCGGGATGAATTCTGTAAGATTCCCTGGAAATTTAGCGAGGATAAAGTAACCGAAGATACTACCTTATATGCGAAATGGAATTGAGCGTAAACAAAGCTAATGAAACGGTAATTTGTGAGTGTGTTGCGCAATTGCAAGTGGTACAGTTGCATATTGAGGTGTGTCAATTTCGCTGAGGGGCGTGTACGAATAGTTGCTCCTTTATTATCTAATTCATGCAGGCCTATACTTTGGATTACTTGAAAACCATTGATCTAAAGACCTTTTTGAAATTAATGGGATCCGTGCTGCAATTCAAGTGTTTCAGCGAAATAAAAGGAACTGAAACCTGGAAATAACCTAAATATTCATATATGAGAAGAACTGGAGGATGAAAATGACGGTTCCTGTACTTATGTTGGATTCCAAGAAAAAAGCGGCATTGGATGCCGGCTTTTACGAGACTTTTACCGGGTTGCCGGAGCGGTATTTTTCTGCTCCGGGCAGAACGGAAATTAGCGGAAACCATACTGACCACCAGGGGGGCTGCGTTCTGGCAGGCGCTGTGAATCTGGATACCCTTGCAGCCGTTCGCCTCAACGGTACCAATACCATTCGTGTTCACTCTAAGGGGTACCCTTTGTGTGAGGTCTGTCTGGATGAACTGGAGCCAAAGAAGAGTGAGGTAAATACAACACCTGCGTTGATTCGCGGTGTGGCGGCCAGATTTTCACAGATGGGATGCAAGTTGGAAGGGTTTGATGCATATTGCGAATCTACCGTTTTGCCGGGTTCTGGATTGAGTTCATCCGCTTCCTTTGAGGTCCTGATTGGTACCATTATCAATTGTCTGTTTTTTGGGAAAAAGCTTTCTGCCATTGAAATTGCACAGGTGGGTCAGTTTGTAGAAAATGTATTCTTTGGTAAACCCTGCGGCCTGATGGATCAGATGGCATCCAGCGTTGGCGGTATGGTATATATTGACTTTGAAAAATCGGAATCTCCAGTGGTGCATATGTAATCATCTATGCGTTTTTCAAAGGCGGTTGTAAAATACCGCATACCGATCTTAATTCTAACCGTTTTTCTGATGATTCCGGCAGTGATTGGCATTGCAAATACCAGAATCAATTATGACATGCTGAATTACTTGCCGGAGGATATGGATACCATCATCGGGCAGAATGAACTCATGGAGGATTTTGGGAAGGGCGCTTTTTCCTTCATTATCGTGGAGGATATGCCGAACAAGGATGTAGCTACCCTGAAGGCAAAAATTGAGCAGGTCGATCATGTGGATACCGTGATCTGGTATGACACCCTGTTTGATCTTTCCGTCCCCATGGAGCTGCTGCCGGATAAAATCTACACGGAATTCAATACCGACCATTCCACAATGATGGCCGTGTTCTTTGACAGCTCCACCTCCGCGGATATTACCATGGATGCGATCCGGGAGATCCGCGCCCTCTGCGGAAAGCAGTGCTATGTTTCCGGAATGTCTGCGCTGGTCACCGATCTGAAGGACCTCTGCGAACAGGAAGAGCCGATCTATGTGGGCATTGCCGTGGCTCTGGCCTGCGGGGCTATGCTGCTGTTCCTGGATAGCTGGCTGGTGCCCTTTGTGTTCTTGGCTTCCATTGATATGATGATCCTTCTGAATCTTGGATCCAATATTTTTATGGGCGAGATTTCCTATATTACCAAGGCCCTGTCCGCTGTTTTGCAGTTGGCCGTCACTATGGACTACTCCATCTTCCTATGGGAGAGTTACAACGAGCAGCGGGTAAATTACAGCGATAACAAGGAAGCCATGGCAGTGGCTATCCAGAAAACGCTGACCAGCGTAGTGGGCAGTTCCATTACCACTGTGGCAGGATTTATTTCCCTGTGCTTCATGTCCTTTACCATGGGCCGGGATTTGGGCATTGTCATGGCAAAGGGCGTCCTGCTGGGCGTCATTGGCTGTGTGACTGTTCTGCCGGCCCTGATCCTGATTCTGGATAAGCCCTTACAGAAAACAAAGCACAAGGCATTGATTCCCAACATGGGCAAATTCGCAAAAGGCATTGGCAAGGTGTTTCCCGTGTTTCTGGTCATCTTCGCTTTGCTGGTTCCGCCTGCCTATGATTACTTCCTATTAGGAACACTGTAAATACAAGGCTTTTCGGAGCCTACAAACCAGAAAAAATAATATTTGATCTATCACATTACGCAAAAAGCCGTCCGGCATGAAAAACGGGCGGCTTTTTTGCGTGGATAGACGGAAAGGAGGCGCAAAAATA
>OFMX01001439.1_pt1 | contig 17997 bp, 18 predicted proteins | sample 1541901 | NCBI WGS metagenome assembly OFMX01 (sample SAMN04209222, study PRJEB22552) | human gut metagenome | biome: gut; material: feces | host: Homo sapiens | place: USA: Oklahoma | reverse complement strand
TTTTTGGCCCCATGCAAAACATGATAGAGCGCCTTGTATTCATCAAAGAGCAGAAAGCCGGCCGCCGTGGGCAGCACCTGCTGAAAAGCGGTCATGCTCGGGCAGTTGCGGTGCGCGGCAGAGAACGCGTCGTTGACATAGAGGTCAAACAGCGGCGCAAGCGTGCGCACAAGCCAGGTATCGAGCATTTCGGAAGGCTGGAGCTTGACTTCCTTTTCAAAGCCGCTGATCTCCTCGCAGAGGTAGCGCAGGTTGCCGAGCAGGATGCACTCCCCCTCCCGCAGCGCGTTGACCGCTTCGCATGCGGCGGGGCCGCACACGTCGTCGATATATTTGACCTCGCGCCCGGAGAGGGCGGTGAGCTTCTCCGCGTGCTCTTTGAGCGGGATCAGATTTTGATAATCGAGCGTATCGCCCTGATGGGCGATGATCGCCACCTTCGCGCCGCCGTCGAGCAGGTAGCGCAGCGTCGGCAGGCTCTTTTTTATGCGATTATCATTGACGATCCGTTTTGTCTGCGGGTCGATGGGCGAATTGATATCAAGGCGCAGCAGCACCCGCTTGCCTGCTACGTCCATGCCGTCCAGCGGCGTCATTTTTACTTCCATTTTCCAATCCCCAAATAGCGGTTTGTTTCAGCGGTGCCGGAATCACGGTCCGTCTGCATGCCCATGCAGGCGCGCACGCCGTCCATCGTTTCCGGGATGGTCACGCTCTCCTGCGGGATGTTGATGGCGAACATGATGTCGTCGCCGGTTTCCACGATGCTATCCTCCCACAGGGCGATCTCATACATATCGCCGCGCGGGTTACCGAGGTCGCGCGCATATTTGAAGAGCGACGCGTTGCCGAGGAAGCCCTCGTCCGTGGAGACAACGCGGATACGCGGGTGGTCGTTGAACGCCTTGAGCGCCATTTCCTTTGTAATCTTCTCCTTGCCGTGCGCGACGACCGTGATGATGTGGCCGTGCGTCACCGGCGTGTGGATGAGAATACCCGTGGCCGCCACGTGCGGCATGATGGTCATGAGGTCAACGGCCTGATGGCTCGGCGCCTTATCGATGCGCAGGGCATTGGTCAGCCCTCTGTGATAATCGCCGGGGTCCGCCACGCGGCGCACGATCGTGATCGCCACGCGCTCCATGCCATAGGCGCGGTCCAGGCAATCCACCGCGCGGATCAGGCCGGTAGTGTTGCAGCTCGTCAGCTTCAAAAACTGCTTCTCCACGCCCTTTTCAAAGTTTGCGTAGCCGTGGAAAAACACGTCGGCCACGTCGTTTTTTTCGCCGCCCTGGAAGATGGCCTTTTTGCCATACTGCTCATAGAGCGCGCGGTTTTTCGCGCCCACACCTGCGTTGGTCGCGTCGAGCAGCACATCGCACTGCTGAATGAGATCCGTAATCGTGCCGGAAACCGGGATGCCGAGCGCGTCGAATTCCGCGCGATGATCCTCCATAGAGAGATAGAGGGCATAGGGCATCCCCTTCTCCTTGAGCGCGCGGATGGCGAGGGTGGGAGCCACGTCCGCCACGCCGACGAGTTCCATATCACCCTGTAGAGCGACTCCGTCCGCAAGCCGCTGGCCAATGGTGCCATAGCCCACGACGCCGACTTTTACTTTATCCATAGAAAAATACCTCCTTCTGATATGTAAACGTTTGCGCCAATATGATAGCACAAGCCCGCCATGATGACAAGCAAGGATTTTAAATAATTTCCCTCCTGCGGCGCTCTCTTCGCCGATTTTACAAACGAAGGCCCTTCACATCTTTGACCCGGGAGAGGATGACCCGGCTGCTCACGCGCACAACGCCGGGCAGGCCGTCGATTTCGCGCAGAAGCGATTCCAGTTCCTCCTGCGATGCGGCAACGGCATGCACATGCAGGCAGCAGTTCCCGCTCATGCGATAAATCTGCGTAATGGTCTCATTGCGGCAAAGCCGCTCTTCAATCTCCTGCAAACGCGCGGGCTCCGCCTCGATTTCAAAATAGCAGGAAACAGCCCCGCTGATCTTTTGAGGGTTGATGATTGTGGTGTATTCCTCAATAATCCCCTTTTTTTCCAGCGCGTCAATACGGGCTTTCACGGCCACGCGCGAGATGCCGGTTTTTTCCCCGATCTCGGAATAGCTGTAGCGTGCGTTTTCAATCAGCAGGGTTAATATTTTCTGATCCAGTTCATCGAGTTGATCCAGATACATACGCATTGCTCCCTTCTACTGTTATTGGTTATTTATAGTATAACACAGTTCTCCTTTTAAAACAAATAGAAATATATAATTTGACGTTTGTTAATTAACATGCTAAAATTAAAGATAAATTGTAATTTAAATCTTACACAATGGGCGTGAAACGAATGCAGCAAGACCTGACCACAGGGAATATCACCGGCGGACTTTTGAAATTTGCGCTGCCGATGATGCTCGGCAATCTGCTCCAGCAGCTCTATAATGTGGCTGACACACTGATCGTGGGCCGCTACCTGGGCGCGGACGCGCTCGCCGCAGTCGGCTCCTCCTATACGCTGATGACCTTTCTGACGTCGGTCCTGCTGGGCCTCTGCATGGGCAGCGGCGCCGTTTTCTCCATTCAGTTTGGCAGGCATGACACAGAGCGGCTAAAACACAGCGTTTCCCTCTCCTTTCTCCTGATTGCCGCCGTCGCCCTCCTATTGAATATAGGGGCGGTCTGCGGGCTGGGGGGGATCATCCGCCTGCTCCGGGTGCCGGCGCAGGTGACGGAGCTGATGAAAGCGTATCTGGAAATCATCTTCTGGGGGATCGGCGCAACGTTCTGCTATAACTTCTTCGCCTGCCTGCTGCGTTCCGTCGGGAACTCCACGATCCCGCTCCTGTTCCTAGGGATCGCCGCCCTCCTCAACATCGCGCTGGATTTGCTCTTTGTCCTCCAATTCCACTGGGGCGTCCAGGGCGCGGCGGCGGCCACCGTGATCGCGCAGGTGCTCTCCGGCGCGGGGCTTGCCGTTTACGCCCTGATCGCCTTTCCCCAGCTGCGTGTATCCAAACGCCATTTGAAATGGGATAGGGTGATCCTGCGCGATATTGCGAGCCTGTCGGTGCTGACCTGTGTGCAGCAATCCATCATGAATTTCGGCATTCTGATGGTGCAGGGGCTGGTCAACAGCTTCGGTCCGGTCATCATGGCAGCCTTTGCCGCCGCGGTAAAAATCGACTCCTTCGCCTATATGCCCGTGCAGGATTTTGGAAACGCCTTTTCCACCTTTATCGCTCAAAACTACGGCGCGGGCGAACAGGGGCGCATCCGGCGGGGAATCCGCAGCGCGGCGGCCTGTTCCCTGCTATTCTGCCTTGCGGTCAGCGCGGCGGTCTGCCTTCTGGCCCGCCCGCTGATGGAGCTGTTCGTTTCCCCCGCGGAAACGGAGATTGTCGCCGCCGGGATGCATTATCTGCGGATCGAAGCCTCCTTTTATTGCGGCATCGGCCTTTTATTTTTATTCTACGGCTTTTACCGGGCGATCCGAAAGCCCGGCGTTTCCGTTGTGCTGACGGTGATCTCCCTCGGCACGCGGGTCGCGCTCGCCTATGCGCTCTCCGCCATCCCGTCGGTCGGCGTGACCGGAATCTGGATTTCCGTCCCGATCGGATGGCTGCTTGCGGATTTGGCCGGCGTCCTCTTCTACCCCTCCCTTTCGCGCAGAGCACGGAAAACCCACTCATCCATAGAACCCGCTTAACCCGCGCTGCGACAGCCTTTCCGCGCAAGTCCACGCTGCGCAGACCCGGCTCGCCATAACGCAGGTTGTGTTCCCGCGCCGAAGCTGATACAATCAAAACCAATGCAGGAAAGGAGCGATACCATGGATCAGAAAAAAACCGGCGATTTCATTGCCATGCTGCGCAAGGAAAAGGGGCTGACGCAGCAGGAGCTTGCAGGCAGGCTCCATATCAGCAACAAAACCGTTTCCAAATGGGAGTGCGGGGATGGGATGCCGGATATTACCCTGCTGCCCGCTCTGGCGGCGGAGCTGGGGGTCACGGCGGACGACCTTCTGCGTGGGGAGCAGGGCCCTGCCGTTGCCAGCCCGGACGGCGTGCAGGAGGAGGGGCTTTCCTGCCTGTGGGACGCGGCCTTTCTGCGCTTTCGCACGAGCCTGCTTGCCTGCCTGCTCGCGCCCCCGCTCGGCGTTGCCAGCGTCATCTGCGCGGACCGCATTTTCTCCATCCCGGCGATGATGGCTATGACGGCCCTGCTATTTGGCCTGTCGCTATTCGGCAGTATCCTGTTCTTCTTCTATGCTTCACATCAGGCAGAATTGGCTGCGCGGCAATACGAAAGCCGGTCAAAAGAGGCATATCCAAAAACCATTGTGTTTTGGAAACAGAAGAAACAACGGCTGTTTGCCGAAATCGCGGTTCTCTCAGCAAGCTGCATGCTGTTTGTTGTCGTTGTTTGCCTTCAATTATTTTAGGCGTTTGCCAGCGCCGCGCCTGCCTGTTTCCATCAATTCGTTCACTGCCGTCGGAATTTTGCGGAATTTTTTGTAATTTTCGCTTGTTCCGGCGGCAAAGTTATGCTATGATGATTTTAGTCATGCAAACGTTTACGATAAAAGAGGAGGTACCCTATGAAACAGCTCAACATTGGCATCATCGGCGCCGGGCGGATCGGCAAGCTCCACGCGCAGTCCATTACATACGCCGTGCCCGCCGCGCGCGTTTACGGCATCACGGATGTGCGCACGGACGGGCTTCAGGAGCTCAAAGACAAATTCGGCATCGAGAAAATTTATACATCGGTAGATGACATGCTCGCGGATAAAGCGATCGACGCGGTGCTCGTCTGCTCCTCCACGGATACACATGCGGATATCGCCATCCAAGCGGCGAAGGCCGGGAAGCATATCTTCTGCGAAAAGCCTGTGGACCTCACGCCAGAAAAGGTGGAGGCCGTGCTCGACGCGGTGAAAACGGCCGGCGTTAAGCTGCAGGTTGGCTTCAACCGCCGTTTCGTCTGCGCGAGCTGGTCGATCAGGAGAAGATCGGTAAACTGGAGCTTGTCAAGATCACCTCGCGCGACCCGGAGCCGCCACCCGCGGAATACGCGGCAAGCTCCGGCGGCATGTTCCTCGATATGACGATCCACGATTTCGATATGGCGCGTTTCTTGGCGGGCAGCGACATTGAATCGCTCTATGTACAGGCCGCGTGCCTGGTTGACCCCGCTATTGGCGAAGCGGGCGATGTGGATTCCGCCGTAATCACCCTGAAATTCAAAAACGGCGCGCTGGGCGTGATCGACAACAGCCGCCGCGCGGCCTACGGCTATGACCAACGCATCGAGGTATTCGGCTCCAAGGGCGCCGCGCAGGCGCAAAACGATACGCCCACCACCGTCACGCTTGCGAATGCGGACGGCGTAACGGGCGACAAGCCGCTCTATTTCTTCCTGGAGCGGTACATGCAATCCTTCCGCGATGAGATGATCGCGTTTACGGACGCGGTGCTCTACGACCTGCCCACGCCCACAACGGGGGAAGACGGGCTGCAATCCATCCTCGTCGGCCTCGCGGCAAAAAAGAGCGTGGCGGAGGGCCGCCCGGTGGAGCTGTGCGAGCTGTACGGAGCGTAAATCCGTCATCACCTGGTATTGATATCTGCAATCTATCATCGGAGGTTTTCATCATGCATATCAAAGGCCCGAAAGAATATCCGTTCGGCTATACGCCGATTACCACCATGGACGATAAAGAGCAGAACACCCGCATGGATTTCGGCCTTCTGCGCCTCGCGCCCGGCCAGCGCTTTTCAGAAGCGCAGCATCTGGAGCGCGCCTATTTGCTCATCCACGGCGAGGTAACCCTGGAATGGGGCGGTCAAAAGCAGACAATCTCGCGCGAAAACTGCTTTGATTTCTCCCCTTGGGTGCTGCACGTTCCAAACGACGTGGAAGTGACCATCACTGCGGGGAAGGACAGCGAACTGACCGTTCACCGCACCGATAACGAAACCCTGTTTGACGCAAAGCTCTACACCCCGGAGGAATGCGCGAGCGAGGAGCGCGGCAAGGGCACGATGCGGGAAACATCCACGCGGATTGTCCGCACGGTGTTCGACCACTCCAACGCGCCGTATTCCAACCTGGTGGTGGGCGAAGTGATCGGCTTCCCCGGCAAGTGGTCGAGCTACCCGCCGCACTGGCACCCGCAGCCGGAGATCTATTTCTACCGCTTCCTGCCGGAAAACGGCTACGGCTTTGCGGAGCTTTCTGAAAACGTTGTGAAAACACACAACAACAGCACTGTGCTGATCACAAAGAAGGAAACGCACCCGCAGACCACCGCGCCGGGCTACGCGATGTGGTACCTGTGGGTGATCCGCCACCTGGAGAACGACCCGTATCTCACGCCGACCTTCCTCCCGGAGCACTTGTGGGTAACAGAGCCGGGCGCGGAGATGTGGCCCCCTGAAAAATGACAAACAAGGAAAGCGCCGAGACGATTCCCTTCGCTTCCCTTTCCCTTCACTTAAAACAGAGGTGATCTTATCATGAAGCTAACCATGGCGCAGGCCCTTGTGAAATTTCTCGATAACCAGTACGTCTGCTTCGACGGGCGGGAGGAGAAATTCGTAAACGGCGTGTTCGGCATTTTCGGCCACGGCTGCGTGGTCGGCATCGGGCAGGCGCTCGAGCAGGGCGGCCACAGCCTTACCTATTACCAGGGCCACAACGAGCAGGGCATGGCGCACGCCGCCATGGCCTATGCAAAGCAGAACCGCAGGCGCAAAATCATCGCCTGCACCTCCTCCATCGGCCCGGGCGCGCTGAATATGGTCACTGCCGCCGGCACGGCCACGGCCAACCGCATCCCGCTGCTGCTCCTGCCGGGCGATACCTTTGCCTGTCGCCAGCCGGACCCGGTGCTCCAGCAGATCGAGCAGACGGGCTGCTATGAGACCACTGCCAACGACGCGTTCCGCGCCGTGTGCAAATACTGGGACCGCATCGCCCGCCCCGAGCAGCTCATGACGGCGGCGATCAACGCAATGCGTGTACTCACGGACCCGGCCGAGGCGGGCGCGGTCTGCCTCGCCATGCCGCAGGATGTGGAGGGCGAAGCCTACGACTACCCCGATTACTTCCTGCAAAAGCGCGTGTGGTATCTGGACCGCCGCCTCCCCGTTGCCCGGGAAATCGAAGTGGCGGCAAAGCTGATCGCAAACGCAAAGCGCCCCCTGCTCATCGCGGGCGGCGGCGTGACCTACAGCGAGGCGGAGAATGCGCTGCTCGCGTTTGCCGAGCGCTTCTCCATCCCCATCGGGGAGACGCAGGCGGGCAAGGGGCAGATTCCGTGGGATCACCCGCTCAACCTCGGCGGCATCGGCGTAACGGGCGGCGCGGCGGCAAATGCGCTCGCCAAGGAGGCCGATCTCGTCATCGCCGTGGGCAGCAGGCTGACGGATTTCACAACCGCCTCCAAATGGGGCTTCCAGCATCCTAATGTGAAGCTGCTCGGCATCAACGTCTGTGCCTTCGACGCATTGAAGATGGATGCGCAGACGGTCATCGCGGACGCAAGGGAAACGCTCTCCGCCCTCTCCCCCGTTCTCACGCAAACAGGATATCAGGCCCAGTGGGGCGGCCGGATCAAAGAGGTGAAGGATGCATTCACCGCGGAGGTAGACCGGCAATACGCCGTGGAGCTGCCGGAGGGCCTTTCCCAGACGCGCGCGCTTGGGGAAATCAACCGGGCGATCGCGCAGGATTCCATCATCGTCGGCTCTTCGGGCAGTCTGCCGGGCTGTTTGCAGCGGCTGTGGCGACCGGGCGCAAAGCACACCTACCACCTGGAATACGGCTTCTCCTGCATGGGCTACGAGATCTGCGGCGCGCTGGGCGTAAAGCTCGCCGAGCCGGAAAAAGAGGTTTACGCCATGGTGGGCGACGGCAGCTTTTTGATGCTGCACAGCGAGCTCTATACGGCTGTACAGGAAGGCGCGAAGATTAACGTTTTGCTCTTTGATAACACAGGCTGGGGCTGCATCGAAAACCTGCAAAACGAGCAGGGCACCGAAACCTTTGGCACGCGCTTTACGCGCCGCAATCCGGAAACCGGCCTGCTCGACGGGGACGTTGTGCCCATTGATTTTGCCAAATGCGCGGCGGGCTACGGCTGCAAAACCTACACGGCCACAAACGTGGAGGAGCTGCGCGCCGCGTTGGAGGATGCGAAACAGCAGACGGTGCCGACGCTCATCGATATCAAGGTCGTCCACGGCAGCATGAGCCACGGCTATGACGCATGGTGGCGCGTGGGCGTGGCGGAGGTTTCCACGAGCGAAACCGTGCAAAAGGCCTACGATGTGATGCAGGCAAACATTAAAAAAGCGCGGCTGTATTAAACATACAAAAAAGAGGGGTTTTTACAATGCTGGATGCAAAAAAAGTCCGCCTGGCCATTGCGCCGATTGCGTGGACGAACGATGACCTGCCGGATCTCGGCGCGGAGAATACCTTTGAGCAGTGCATCAGCGAGATGGCGCTCAGCGGTTTTACCGGCAGCGAGATCGGCAACAAATACCCGAAGGATGTGGATACGCTCAAGCATATGCTCTCTATCCGCGGGCTGCAAATCTGCAACGCCTGGTTCTCCTCCACCCTGCTCTCCGAGGGCTATGACGCAACGATCAAAGCTTTCATTGAGCACCGCGATTTTCTCCACGCGCTGGGCGCAAAGGTGATCGGGGCCTCTGAGCAGGGCAACAGCATCCAAGGCAAACCGGTGAGCATCTTCGGGCAAAAACCGGTTTACACCGAGGAAGAGTGGGCGCTCGTCGCGCACGGCTTCAATGAGATGGGCAGGCTCGCGCGGGAGAAGGATATGGTTTTCACCGTTCATCACCACATGGGCACGGGCGTGCAGACGGAGGCGGAGATCGACCGCCTGATGGAACTGACCGACCCGGATTTGGTTTACCTGCTCTATGATACGGGCCATCTCGCCTTCTCCGGCGAGGATGCGCTGCGGGTGCTCCGCAAATACGCGAAGCGCGTCAAACACGTGCACCTCAAGAGCGTGCGCAACGACGTGGTGGCAATGGCAAAGGCTGAGGGCTACTCCTTCCTCGACGCGGTGCGCGCAGGCGCGTTCACGGTGCCGGGCGACGGGGATTTCGACTTCCAGCCGGTGTTCGACATCCTCGCGGAGAACGGCTATGAGGGCTGGGTTGTCGTGGAGGCCGAACAGGACCCGGCGAAGGCGAACCCGTATGAATACGCCGTGATGGCGCGGGAGTATATCCGCAGGACGGCGGGACTGTAAACGTAGTTTGAAACAACTCCATCTACAGCTACTTACTAAAATTGGATCGATACAAATTTGTATCGATCCAATTTTTGATTAAAATATTTATATTTTAATGATTATTAAGTTATATATTCAATTAACATGCTAAGATTCATGTCATAACTACACTTCAAATTTTTAGTGATGAATCCAATAATCAAGTTTATTATTTATACTTTGTAAAACCTCTCTATCGTTTTGTCTCGCTACTTCCTCACGATATTGGCGATCAAGTCTTTCGCGTCTTTCTTCTCCTTTTCTCCATTCGGCTGCGGCACCAGACTGTGCCCGTATAGTTGCATAATATCCGTCAATAGAAGCTTTTAAACTCTCATTTTTATATTTTTCCAACCGCTCTAAAATGGAAGGGAGATGGTTATAGTCGAATAATGAGCTTGGTAATGAATAGTCCGTTATAATTTTATACACATAACTTGATTTGTCGAAATATTCCTTAATATCAGACAAGCCAAAGTACTTACCTAGAGTATCTACGCATCCAAGCAACGCGGGAGGATTCGTTTCCCCAATGGAACCGTTATAATAAATCTGAACCGTATCTCCCGGCTGAATTTCCTTCAGTAAGATGATTCAGACGCACAGCTTGCATTTCCACGCCATTTGCGCTACACTGGACAGGCATGTAAAACCCTGCAGAGAGAAAAAAGAAAACGAAAAAACAATGAGTGACAATTTAAACCCCGGAGACTGTAAAAACAAAACCTGCAACCACTACGAAACCTACCTCCAAATCCTGCGCGCGAAGCTCGTGCCCGCGCTGGGCTGCACGGAGCCGATCGCAATCGCCTATGCCGCCGTGGCGCGCAAGGCGCGAGATTGGGCGCGACAGGATGCACGAAACGGATGAGGAAATTTTGAATATTATGCTGGAAAAGATCGGCTGACGGTAAGATTTTCTTTCCAAGTAAAATCATGTTACACAAAAGGAGGATATTTCCATGCTCTTTCTCTGGTACCCCAAATGCACCACCTGCCAGAAAGCAAAACAGTGGCTCGACGAGCGCGGCATCCCATATGAAGCGCGGGATATCAAGCTGCAAAATCCCACGGAAGCGGAGCTGCGGGAGTGGCTGCAAACAAGCAATCTTCCCCTCAAACGCTTTTTCAACACGAGCGGACTTGCCTACAGGGCGCTCGCCTTGAAAGACAAGCTGCCGGACATGGCGCAGGAGGAACAGCTCGAGCTGCTTGCGGCGGACGGCATGCTCGTCAAGCGCCCCATTCTGGTGGGCGAGGATTTTGTGCTCACCGGCTTCCGGCCGGCCGAGTGGGAAACGGCGTTCCAACACAGCAAGGAATAGCTGCGGATTAGGGCTTGCTGAACTATCCCAAAACATAGAAAAACGCACCTTCGAATGGAGCCTCAAGGGCCCCTTCAAGGTGCGTTTTTGGTATGACAATGTGGTGCAGCCCCTATAAAGCGCTCTGCCAAACCTTTCTATTCCCTCAGCTTCATCGCGCTTTCCTGCACACGCATCTCCCGCAGAACGCTCAGGCCCATTGGAATCGCCAACAGAAAAGTGGCAATATCGGCGACCGGCTGGCTGCATTCAATTCCCCGCAGGCCGAAAACCGGCGTGAGAATCAGCAGGGCTGGCAGCATGAAAAGGCCCTGCCGCGCCATTGCGAGCACAGTCGCCTTCGCGGCCTTGCCGATGGTTTGCAGCATCATATTATTGAGGATGATCCAGCCGTTGAGCGGGAAGGTCAGGCACTGGAAGCGCAGCGCAGCCGCGCCGATTTCGATCACCGCCGGGTCATCGCGGAAAAGCGCAATGATCTGCGGCGCAAAAACAAGGCCTATTCCGGCGATCAACAAGAGCACAACGGTCGATACACGGATGCAAAACCAAAAAGCGCTGCGAACGCGCCCATAGAGCTGCGCACCATAGTTAAAGCCGCACACCGGCTGAAAGCCCTGCCCGAAGCCAATCAGCGCGGAGCCTGCGAACATCCCAACGCGCGACACAATCGACATCGCCGCAATTGCCGCATCGCCAAACGGGCCCGCCGCTAAATTCAGGCACATCGTTGCCACGCTCACCAGCCCCTGCCGCCAGAAAGAAGGCAGGCCGCCGCGCAAGATTTCCCGATAAAAGGCCCATTTCGGTGTGAAATCCCTCCACCGGATGCGGATATTACCACGCCTGGAAGAGGCATAAAGCAGAATGCAAAAGCTGATAAACTGGCTGATGATTGTAGCGATCGCGGCGCCGCTTACACCGAGGTGGAAGGTGAAGATGAATAACGGATCCAGCGCAATATTGAGCACCGCGCCGCTGATGACCCCTACCATCGCATACATGGCGCTGCCTTGAAAGCGCAGTTGGTTATTGAGCACAAAAGAGGCCGTCATATACGGCGCGCCAAGCAGGATATAGGCCGCGTAGCCGCGTGCATAGGGCAGAATCGTCGGCGTGGCGCCCAACATCCGCATCAACGGGTCAAGAAAGATAATCCCCAGCACGCTTACGCCCGCCCCGAAAAACAGCGCCGAAAAAAATCCGGTGGATACCATGCGCGAGGCGTTTTCCATATCCTGCCGCCCCAGCGCGCGCGAAACATAGTTGCCCGACCCATGGCCGAAGGTAAAGCCGATGGCCTGGATGACCGCCATCAGGGAAAACACCACGCCCACCGCACCCGTAGCGCTCGTGCCGATGCGGCCGACGAAAAAGGTGTCCGCCATGTTGTAAAAAGAGGTGACCAGCATGCTGGTGATGGTGGGCACCGCCAGTGTGCAGACGAGCTTTTTCACCGGCGTTTTCGTCATCCGCTCATATTTTTCTGCTGCTGTTTCTTCCTGTTTCACGCGTTTTCACATCTCCAAATAACGAGGCCGGACAAGTCCGGCCAATCAGCTACAAGATATTTGAGAGTTTTAGTTTAACGCACGTAATCCGAGTTGTCAAATACAGAACAAAGACGGCCCATCAGCCCTTGTAACCGCCATTTCCCTGCGCCAGGCCAAATTGCTCTTACGAATCCCTTTCGGCATTTTCCCGCCGTTCCACTGGCAGAAACGCCTGCTGCCCGCTCGTTTGTGCCAGCTTTCTGCGTTCTTTTTCCGCCCAAAGCTGCGCCCTTTCCCCCTCCCCGTTTAACTCCGTCATATGCTTCCAGAACCGCTTCTGCATATGGGTCATACGGCATTTCGGATTATATCGCCCTTCGATCGCAATCGTATCATAAAACAGCTTCCACAGCGCGCGGAAGCAGCGCTCCTCCTCCCCGGCCTCTGGCTGCTCATACGCCTCCACCGGGACGATTGCATGCTCCCCCGGCACGGCAACCAGGGCGGTGCCGTGCGACGCATCATAGATGAAAAACGATTCATTCGGATAGCGGTCGCAAAAATGTGGCGCAATCAGCGGCAGAATGAAATTTTGCGGCTCGATCACGGAAGTCATCGCGCCGTTCTCCCCAATGGAGAAGCGGATAAACTCCTTATATTGATGCGCCTCGTTCGTCAGCTTCTGCACAGCGCGGGTCAGCTCGTTTACCGTATTATCCGCGAGCATGGAGAGCGCTCGCCTGCCATAGCGCATCGCAAGGCGTGTAAAATCAAGCGCCAAAAGCTCCTTCTGCTCGTGGCAGGAGTAATAGCTGAGCTCCACCAATCGGTAGGATGCATCGGAAGCTTTTCGGCGAAGCCCCGCCTCCACGCGCCGCGCCTTCGAAAGCTCCGTCTGCACCCTGCGCGGCGGGTAGAGCGTTAATTGCCCCACGCCTTCGGGTCCGATGGAAACAGGGCGTTCCTTTTTTTCAAAGCTTTCAAAAATGCAGCACAGCATCCCCTCAAAGGAGCCGTCATAACAGTATGCTACATTTGCCCGGTCAGGCATTTCACCACATCCTCCCTCGTGACCTCGTGCTGAAACAGGCTCAGCTGCTCCGACTCATCCGAAAGCATTGGCAGCATTCGCCGGGAGCGCTCCGACAGCATCGATTGAAGCACCCGGTCAGGCGTTACTTTGATCCCCTCCGCCATCCGCCCATTGCAGGTCACAAAAAACTGCGCGCGCTTGAGCACTACGCCGATCTTTTTCAGCCCCGCAAAATCGAGCCTGCCCACGCGGCGGGCAGCCACAATCCGCTTGGCGCTTTTGACGCCGATACCGGGCACGCGCAGCAGCATCTCCTGTGGCGCGGTGTTGATCTCCACCGGGAAAAGCGCCATATGGTTGAGCGCCCAATTGCATTTGGGATCAATATAAGGGTTAAAATTCGGATGTTTCTCATCCAGCAGTTCCCCGGCGGAAAAGCCATAAAACCGCAGCAGCCAGTCCGCCTGATAGAGCCGGTGCTCACGCAGGAGCGGCGGCTTGGTATCCACCGCCGGCAGCAGCGGGTTGTTGGAAACCGGCATATAAGCGGAATAAAACACACGCTTGAGGCCATATTTTTTGTAGAGCGCGGCGGAAAGGTTCAGGATCGTGTAATCCGTTTCCGGCGTCGCGCCCACAATCATCTGCGTGCTCTGCCCCGCAGGCGCGAATTTTGGCGCGTGGCGGTAGCGCACGAGATCCGTCGTGTTTTCCGCAATGCGCGTGCTGATGAGCCCCATGGGGCGGAGGATATCCGTTTTGGATTTATTGGGCGCGAGCAGCTTTAAGCTCTTTTGCGAGGGCAGCTCGATATTCACGCTCATGCGGTCCGCCAATTGGCCGAGGCGGGAGAGCAGTGCGTCGTCCGCGCCGGGGATCGCCTTGGCGTGGATATAGCCGCCGAAGCCGTATTCCTCCCGCAGGATGCGCAGCGTTTCAATCATGCGCTCGCAGGTGTAATCCGGGTTTTTGATCACGCCGGAGCTCAAAAACAGCCCTTCGATATAGTTGCGTTTATAAAAATGGATTGTCAGCTCCGCGAGTTCTTTTGGCGTGAAGGTCGCGCGGAGCACGTCATTGGAGCAACGGTTGACGCAATACTGGCAATCATACACGCAGGCGTTGCTCATGAGCACTTTTAAAAGGGAGATACACCGGCCATCCGCCGCGAAGCTGTGGCAGAGCCCACACGAGGCCGCGTTGCCGATGCGGAAACCGCCCCCCTCGGCAGAGGAGCGGTCCACCCCGCTGCTCGTGCAGGCGGCGTCATATTTCGCGGAATCGGCAAGGATGCGCAGTTTATCAAAAAGATCCATTGTCATCCATCCCCGAAAACGTTTTAGAACATTTGTTCTTGATCAGTATACGCTCAAATGTTCGGGATGTCAACAGGAAATGCCTGGCATGAATTCGCAAAGCAGGGCATAAAAAATCGCCCTGTGCCAGACAGGGCGATTCATGTATCATCGGATATAAGTAGCAGGCTATATTTGCTTTTCGCTGTTCTTTCGAAGGAGAAACAGGACGCAAAACAAGAGGATCGTCAGCACCAGCAGCAAATACAAGGCAAGCATTATGTTGAATTGGTAAGTATAATGCTGGTCAAGGTAGATATTATTAATATACCAGAGCGGACGAAAGGCAATTTGTTTAATTTCCACGTCAGTGCCCATCCCCACGATGTTACACGGAATGCAAAAAGTCCCCAGCAAAAAAACGATCCCCGCATAAACGCCAACAGCGATCTTTGCCGCTGTCCCACAGGAGAAAGTAAGCCGTTTCATCTGCAGGCCCCCTATCTTTCTCAGGTAATTTTTTAGAATTATATTATTTAAATTTCTATGTTGTCAACATATTTAAAATTAAGATAACATTATATACATGGTGCTTCTTGTTTATCTTGGTGGTAGTTGCATTTTTCTGAAAACCGGTTATAATAATCGGTATAATAGAACATCCTCTATTGTACACAGGCTGTGAAGAGAAAGAGTACGTGCAGAGCGCTTTTACAGAGAATCCCGTTTGCTGAGAAGGGAGAAAGGCCCGCCTGCGCCGAACATGGTCTCGGAGCCGCGCACCGAAGGCAAATTGAGCCCTTGAAACGCCTCAGGCTGCGCCGGGTTTCTCCCGTTATCGAGATAGGGTATCGGCGGATCATTTCCCGCCCGCACCCGATAAGGCCCGCATCGTGAGGTGTGGGTGAACTTGGGGTGGTAACACGGAGCAAAGCTCTCGTCCCCGAAATTTGCGATTCTGCAGATTCGGGAGGTGAGAGCTTTTTTGATGCTTCAAATGCATCGTTACCAATCCAAACAGAAATGAAAGGAAGCCTGATTCAAATGCAAAATATTCTCATCGGCGGCGCCTGGCCCTATGCCAACGGCCCGCTGCACATCGGCCATATCGCCTCCCTCCTGCCGGGCGACGTGCTCGCGCGGTATTTCCGCGCCAGGGGCGACTGCGTCTATTACGTTTCCGGCAGCGACTGCCACGGCACACCCATCACCATCCGCGCCCGGCAGGAGGGGCGCACACCGCAGGAGGTAAGTGACCAATACCACGCGGAATTCTGCGAGGTGTTTGACAAGCTTGGCTTCAGCTACGACCGCTATGGAAAAACCTCCTCAGAGGAGCACAAACGATTTGTCCGCGATTTTCACAAGGCTCTATACCAAAGCGAACTCATCTATGAGCGGGAAGCGCCGCAAGCCGTCTGCCCGCACTGCGGCGTGCTGACAGACCGGCTCGTTGTTGGCGCCTGCCCTTTCTGCGGAGAAGCGGCGCGCGGGGATCAGTGTGATGCCTGCGGCGCCGTGCTGGAAGCGGAGCAACTGCAAGCCGCGCACTGCGCACAGTGCGGCGCGGCAATCGAATTCCGGCAGAGCAAACAGCTTTATCTTGCGTTGACAAAGCTGCTGCCGGAGCTCACCGCCCTGCTGGAAAGCCATCCTGGCTGGCGGAAAAATGCGATTGCCTTCACACGCCGATATCTGGATGAAGGGCTGCGCGACCGGGCGATCACCCGCGACCTCGATTGGGGGATCGACGTGCCAAAGGCGGGTTATGAACACAAAAAAATTTATATCTGGGCGGAAAACGTGCTCGGTTATCTCTCCATGAGCGAAGCGGTATGCCGCGAGCGGGGCACGGATTTTCGGGCGTTATGGGGGCCGGAGGCCCGGCATTACTACGTGCATGGCAAGGATAACGTCCCCTTCCACACGGTCATCCTCCCCGCCCTGCTGCTCGCCTATGGGGACGCAGGAGGAGAAGCGTTCCATCTGCCGGATGAAATCATCTCCAGCGAATATATGACGCTTGAGGGCAGGCGCATCTCAACAAGCCAAAATTGGGCAGTGTGGGTCAAAGATCTGGCCGCGCATTACCAGCCGGACGCAATCCGCTACTTTTTCCTGGTGAACGGCCCGGAGCGGCGGGACGCGGACTTTTCCCCGCACGAGTTTGCGGAGCGGATCAACGGCGAGTTGGTCGGCGCTTACGGGAATTTCATCAACCGGACGCTCGCTTTTCTACAAAAATACGGCGAAGGCAAGGTGCCGGATGCGGCCATCGACCCGGAGGTTTGGCGCCAAATCGAAGCCATTTTTCCACTTGCGGGCGAACAGATCGAAAAAGGGCGCATCAAAGACGCGCTCAACGCCCTGATGGAGCTTACACGCTTTGGGAACCGGTATTTCGACGCGGGAAAGCCATGGATGACACGCACTGAGTCGCCTGACGGTTGCGCCAAAACACTTTTCAACTGCATCCAGCTCATCGGGAATCTCGCGGTGCTGCTGCGGCCTTTCCTCCCCTTCTCCTCTGATCGGGTGATCGGTTGGCTGGGGCTTCAAAAAACCTGGGAACCGCAGAGCATCACAGGGGGATTCCAACTACCGGAGACGAGGATTTTGTTTCAGCGGATTGAGCCGGAATAGGATTAAACAGAACCCAACCAAAACAATTCGGTTGGGTTCTGTAAATAAAATTTTATATATGATTTTCTTTTCACCTTTACGGCGCCATCCAGCGAGTCCTTTAAAAATGCGTTTCCGTATCGGTGTTTGCAAGCGGACCCTCCTCATCGCAGAGTTCGTTTAGGAGTTGCTTGCATCTTTCATACGTACCGAAAGGAACAAAGAAGTCGTATTCCTCCATCCCCTCTCCCAGCCGGAGTGTCATGCCCCGACCGAGCCGACCGCGCTTTTCAAAGGGAATTTTCGCTTCATTGAGAGCGTCTTCCAGAAACCGCGCATGGAAAAAATCTTGATTCACCAGAAAGACCGGATCATTTTCCTGTGGCTGTCTTAACTTTCGGCTTCCGCAAACCGGACATTCCGTACTCTCGCAGAGCACCATACAATTTCCACAATACCGCATACCGATTTCCTCCTTCAGGCAAAAAATTTCTTCTACCGGTTTTCCGAACACCTGTGCGATCCTCAGGGCAAGGCTGACGGACGGGTTATAGTCTCCCCGCTCAATCAGGCTGACCGTTTGCCGCGAAGCGCCGATCAGATTTCCGAAAACTTTTTGGCTACAGCCCGCCTGCTTACGCAGGAGCGCGACCCGGTTTGTGAGCAAACGCAAATCCCCCTTTCTTCATGCAGTCAATATGACAATGATCTTTGTCATATTCAGGATAACATTGACAACGATCCTTGTCAATATGATCCCCCAAAAATTTCTCCAAACCATCTCTGGCATAGGGAAAGCAATTTTGGCGTTTTGCGCTCCAAAAGCTATAGGGAGATTGTGTGTAAGCCTTCGTGATACGCGGGGAAAGGTGGGCGAACCCAGTTCGCCCACCTATATATCAAAGCG
>OFMX01001426.1_pt1 | contig 18095 bp, 19 predicted proteins | sample 1541901 | NCBI WGS metagenome assembly OFMX01 (sample SAMN04209222, study PRJEB22552) | human gut metagenome | biome: gut; material: feces | host: Homo sapiens | place: USA: Oklahoma | reverse complement strand
TGTTTAATTTACAAGGTACACGCTCCAACCGCGGAACATGTGATAGATTACCACGGGTTTTGCGGTTTGTCAACAGGTTTCGACGATTTCATCCATCTCGTTTCCCGCCGCAAATCGCTTCCATTATTAGCCGCACTTATATCACACTTCTGCAACGCTTCACGCCGCCTCGCCGGACGCGCCGATCAGCTGGTCGTAGCGCATCAGCAACAGCGCGATCTGTGCGCGGGAGACCGCCTGCGTCGGGTACCAGACGCACTCATCCTCCGCGATGAGGCCCTTTTCCCACGCCCATCGCACCGCACTCAGGTTCGTCTCGCTGACCTTCGGCGCGTAGGGATAGTCCTCCAGAGGCGCATTGGACTCCGGGCTGCCCGCCAGACGGTGCAGCACGGCAAGCACCTCCTCGCACGAGCAGTACGCCTCCACGCCGAAGCTGTCCGTGCTCTCCGGCTTGATGTAGCCGTTGGTATCCGCCCAGTTCACGCAGTCATAATACCACTCGCCGCTTGACACATCGCCGTAGGTATGGCGCGGCGCAGCGACCGGCTCGCCGCCGGCAAACCGATAGAGGATCATGGCAAGCTGCGCGCGGGTCATGCCATAGTTCGGGCGGAAAAGGCTCAGCCCGCCGCCGACGTCCGTGCCGCTCATCAGGCCGTTCGTCACAACATAATTTACTGCCGGAACGTACCAGTCGTTGATCGTAATATCCGAAAAGACATACACGGTCTTCTCACCGTTCTGCTCGACCTCGAGCTGCATGGCGCCGCTCTCTGCTTCCGTCACCACGCCGAGCTTCAGCTCCGCGGGCAGCTCCGCCTTGCCGCTCTGCTGCGCAAAGCCCTGGCCGTCCGCCGGATCGTTCTGTTGGTCTTTCTTCCCGCCGCAGCGCGTCACGACCAAAACGATCAGCACCACGAGCAGCAGCAGGATCACAAGTAATTTCTTTCGCATAGGCGTCTCCTGTTCTTCGGTTTCTTTCGTAAGCTTAGCAGGTAAATGTGTCTATTTCTTTGCCATCATCTCGGAAATTTTCCGTTCCAGCGCCGCCTTGGCCTCGTGCGGATCGGAGATGTCCCATACCGCGCTCTCCATCGGGCAGAAGCCCGTGTCCGTGCGGTTGCGGATGGCCGGCACGACCGTGTCCGCGATCGCCTCGATGCCGTGAGCGCACAGCGTTTCCCGCGCGGGGACGCTCATAAGCGGCGCGTAGACCGTCCGAACGCCCAGCAATACATATAAAAAGGCCGCCGCCTTGCCGACGATGCGGTCTGCCACCGACGCGCCGGAGAGGTCCGTTCCCTCGTTCAGCCAGCGCATCAGCGGGCGGATGCCGTGCTCCTCGGAGGCAAAGCTCTCCCCCGCCCGGCATGCAGCGCAGGTGTATTCCTCATTATTTTCAAGCAGCGCCTTCGCCTGCTCCAGATCCTTATTCATAAGGGTGCTCCTTTTTTAGAAATCTTTTTTATCATACCCGAGCGCAAAAGGGATGTCAAGTTTTTGTGCCCTGCTTGCTTTTTCGCCGCGTCCGCGGTATACTGGACGCAATTTCAGAAAAGGCGGAACGAACATGGCACGAAACACGAATCGCATCCACGACTGGCGCAAGCTCAAATGGCCCTTCTGCGTCACCTTTTTATACTATGCGCTCCTCTGTCTCTACACCGGCTCGGCCGAGGCGTCCGAAGCCGGCTTCCTCGCCGTTCTCATCATCGCGCTGCTCATCGACGCGGTTGCCTACGCCTGCTACCTGTTCTTCCTCAGCAAGGCGGAGGAGAATATGGGCAAGCTCTGGTTCGCCTTCATCCTCGCCTATGTCCTCGCAAGCTCCGATAAGCTCGCCATCGTCTGGCAGATGCTCGCCGCCAACGCCGGCACGCATTAAATCTCTCCCATCTGTATTTCCGACCATCGATCAAGAAAGCGCAGACCCGCGGGTCTGCGCTTTCTTTTTATAGCCGCAGTCACAGTACGAATCGCCGGAGGCAAGGGCGTATTCACGCGCAAAGTCCGTCACGCCGTCTGCGGACGGCGGCTCAGCCGTGACCCTCGGCGGCGATCATGTGCAGGGCGTGCTCCAGCGCGCCGAGCACGGCAGTGAGATTTTCGCGCGCCGCCTTTTCCGAGCCCGGCAGATTGACGATAAGGCTGCTGCCGCGCGTACCGGCGACGGCGCGTGAGAGCATGGCGTTGGGCGTGATCTTCAGCCCCTCCACCCACATGGCCACGGGAATGGCGCGGATCTCCCGCTCCAGCACGTCGGCGGTCGCCTCCGGCGTGACGTCGCGTGGGGAAAGCCCCGTGCCGCCGGTGGTCAGGATGAGATTGATCCTTTTCTCGTCGGCGCAGGCACGGAGCAACGCGCTGATCTGCCCGCGCTCGTCCGGCACAATGGCCGTGTGAACGACGGTGAAGCCCGCATCCTCCAGCATGGCGCGGACGGCGGGGCCGCTGGTGTCCTGCCGAAGCCCCCGGCTGCCAAGGTCGCTGACGGTGATGACGGATGCTGTGTAGCTCATAGCGTTTCCTCCTGCTTTCGATAGCCCAATGCGGTCGAGATCATGGAAGCCGTGACGCAGACCTGCTCCACGGCGGCGTGGAATTCCTCGGAATGAGGGCTGCGGAACATACCGATCACGCCCACGGCGTAGGCCGCCTTGCCCTCCACGGTATAGACCGGTGCGGAGACGGAACGCAGGCCGATCTTATACTCGCCGTTTTCGATGGCGTAGCCGTTCGCGCGGCAGGTCTCGATCTCCCGCATCAGGGCGGACGGGTCAGTGACGGTGTGCGGCGTGAACTGCGTCATGGGCTGCGCGCGCAGCAGCGCCTCGGCGCCCGCGCGGGACATATTCGCCAGAAACACCTTGCCCTGCGACGTGCAGTAGAGGGGCAGGCGGGAGCCGACGTCGGACACGATGTGCAGGCCGCCGCGCGTTTCCGCCTGATCGAGCGTGACGACGCTGCCGCCCTCGCACACGGAGAGCACGACGGAGGCTCCCGTCTGCTGGCAGAGATGCTCCATGTAGGGCCGCGCCACAAGGGAAATATCCCACGAACGCTCGACCTGGCGGCCGTATTCAAACAGACGCAGCCCGAGCGAATACTTTCCGTCGGGCGTCTGCGTGACCACGTCATACGTCCGCATGGTGGTCAGAAGGCCGAACACGGTGCTCTTCGGATAGCCGCACTGCGCCGACAGCTCCTTGAGCGACAGCGGCTTTTTTGACCGGCTCAGAAGCTGCAGCAGCTCCATCGCCTTCGCGACCGACAATATGATATTTCCATCCACCACGGCGCACGCCCCCTTTTACCGTCAGCATAGCGCCCGCGTGATATTTTGTCAAGAATAATCCGATAATAGCAATCGAAAATCCGATAATATCGCACATTTGATTTGAAATGACCGGGATGAAAATGCTACAATGGGTGCAAACGAAAGGATCGGCGCCCTATGGAAGATACATTTGGCAGGAATATCCGTTATCTGCGGCTGTCGGTGACAGAGCTTTGCGACCTTCGCTGCCGCTACTGCATGGCGGAGGAGGGCGTCTGCAAGCGCGGACATGAGGAGCTGTGCTCCTTTGAGGAGCTGCAGGACTTCACGGCGGCCGCTGCGGCGCTCGGCGTGACGAAGCTCCGCGTGACCGGCGGCGAGCCGCTGGTCCGGCGCGGGATCGTAGAGCTGTGCGCCATGCTGCGCGCAGTCCCCGGGATCGAGGAGCTGTGCCTGACCACGAACAGCACGCGGCTGGAACAGCTGGCCGCGCCGCTGAAGGCGGCGGGCGTGGACCGGCTGAACATCAGTCTTGATACGCTCCGACCGGAGCGCTACCGCGAGATCACGCGCACAGGCGAGTTGGAAAACGTGCTGCGCGGCATCGAGGCAGCGGAGCGCGCAGGCTTTGAGAACATCAAGCTCAACTGCGTGCTGCTCGGCGGCATGAATGACGATGAGATCGGCGACTTTGTTCGCCTGACGGCGAAAAAGCCGTGGCAGGTGCGGTTCATCGAGCTGATGCCGATGGGCGTGTGCGCGGCGTGGCCGCCGGAGCGCTTTCTGCCCGCGCAGGAGGTCCTCTCCCGCGTGCCGGAGCTGCGCCCTGCGGGCCGCAGCGGCGTCGCGCAGCTGTACCGCCTGCCGGGAGCGGCGGGAACGGTCGGACTGATCGAGCCGATGAGCTGCGCCTTCTGCGCGGACTGCACAAGAATACGCATCACGGCGGACGGGAAGCTCAAGCCCTGCCTGCACTCGGACGCAGAGCTCGCGCTGCGCGGTCTTTCCGGCGCGGAGCTGGAAGCAGCCATCCGCCGGGGCATCCTGATGAAGCCAGCACGGCACCGCATGGACGAGACCGGCGTCACAGAGACGCACCGCGGGATGTTTGCGATCGGAGGATGAAGATGGAGCTGACGCATTTTAACGAACAGGGCCGCGCCCGCATGGTGGACGTGAGCGAGAAGGCGCAGACCTATCGCGTGGCACGCGCCGCCGCGACGGTCCGCATGGCAAAGGCGACGATGGACAAGATCAAAGGGGGCTCCATCGGCAAGGGCGATGTGCTGGCGGTCGCACAGGTCGCGGGCATCATGGCGGCGAAGAAGAACAGTGAGCTCATCCCAATGTGCCACCCGTTGCTGCTGACGAAGGTGGACATCTCATTTGAAATGGAAGAAGCCGCCCTGCACATCCGCAGCGAGGTCCGCTGCCACGGCGAGACAGGCGTTGAAATGGAAGCGCTGACGGCGGTGAGCGTCGCGGCGCTGACCGTGTACGATATGTGCAAGGCCGTACAGCGCGATATGCGCATCGGCGGCATCCGCCTCCTTTATAAGGAAGGCGGCAAGAGCGGCGTTTATGAAGCGGAGGAATGAAGAAATGGCACAGGTGACCGCAGTCAACATCAGCGAAAAAAAAGGGGTGCGCAAGCACGAGGTCCCCTATATCGACCTGAAGCTCCATCACGGCATCGTGGGCGACGCCCACGCGGGCGACTGGCACCGCCAGATCAGCCTGCTGGCTGAGGAGAGCGTGGACACGATGCGCGCCGTCTGCCCCATCGTGCTGGACGCAGGCATCTTCGCCGAGAACATCAACACCCGCGGCATCGAGCTCAGAACGCTCCCTGTCGGCACACGCCTGCGCGTGGGCGAGACGGAGCTTGAGGTCACGCAGATCGGCAAGCAGTGTCACAACGACTGCGAGATCCAGCGCGCGACCGGCAAATGCGCGATGCCGACCGAGGGCATTTTTGCCGTCGTGGTCAAAGAGGGCCGCGTGCAGGCCGGAGACGAGATCGAGGTGCTGAAATGAAGCTCATTCGAACCGAGGACGCGGTGGGTCATGTCCTCTGCCACGACATGACGCAGATCATCAAGGACAAGTATAAGGACGCGCGTTTCCGCAAGGGCCACGTCGTGACGGAGGAGGACATCCCCGTGCTGCTGAGCATGGGCAAGGAGCACCTCTACGTCTGGGAGATGACAAGCGGCATGGTGCATGAAAACGACGCGGCGGAGCGTCTGCTCACCCTCTGCGGGCAGGAGAATATGCTCCGCAGCGAGGTCAAGGAGGGTAAGATCGAGCTGAAGGCCGCCTGCGACGGCGTGTTTCTGGTCGATTCCCAACGGCTCATCGCCGTGAACAGTCAGGACGAGGTGATGATTGCCACACGCAAGGGCGGCACGGCGGTGCGCGCGGGCGACAAGCTCGCGGGGATGCGCGTCATCCCGCTCATCATCGCCGAGGAAAAGCTCCAAAAGGCCGAGCGGGCCGCGGGCGGCGAGCCTCTGCTTGCGCTCAAGCCCTATGTGCGTAAGACCGCCTGCATCGTCGCCACCGGCGGCGAGGTGAAAAAAGGGCTGATTCAGGATACCTTCACGCCGGTCGTGATCGACAAGCTCAGGGCCTACGGCATTGAAACGCTCGAGGTCGTCTACTCCGGCGACGGCGTGGAGAATGTGCGCGACGCGGTGCTTGCGATGCGTGAAAGGAAGCCCGATATGATCCTCTGCACTGGCGGCATGAGCGTCGACCCCGACGACAACACGCCCGGCGGCATCAGGGCTGCGGGCGCGGACATTGTCTGCTACGGCGCGCCGGTGCTGCCCGGCGCCATGTTCCTGCTCGGCTATTTTGACGACGGCACGCCCATCATGGGTCTTCCCGGCTGCGTGATGTACGCGGGCGCGACGGTCTTTGATCTGGTGCTGCCGAAGGTCGCGGCGGACGTTCCCGTCACGCGCGCCGATATCGCCGCCATGGGCGAGGGCGGGCTGTGCCTTGGCTGCAAGCCGTGCCGGTATCCGGTCTGTCCATTCGGAAAATAAATCCTTCGCGCCTGCGGGCGCGAAGCTTTCACCATTCATTATCTTTCACAAAGGATAACGATAAAGCACTATTTTGAAAGGAAAAAGAAACCCATGAAAAAGCTCGTATCTCTGCTCCTCGCGCTCTCCCTCGTCCTCGCGCTGACCGCCTGCGGTCAGAAGGACACGCCCCCCGACACCACCAACCCCGACGATATGCAGACCGAGCAGGCCGAGCCGGTCGAGCTGATCGTGTTCGCCGCCGCCTCCATGACGGAGACCATGACCCAGATTGCCGAGATGTACAAGTCTGTCGCGCCCGAGGTCACCATCATCTACAACTTCGATTCCTCCGGCAAGCTGCTCGCCCAGATCAAGGAGGGCGCAGACTGCGACCTGTTCATCTCCGCCGCTCCCACGCAGATGAACGCGCTCGACGGCAGCCTCATCGGCGACACGGAGAAAAATCCGGACGGGCTTGACCTCATCGTCACCGACAGCCGTGTGAACCTGCTGGAAAACAAGGTGACGCTCGCCGTTCCCGAGGGCAACCCCAAGGGCATAGAGAGCTTTGACCAGCTTGCCGAGCTGCTCAAGGGGGGTGAGGTCCTGCTCGCGATGGGCAACAGCGACGTTCCCGTGGGCCAGTACACCCGTAAGATCTTCGCCTACTATGAGCTCGACGAGGCGACTCTCGCCGACGCCGGCAAGCTCACCTACGGCAACAATGTCAAGGAGGTCACCTCGCAGGTGAGTGAGGCCGCCGCCGACTGCGGCATCATCTACGCCACGGACGCCTACTCCGCCGGCCTTACGGTCGTGGACAGCGCCACCGCCGAGATGTGCGGTCAGGTCATCTATCCCGCCGCCGTGCTCAAGGGCGACAAGGAGGACGCCGCGCGCGCCTTCCTCGCCTATCTCCAGACCGATGCCGCTATGACCGTATTCGAGTCCGTCGGCTTCAGCCCCGCGATCTAAGCGCTTTGCTGGTAAGATTTGATTTTTGTTGAACCGTTTTCGCTTCAGCGCTTCGTACCACCTGCGCAGCAGCGGCCGAGCGGAAAGAGAAGCACGCCAAATCGTTCAGAAGAAAACGCCCGCATATGATCTCCGAAATGTGCGTCAAGTACGGCAGTTCGGGGGTCAAGGGGCAGCGCCCCTTGCGTTTCTTGGGGGATCCAAAGGGGGCCATTCTTACGCTAAGAATGGCCCTCTTTGAAATCGCCGCCGCTGGCGGCTGCATCGGAGGTCACCTATGGACTGGTATCCTTTATGGAACTCGCTGCGTATCGCGGCGATCTCCACCATTATCATCTTTTTCGCCGGCATCTTTGCCGCGTACTATATCGCCAAACTCCCGCGGCTCATCAAGGGCGTGCTGGATGTGGTGCTCACGCTGCCGCTCGTGCTGCCGCCGACGGTCGTGGGCTATCTGCTGCTGCGCGTGCTGGGACCCAAGCGCGTCATCGGCGCATGGGTGCTCGAGACCTTCGGCGTCAAGCTGGTCATGACCTGGTGGTCCGCCATCTTCGCCACCACGGTCGTCATCTTCCCGCTGATGTACCGCACGGTGCGCGGAGCCTTTGAGGCCTTCGACGAGACGCTGGCCTACTCCGGTCAGACGCTCGGGCTCTCCAACACCTACATTTTCTGGCGTATTCGGATGCCCTGCTGCCGTCAGGGCGTGCTGGCCGGCACGGTGCTGGCCTTCGCCCGCGCGCTTGGCGAATACGGCGCGACCAGCATGATCGCGGGCTACACGCCCGGCAAGACGGCGACCATCTCCACCACCGTCTATCAGCTCTGGCAGACAAACAACGACGTGCTGGCCTACCGGTGGGTCGCCGTGAACATCGCGATCTCCGCCGTCGTGCTGCTGGCGGTCAATATGCTCGAGCGCTGCGACCTCCTGCGCGGCGCGAGTCGTGCGAGGAGGGCGAAGGCATGAGCCTGTATGTTGATATTGAAAAACGCCTCGGCGCGTTCCGTCTGCAATCGAAATTCGAGGTAGCGGACGAAACGCTGGCGCTGCTCGGGGCCTCCGGTTGCGGCAAGAGCGTGACGCTCAAGTGCATCGCCGGCATCGTGACGCCCGACCGCGGCAGGATCGTGCTCAACGGCCGCGTGCTCTTCGACAGCGAAAAGAGGACCGACCTCACGCCGCAGCAGCGTCGGGTCGGCTATCTCTTCCAGCAGTATGCACTTTTTCCCAACATGACCGTTGAGCAGAACATTCTCTGCGGCATTCGCGCGGGGAGCCGGTCGGAAAAGCGCGCGCTGGCTGCGGAAAAGATCCGCATGTTCCGGCTGGAGAGCTTGGAGAAAAAGCATCCCGCGCAGCTCTCCGGCGGACAGCAGCAGCGCGTCGCGCTCGCCCGCATCCTCTGCTCCGAGCCGCAGGCGATCCTGCTCGACGAACCCTTCTCCGCGCTCGACAGCTACCTCAAGTGGAACCTCGAGCTGGAGCTCTCCGACCTGCTCGCGGGCTTTCGCGGCCCGATCCTCTGGGTCAGCCATGACCTGGGGGAATGCTGCCGTAACTGCCAAAAGGTCTGCGTGATGGAAAACGGCGTCTCCTCTCCCGTGACGGACATGGAGACGCTGGTGCGCTATCCCGCCACGCAGAGCGCGGCCCAGCTGACCGGCTGCCGCAATTTCCTGCCGGCGCACCGCTGCGAGGGCGGCGTCCGCCTTGACGGCTGGGACATTCTTCTGCCGCTGCACGCCGTGGGCGAGCGCGCCACCGTCGCCGTTCCCGACGGCGCGATCACCGTGGAGGGCGGGACCCATACGGCGCGCGTCAGCCGTGTCATCCGCGATCTGAACGCCACCGCAGTCGTGCTGCGCGCGGCGGAAGCGCCCGACGCGCCGCCTCTGCGCGTCGTCCTGCCCGAGGGAGTCCGGGCGGCAGAGGGAGACACGCTCTCCTTTTCGCTCCTCGCGGACCGTTGCCAGCTGTGGGAGGAATGACTGCCGCGCCAATATGAAAAAGCCGCTGCCGCACTCCAATCAAACAATACAGGCAAGAGCCGCTGCATCGCAGCGGCTCTTGTTTTTTCATTTCATCGCGTTCCGACCGCGTCAATGCTTCGTCGGAGGAGCACGCTTCAGCAGCTCCTGGATCTTCTCGATCATGGCCTGTGACGAAAACGGCTTCGGGAACACATAGGACGCGCCGAGTTCGGTCGCGTCCCGCACGATCTTCTGCGTCGGCAGGACCGTCATAAGGATCGTCGAGAGCCGATGCCCACGCTCCCGCAGCTGCCGGAGAACATGAAGGCCGCCCTTATGCGGCAGCATATCGTCCAGCAGAAGGATGTGCGGCTTGTGGCATTGAATCGTCTCCATCACCTCATGCTCCTCCCGCGCGTGGAGCACGTGAAAGCCTCCGTGCTCGTGCAGGGACTCCAACAGCAGCGTACTGAAGCCCTCATTGTCATCTGAGAGTAAAATCCTTTTCCGATGCGGCATTTCTGTCCGCCCCCTCCAATTTGATTTGATTTTACACAACTGACCTTGTATAAAATAACGCGATCGGATCGAATTTTCAATTCCCTTTATAAATCTTAACGCGATCTTTGCACCAGCCCGCGCAGGGCGGCGGGTCTGTTTTCACCCGTCCGCGCGGTCATAAATACGCACTCAACGCATGCCATCCAGAATAAATAAACAGAAGTTCAAAGAATATATTTTATTGTATGTTTATGCGATTGACGCCGTATGTATTTTGTTTTAGAGTATAGATGGTCATCTGTACGCAGTTCCTCTTACGATTGCTCGGCCCTTCCCTTGGAAAAAATCAAGGTACTATGGCCTCGGCTGACTTCTTGCAGTTCGTTGTTACTGCGGCTTTCGGATTTTTTCCCTACACACCCTCCGCAAGACCTCCCCGGGTAAAAGCAACAACTCGCTTCCCATGTAACCGCCACATTTACCGCATGGGATTCGGGCAGCATTGGACTTTGTGTTGCTAAGCACACTCGTCCGTCCCTATACGGCCTACTATGTGATTTCTGTTCGTCGGTTCAGGAGTTTGCCTGCCGGCATTCTTTTCCCTGCTGACATCCATCTTCCTTCAGATTCCACCTCACGGGGAACACCCTTGCCTTCGGCTAACGCTTCCTACTGCCGAGCGTGCAGTGGTCTTTCACCACATAATGTTGAACATGCCGGACGCACATATAAAACGGAGCTGCCATGATTGTGGCAGCTCCGTTTTATATTCTTAAATGTAACATATATGCCATCGGAACTCTTCGCGATTGCTACGCTCTGCTATTTTATCCCTCGCACAGAATATCGATCAGCTCGTCTGCCTGCAGCCCTGCGAAATAGTGGGCTGTCTCCACACCGTCAAGCGCCGCCGTGTAGCCGGCACGGTCCGGCGTATGTCCGACAAAACGCGCCGCCAGCGCCTCCGGCTCCTCCGCGCTGAAGAAATCTCCCTTAAAGGTGACCGCCGAGACGAGGCCGTGCTCGACCGTGATGTACGCCTCGATCAGCCCGCAGCCGTCCACGCGGCGGCGGCGCAGCATCGTGCAGGCAGGGGATTTCCCATAGTTCCACTCCCAGGTGGCATAGCGCTCCGCGCGCAGCTTCTCCACCGCTGCAAGATCGTCCGGCGTCAGCGGATATTCCTCGCCCGGATTTTCGCGCAGAATGTTTTCCAGCAGGATACGGCGGAACTCCGGCAGCGTGACCCGCTCGGGCAGATGCTCGGCGACATTCGTCACACGGCTGCGCACCGAGCGGATTCCCTTGGTCTGGATCTTCGTCGGGTCGACACGCAGCGCCTCGCCGACAACGGAAAGGTCCGAATCGAACATGATCGTGCCATGATGCATCACGCGGCCCTGACGGAGGTACTGCGAGTTACCGGAGAACTTCTTCCCGTCGATCGTGATGTCGTTGCGGCCGTTTACCTCCGCCTTGACGCCGAGCGCTGCCAGCGTGCGCACGACCGGCTCGCAGAAGAGCTTCATATCCAGCGTGCCGCTCCCGTCGGCATCTGTGATAAAGGTGAAATTCAGGTTGCCCATGTCGTGGTAGACCGCGCCGCCGCCGGAGAGGCGGCGCACCACACGGATGCCGCGCTCGCGCACGGCTTCTTCGTTGATCTCGGAAATGGTATTCTGGTATTTGCCGACAATGATCGCATTGCCGTTCTGCCAAAGCATGAAGTACATCCGGTCGCGCGGCAGGCAGTCGAACACATACTGCTCCATTGCCAGATTGTAACTCGGGTCCGTCGTCATCAGGTCCAGATAAGATAGCTTCATCGTTGTCTCCTTAATTGCCGTTATCCTTTTTCAGATGGGCGCTCAACTGCCGCGCCATGATCTGATGGCCCTCCGGCGTCGGGTGCAGACCATCGAGCAGCAGCTCACGCTTTAACCGTCCGTTTGGGTCGAAAAAATCCGCACGGAAGTCGATACACTCTGCGCCAAAGCATTTACTAAAGCGCCGCAGCCATGCGCAATACTGCTCCAGCTGCCGTTCCGCACTGCGGAAATCCACCACGGCCGCCCACGCCGGCGGTGCGTTCTCCGCGCAGATCGGCGTCGGTACCCCTATCATTGTATGAATGCCCGTGCTCAGCAGCTGATTCAGCATCGCTCCCATATTGGCCCGTGCGCCGGTATCCGTTCCCGAGAAGAAAATATCATTGGCACCGCCCATCAGGAGCACCAAAGGGCGCTGCACGCAGATATCACGATCCGCCAGCAGTGCGCGCAGCCGCACCAGCATACCGCCGGTCGTGTCCCCGCTGATGCCTTCGTTCACGATCTCCCAGCCCGTCTCCTGCGCGCACAGCCTTGTCCACCGCTGGGACGGCCGCACACCATACCCGAAGGTCAGGCTGTCGCCGATGCATATCAGTTTCATTTCTTTTCACTCTCGCATTTTCCCGAATATGCCACCACTTGTTCTCTGTTTCCGCATTGTAACACACTTTATTTGAAGTCTCAAGAAATATTTGTTGTACTCCGCAGGCCATGCCCCGTTTTCTGATTCCTTGATCCACGCTGCGTCAAAGTCTCACGGGACGAACTGTAGCCCCTGACGAGCATACTTGTCTCGCCGAAGTTGTCTAATCCCATATCGGTCTATCGCTATCGATCCCCGCTATCATGCAGTCCGCTTTGACCGCATCGCCAATCTCCAGAGCATCCAAAAGCTCCATGCAGTACGCATAATGGTCGCGGGGGATGGGGAACGAGATGGTTGTCACGCCGTATTCCGGGTGATCACGGTTGCTCAGCACCGCCTGAAACATCATCTTCTACGCTCCTTCCTTTCCTCAATTTCCTCCATATCGGTTTTGAGACATGTCCCGTCCCTGTGCCAGCAGATAAAACCGTGTCTGGCATGAGGGCAGTCCTTACACCGCTCACTGCGGCGACATACAGGCGGCTCAGTCTCCTCTCGCGGAGGAGTTGGCGCAAAGAGCGGGGAACTGCGTCGATCAGATTCGTATTTCATCTTGTGATTCCTCCTACAAAAAAAGCGGCATCGATTGATCGACACCGCTTACATACTCTGTTCCATTGTCCGCGTCTGTTCCGGAGATTCCGGCAATAGGCACTTGATCTGCTCCATGATGGTCTTGATCTCCTTTTCCCTTCCGATGGACAGGTCCTCGTCCTGCTCGCAAACGAAAGCCAATGCCCGATGTATCTCGTCGAGTTGTTCTGGCTCGAACAGTGCTTCCTTGGGAAGAAGCCCGCTGCGTCGGACAAAGTCGTGCTTGGCCTCCTCGTAGCCGTTTTGGAAGTAGTGACCGTGGTGGACACCCTTGCGGTCCCAATCCCACTCCCACGTCACAAACCGGACGCCGCGCTCGGACGGATGCCCCGCCAGCACAGCATCGCCGAAGTCAGCGAGGATGCGGTAGTCGCCCTCCAGCCCCGTGGCTTGGAGCTTCGGTGCGCGCTCCATCGCCGTCATGTATTCCGCGGTCATGGCAGCGGTATTGATGACGGTCTGCAAAGCGTCCTGCGCACCGGGGACGTCGACACACTCCTGCCGGTACAGCATGCTGCCTCTGCCTGAGGTCCGACAAAGGTAGTGGTCCTCCCATCGGATGGGTAAGTGTTGGTCCTCGATGCGCTCCGGCTCAAAGCCGGCGTGTACCAAGCTGATTTTGAGTTCCTCGAGGTACCGGAGCTGCGCCATGTTGGTTTGATCGTTCATTTTGAAACCCTCCTACAAAAATGCGAAAAGGCGGAGCGTCCTGTGACACTCCGGCTTTTCAAGGTAATGCGGTTTGAATATAAAAAGCACCACACTCGAATAGAGTGCGGTGCCTGGAGCTGGTGGTCAGTCATATGGAACCTCCTGCAATGTAGTAAGGAATAAGTCCTTCTACGAGTAGGAGGAAAGGATAGCGGAAGATGCACAGTTCCGTGCAACGGAAAGACTCCGGCAATAAAAAAGGGCAAGTCCTATAAGGACTTGCCCTTTGGTCGGAGTGTAATTATAGGATCTGGAAAAATCCAGTAGAATCAATGGTTTGTAAGCAGTCGCAAGAGGTTATTATCCCAAACAAAAGCAAAAGTGGTGCACAAAATCAGTGGGCGCCACTTTTTTCTATTTCATGAAAGAAAGATACCACATCGTTTATCCATGTGGTAATGACAGGACTGCTACTTGTGTTCTCTAAAATAAAAAGAAGTCCTACCAAAAGAACGAACCAAATAATCGTGTATATCCAAATACCACGCTTCACAGAGCGTACTGTGTCTGTAATCATTTTATCTTCATTAAAGCTTTCTTGTAAGTCGACATCAGATAACAGATCTTTATAGTTATCCTTAAGTAGATAGTAAGTGCGTTTGATTTTGCACAATTTATATTGAGACTCAATGTGGCAAATCAAAAGGTAAATAATTGAGCCAGCGATTACAACTTCCAGAATGACCGTGATTTCGCGTGTGAAAATATTTTGTAAAGGCTGATCAGATACAATATTTGCCAAAATAACTGTAAAAAGAAAACCAAATATTGCAATTAAATTCTTTTTCAGATCACCTAGAAGCATTGTAGCATAATCGCCAGTTTTAGACACAACATCGCAAATGAATTGCGCTAGTTTATTCTTTAGTTCGATATATTGAGAAACATTGTCTTTAAGATATATTTGGTAATTGGACTGAATTGAAGATAGAGTTTTCTCATCTAAATCAGTCAAGGCAGAATAACGACAGTGTAAACTTATGATATTCCTTGCAAGAATGGATTTATCAACTGGATTTCCATCTGTATAAATCCAACGATAAATGCGGTAAAACTCCGGGTTAATCTTCGGATTAACCAGAGAATATGTGAATTCCACCTTTCGCTGTCCCCAAATTTGCACATTTAGTTCATTGCTTTCAGTAATTATTGCTGATGATGACAAATAGGCCAAGGATAATACTGAACAAAGAGTTCCAAACAATTTCGTCAACGGATTTTTATCGAAATCGACTTTTATAAAAAAGTCATCAGGTATCAATTCATAAATACTCTTATTATAAAAACTGGACGCCTCGTTACATAAGTTTAAACGGTTTAGTCTATGAAAATCACCATTAAATGCACTATCTCTTTTGGAAACAAAAGCCATTGATTCTGTTGTGAAAAAATAATTGCCCTCTAAAATTTCAAATACCAAGAACTCTTTTCCAGTCAGAGAATGAGAGAAAAAGCTGAGTATTTCTTTAATATCATGTTCTAACAAGTCAGCAGTAAATTTCTCAAAGGAGTACACAGAAAAGGTGTTACTCTCTATATTCTTGTTAATCTCGATATGGACATCAATTTTTGTTTCGTCGTCAACATCTTCAACGAGAGTGGAGTATTCCTTGTCCGGGAAACTTGAATTCTTTCTGACTGTTATAACATCACCATTATCTATGATAAGAGTAATTTTCATTATATCTCTTATGGGAATTAGGGCAAAAACCGCAGAGAATGTTTCCTTATCCGGCAAAGTAGCTTGCGAGAGATTAAAGGATATCTCAACTACTGTATTTCGTTCTGAAATGTTCATTGTATCGACATTGAACATTTTTTTCATTGCACATAATACATTCATCAAAACCCTCCTCCCTCAGGAAATAATCTATACAGTTCCTCTAAAGCGCCGGAATGTACTTTCATTATTTGTCTTAATTCTTAAATAACGAACGCCGTTTTCGTCCTGATATGCAACTATAGTTTCATTCAGGTTTTCGATGGCATCTGTAATTTTAAGTTGAATACCATCATTAACTTCGTATGTTTTACGGATACGTGCATTGATCGTTTTAGGTGCAGAATTGAATTGCCGATCAAAGCCTTTCTTTTCTGGAAGCTGTAATATTTTTTCACGAATATCAGCTACTTTAGCAGCATCAATATCAACAGGATCATACTGTCCTAAAATATAATTGAATAAGGCTTCCCTTTTGAACATTTGTATTAAGTCGGCCAATATGGCCTTGAGCTTCGACTTCCTTTACAAGTAGACGATTTGCTATACTATTTGTACGTTCACGTACAACATCAGCATTATCTTTTTGAGAGGAGATCGCTATAGCCCCACTAATTACTTCTGTATAGCGAGAACGGGTTTTATAGTCACGAACTGAGTCATTCCTGTTAATGTGCTCAATCAGTTCTCCTACATATTCGTCAAAAGTAGCGGGAATATCACGGGAGAGTATTCTATTGTTTTCGTAATCAATGATATGTATGGAACGATTTGCAATAATCATAAACTATGCTCTCCTTTTGTATATATCTACTAAAATTATATCAAACTAGGTATCATTCTTCAAGAGCTAAAACACATTTAGAACCACGCCGCCCAACAGGACAACGGGTGGCGTTTTTATATACCACAATCTGAAAGGAGGAGTTAACCTATCTGCTGCCAGCCATCGGGCTGGCTTTTTTCATTTCACAACAAGGAGGTTTGCAAATGGCAGATGATAAGAAAAACATTCCCGAAGCAGCCCCGCCCGCCGAGGCTCCCGCTCCTGCGGTAGAAAATGCCGTCGTGCCGGAGCAGCCCACTCCCGAGCCTGCGCTGACCGACGCAGAGGCGGTCATGCTGGAACACGAGGGGCAGGCGGCGCTCTTTGAAATGGGCGAGGCTATCCCGGATGTGTCCGAGTTCCCTGGCGTGACCATCCCGGAACAGCCCGAGTCTGACAAGGACAATAAGCAGACCGCCAGCCCCGGCAGGGACGATCCCGCCCCTACTGGCAAGGTGGTGGATTTTGCCACCGCCCGTGACGAGGCGGCCAAGGAGGAGAAAAAGGCGGTCAAGCAGAAGCCGCCCACCGAAAAGGACAAGCCCGCCAAACCCGGCAGAGGCCGACCGCCCAAGGATGGCAAGGCCGCTCCCGATAAGGCAAAGCCGCCCAAACCTCGGGACAAAAAGTCCCAAAGCAAGCCCATCCCGGAGAAGCCTGCCGTGGATAAGGGCGGCGCGCCCGCTGGCACGGAGGTCACGCCGGAGCCGTCTGCGCCACGTGACGCTACCCGTGCCGAAAAAGAGGAGATCGTCTATCTCAATTTGGTAGACCTTCATCCGTTCAAAAATCATCCCTTTGGTGTCCGGGACGATGCGGAGATGCAGGGGCTGGTGGAGTCGGTCAAGGCGGCGGGCGTCAATCAGCCTGCATTGGTGCGTCCCCGTGAGGATGGCGGCTATGAGATCATCGCAGGCCACCGCCGACAGCGGGCAAGCGAGCTTGCCGGATTTGCGAATATGCCCTGTATCGTCCGCAACATGACGGACGATGAAGCCATCCTCGCCATGACGGATGACAACCTCCGCCACCGTGAGCGCATTTTGCCCACGGAAAAGGCGCAGTCGCTCAAAATGCAGGTGGAGGCCATCAAACACCAAGGCTCCCGTCCCGGAGAGGAGGACAAGGATGCTGGAAAACGCTCCACGCAGGTCGTGGGAGATCGCAACGGTATGAACTACAAGCAGGTGCAGCGGTATATCCGCCTGACCGAGCTTATGCCGGATTTGCAAAAAATGGTAGACGAGAAAAAGCTGGCATTTACCCCGGCGGTAGAGATCTCATTCATCCGTCCGAAGCATCAGAAATATATCGCCGTATCCATCGAGGGGCAGCAGTCCTCGCCCTCGCTGTCGCAGGCACAGAAAATGCGGGAGCTGGACAAGGACGGCAAGCTCAACGGCGATGTGATCGACGGTATTCTGTCGCAGGAGAAAAAGGAGGTAGACAAGGTGATCATCAATAGTGCGGAACTGGAAAAGTATTTTGGCAAGGACAAGTCCCCGAGAGAAATGAAAGACAAGATCATTTCTCTGCTGGATGACTGGAAGGCCAAGCAGCCGCCCGAACTGGGCAAGCCCGAAAAGAAAACGGATCTTGAAAAGTGACCTTGGGACTTTTTGTCCCGAGGTCTTTCGTTTCCCCGAATGGCTCTTGTGGTTATATCCCCCGTCGCCGCCCGTATTCCAGCATGGCCGGGAGCGGGCTGTCAAGGGTGCATCGCACCGCTGTTTTCAGCGGCCAGCCCTTGACCGCCTGTCCCGGCTATGCTTTTTCTCCGGCAAGCGGCGGGGGTATATCCTCCAGAGCCGCCCCCTTTCCCAAGAATGGGAAAGGACGTGGGGTTTGGGTTGAACTACTATATTACAAAACGGAGGTATTTTACAATGAAACGACCCCTTGCGTACATTACCGCCGCATGGTGCGGCAGCGATCACGAAAACACGAAGCTGGCGGCGCAGTATTGCCGCACGGTGTATGAGGCGGGCTTTTCGCCTATCT
>OFMX01001406.1_pt1 | contig 18337 bp, 9 predicted proteins | sample 1541901 | NCBI WGS metagenome assembly OFMX01 (sample SAMN04209222, study PRJEB22552) | human gut metagenome | biome: gut; material: feces | host: Homo sapiens | place: USA: Oklahoma | reverse complement strand
GATTCATGCAGTTCTGCTATTTCCATAAAAAACACGAGCCCATTCCTGTGGAAACACCACAAATGTCACATGCTGGCGAAGATTGACTCCAAAACATCCACATCATAGGTTGTTGAGATGATATACGTATTAAATTCATCCATATAGCAGAGCTGATTGATATTCTTATTCGAGAGCAGAAAAACGGTGCGTCCGTTAATGGTTTTACGCAGGCCGCTTGTGAAATACCCCTCTATTTCGACCTCGTTGTTGTCGATATCCGGGTCCAGTTTGCTTATTTTCTGGTTGACGATGCTGATTGAGACACTGTCCTCTCCCTTGACGAGGCTGACCATAATGTTCACCTCGTTTAAAGTGGATTCCACGCGCATGCTGTCCACCTTCATATCCGACGGAAGTTCGGACGGCCACAGGAATGCGACGTAACCATTGTCCGACATGTTTTGCTGCAGCAGGCTGTAAATTTCAGCCGAGCTCATTTCTTCCGCCGTTCCCGTATCGTTCGCATACCGGAGAACAACCGCGTCCTTGGTCCAGGTAGCGAATTCAGACGCTATATTAAAATCAAACGCAATGGTGGAGACTGTATTGACCACGAACAGGAATACGAGAACTATGCTGAACGAAACAACCACGCGAAGCCGGGCGGGCAGAGCCTTCAGCCGACGGCGTCCGGCCGGGTACGGTCTCCGCGAACGGCAGCTGCGTGACCTGGCAGACGGATGCGGGCATCACCTGCTCGTATAACCCGCAGCTGGCGCGCATCAGCGAGCGTGCGCAGGAACCGGCGCAGACGGAAACGCTGGAAAGCATTCCCGCCCTGCGCGGCGTGCAGCACGGGCGCGACGTGTATCTCTTCCAGCCGTACTACGGTCTGGACAGCTCATTCACGCGCCAGTACTACGAAGAGGGCCAGCGCATCGCCGCGAAGTCCGAGGGCACGTTCTACTATTATAAGACGGAGGCCGCGACGGTCGACGCCATTGCCGATGCGGTCGAGTCCGGCGGCGTTATCCTGTTTGACAGCCACGGCACCACGGATTATACCGGCGACAATGAGGACTACACCTCCAAAGCGACGACGTCCTACCTCTGCCTGCAGAGCGGCGAGGGCCTGACGACCGAGGACTATGCCGACGGCCACGCCGTCTACGGCGGAAGCGGCATCAACGGCATGCGCTACTATGAGGTCGACGGTACGGTCATTGCCAACCATATGGAAAAGCCCGCAAACGGCGGCCTTGTCTGGATGGCGATCTGCCTCGGCATGGCCACGGACGGCCTCGAGGGCCCACTTATGGACGCGGGCGTCGGCGTGGTCTACGGCTACAGCCAGTCCGTTACCTTTATCGGCGATTACTGCTTTGAAGAAGAATTTTTCAACAAGCTGCTGCAGGGCGGCACGGTCGCGGAGTCTATCCGCACCATGAAGGCCCGCTACGGCAACTGGGACTGCTCGCCCGCCATTCTGGGCAGCGATTCCTCCCAGACCGCCGCATCGCTGGAGGAAGCCGTGCGGAAGCATGCAGCCTTCCCCATCGTCGTCTCGGCGGAGGACGCCTATCCCGGTCACGGCAAGGTCGACGCCGTGCAGGAGGTCAGCTCCGTCTGGAGCCTGCTGGAGAGCTTCACCGCGACCGTGACGACGGACGCCCCAGAAACGGCCGGAACGGTCGTCCAGAAGGGCATGACGGTCACGGCCGTCCCGGCCCGCGGCTACTATGCCGACGGCGCAACGGTCACCCCGGAGGGGGCCGCTGTTGTGACGCAGGAGGGCGACCTGTTCCGCATCTCGTCCCTGCGCGCGGACTGCACGATCACGATCCACTTCTCTGCCAAGACGCCAGCTGTGCTGCACTTTGTCGTGCCGAACGGTGTCATGCAGGCCGGGATTCAGAGCTATGTCGACGATGTCGAGATCCTGCCGCTTCCCGTCGGGACTCCGGCAGCGGATGCGCAGGACTATTCCTTTGCGGGCTGGTCCCTGCAGGAGCAGGCGGAGCCGGTCGGGAGCCTGTCCTATCTCCGCGCCGGGAGTGAGTTTGCCGTTGCGCAGCCGGAGCAGACGCTCTACGCCGTCTATCGCTATTTTGCGACTCCGGCCGGAACGACGCCCGCCTTCCACGAGCTGACAGAGGCCCCGGAGGACTGGAGCGGCACCTATGTGCTCTCTGCCGAGGGCCATGCCCTCCTGTGTGACGGCTCGGTCACGGGCGCGGCGCTCGGCAGCAGCGAGGCGGCAGTCCCGTTTGCCGATGCCGGGCTTGCAGAGGAGGACGGCGCGCTGCGCGGCGTTTCCGCTGCGGTCGTTGTACAGATCGAGCGTGCCGCAGGCACGGAGCAGTATGCCATCCGCCTCGGCGGCACTTCTGATGCGGTTTATCTGGCCTGCCGCTCGAACAGCGAGCAGCTCAACACGGCGGAGGACACCGGAACGTCGCTGTCCCGCTGGGTCATTTCCGTGGAGGACGGTCATATGACGATCCGCAGCGCGCGCTATCTCAGCCGCACGCTGCAGTATGATGCGGATGCGGGCTGCTTCCGCTGCTATGCCAAGACGAAGACTCCGCTGACGGTCTACCGCGGCGAGACGAGCAGCCTGTGGTATACGACGCAGCCGAAGATGCATGATCATCAGCTGGTCGAAACGGGCCGTCGCGAGCCGACTTGCACCATGTCGGGCTGGATCGACTTCCGCTGCACGATCTGCGGCGAACTGCGCCGCCAGCCGCTGGAGCCGCTGGGCCACGAGGTCGTGAACGGCATCTGCGTCCGCTGCGGCGAAGTGATGCAGCTCCCGTTCCGGGATGTGCCGGAGGATGCCTATTACTATGACGCCGTCGTCTGGGGCTTGTCCCGCGGCGTGGTGAACGGCACGACGATGACGACGTTCTCACCGGACCTGTCCTGCACCCGCGCGCAGGCAGTCACGTTCCTGTGGCGTGCTGCCGGGAGACCGGAGCCCTCCGGCAATACGGCCTTTGCCGATGTCCCGGCGGACAGCTACTATGCCGCGGCCGTTGCCTGGGCGGCGGAGAACAACGTTACGAACGGCACAGGCAGCGGCTGCTTCAGCCCGGATGACCTGTGTACCCGCGCGCAGATCGTCACGCTGCTGTACCGGCAGCTGACGAAGGAAATCTGAAAAATCGGATCAATTTTTTGGTCCGTTTTTTAAGGCAGCACCGCACAATTCAGCGAGAGCATTCGGCGAAAAATATCCGGCGAAGGCCAAATTATGCGGTATTGCCAAATAAAAAAAGGAGGAAACCCAAGAGATGACAAAACATCGTGTGACTCGCCGCCTGCTGGCGGTGGCGCTGTCCGTGCTTCTGGTGCTCGGCTGTGTCGCTCCGGCTGTCGCGGCGACCTACGAGAGCGGCACCTACACCGGTACGGGTACGGGCCGCAACGGGTCTGTGGCGCTGACGCTCACGCTGACGAATGGCGCGATCGCGAGCGTGGACAATGTGACCCATTCGGAAACTGCCCGCTATTGGGAAAAGGCCAAGGTGCTTCTTGACCGGCTCGTCGGTCTGCAGACCCCGGAGCAGGTCGAAAAGCTCGACGCCGTGACCGGCGCGACCCTGAGCAGCAATGCCATCAAGGAAGCTGCGAAGGACGTGTTCCGTCAGGCCGAATCGAAGGAGACTCCGGTCTTCGCGTCCGGCAGCGGCACGAAGAGCGACCCGTATCTCATCCGCACGGCCGCGCAGCTGCAGGCCTTTGCCGCAGCCGTCAACGGCGGCACGGGCTATGAGGGCCAGTACATCAGTCTGGATGCCGATCTGGACCTGACCGGGACTGCGTGGACGCCCATCGGCGCGACGGGCTCGTTCAACGGCAGCTTCAACGGCAACTATCATACGATCACCGGCATGACCATCGGCTCGGAGAGCGAGAAGGCTTCCTATACGGAGGCAGGCCTCTTCGGCTCGGTAGGCAAGGGCGCTGCCATCCGCAACGTCGGCGTTATCAACGCCGCGATCTACAACAAGACCACAACGGACCCGAGCGTCGGCCTTCTGGCGGCCGGGATCAGCGAGAACAGCATCGTCGAGAGCTGCTGGGCGACCGGCACGATCTACAGCGATACGACTTCTCCCTATTATTCCTACGTCGGCGGCCTCGTCGGCAGCATCGGCATCAAGAGCCTCATCTGCAACAGCTGGACGAACGTTGTCGTCTATGCCAAGGGCAGCTCTGACAGCTTTGTCGGCGGCATCGTCGGCGATACCGGCAACAACTCCGCCGTTGTGAACTGCGCGGCCCTCGGCTCCGTGGCAAACTACGGCAACACCTCCATGATGTACGGCGCGGGCGGCGTTGTGGGCTACAGCTCCGGCGCGGTCTATGCCAGCTATTCCTCCAGCCGCATCCATATGGACGCCATGTCCTATGATGACGGCGCGGATGTGCCGGTCGGCGGTGTCGTCGGTTCTCCGTCGGCTCTGTCTGCGGCCTACAACTGCTATTTCAACAAGGAAGAGAAGCAGACCTATTATGACGGCGAGGTCTCGACGCCGCTGGCCGTCGGTTACGACGTGCTGAACTACAGCGAGAGCGACAACGATCACTGCGAGGGTCTGACGGCCGCCGAGATCGCCTCCGAGACGCTTCTGAACAAGCTCACCGCGGCCCTGACGCCGGAGGAGCTGGCAAAGGGCCAGGCCTACTTCAAGTCCGAATCCCTGCTGACCGGCGACATCACGCTCGACAGCCTGCTGAGCATGACGGAAAACGGCTGGTGCACATGGGAGCGCAATGCGGACGGCGCGCTGCTGCCCACGGCGGGCGGCTCCGTCACGCCGGAAGAGCCGGATTACTTCGCAGGCGGCGACGGCTCGGTCGGCGATCCCTATCAGATCGCGACGGAAGCGCAGCTGCGCGCCTTTGCCGAGGCCACGCAGGCCGGGAAGCTCGTGACGACGAACGTCTGCTTCGCCCTGACGGCCGACATCGCCCTGAACGGCGAGTGGACGCCGGTCCACAGCTTCGGCGGCACGTTCGACGGCGGTGATCACACCGTCTCCGGCATGACCATCGGCACGGCCGATGCGCCCTCCAAGCTGGTTTCTGCGGGCTTCTTCGATGTGCTGGCCAACACGGCCAGAGTGCATGACCTGCACCTGACGAACGCCTCCGTCTATGTGCAGCGCTCCGGAGCGGCACTGGATGACCGCATCTATGCCGGCGGCCTCGTCGGCGGCGCGGGCACGGCGGGCAGCAATGTGCGCATCGACAACTGTTCCGTCACGGGCAGCACGATCTCCGCTGCCTCCGGCACGTTTGCCTATGCGGGCGGCCTTGCCGGTCGTCTCGACCGCGAAAACGTTGTGACGAACTGCTGGACGGATATTGCCGTCACCGCAGTCTCTGCCAATTCTCCTGCCTGCGCGGGCGGCCTTGTTGCCACCATCGGCGGCAGCAGCATGATCGCCAATGCGGCCGCGCTGGGCGATGTCTCGGTCACGGGCGTCAGTGCGGAATACAACTGGTGCCGCGCGGGCGGCCTGCTGGGCTCCTCGGCCTATCTGACCCACAACTGCTACGCCTCCGGCAATGTCTCCCTGCAGGATTCTGCCGAGAGCGTCAAGAACGTCTATCTCGGCTGCCTCATCGGCGAGCAGAGCGGCGGCGTGGTCGTCTCCGGCCACTATTTCAATGGCGCAGTCCTGCGCTGCAACGGCGAGACGCAGACGGTCAAGGCGACCGGCTCCATCCCCGCCTCGTGGTATTTTGACTACAACAAGATCACCGCGCACGACAGCGTCACGGATGCGGCCTTTGCCGCGGCCCTGAACGACGGCATCTCCGAAAGCGGCCTTGCCGAGACGGATGCCTACCTGACGAGCAGCGGCACGTTCACCTCCTACACGGCCGAGGGCCTTGCGGCCATGCGCCCGGCTGCCTGGCAGAGCTGGGGCCTCGCGGACGGCAAGGTCGTCCTCGGCGGTTCGCTGGATGATGCGGTGTTCGCAGGCGGCGACGGCTCCGAGACCGCTCCGTTCCTCATCCGCACCGAGGCGCAGCTGCGCGCCTTCGCAGCGACGACGGCGGACGGCGAGACCTATGCCGGTCAGTATGTCGCGTTGGATGCCGACATCACCCTGAACGGCGACTGGACGCCGATCCATTCCTTCGCCGGTACGTTCGACGGTCGGGGCCACACGGTCTCCGGCATGACCATCGGCTCGCAGTCCGCCCCGGTCGACGCCTCGGATTCGCCGCTCGGCTTCTTTGACATTCTGGCAAACGACGCGCAGGTCCGCAACCTGCATCTGACCGGCGTGAGCATCTACGGCTCTGCCGAGGGCCAGTGGACGCGCCCGTTTGTCGGCGGCATCGCAGGCGGCTCCCTGAGCATCGGCACGGACGTCCGCATCGACAACTGCTCCGTCACCGGCTCCGCCATCTCCCTGACGGCCGAAAACTGGGCCTACGCCGGCGGCATCCTCGGCGCGCAGGCAATGTACGGCGTCATCACGAACTGCTGGACCGATGTGACGGTCTCCGCCATTTCCAAGAGCGGCCTGACCTGCGTCGGCGGCATCACCGCCATCAACAGCAACGGCGCCATGCTGGCAAACTGTGCTGCGCTGGGCGATGTGATCTCCCACAACGGCTACACGCTCACCAGCACCATCAGCGGCGCTGCCGGCGGCCTGATCGGCCAGGCGACCGGCCTGCTGCACAACTGCTATGCCTCCGGCAACATCGAGCTGATCAACGCCATGGATGTGGCGACGCCCGCTGCCGGTATGCTGGCCGGTAAAATTTCCGCAAGCCGCGCGCTGAACGGCGTGGTCGTCGGCTGCCGCTATGAGACGGCCTCCGTTGTGACGGCCAACGGCACGCAGATCGAGACGGCTGCCGCGGGCGCCATGGGCGACACGGTCCGGCTGGAGAATGTCTCTGCTGCCGACACCGGCGCGAAGACGTTTGCAGACACCATGAACGAGGGCCTCTCGACTGCGGGCCTCGGCCGCACCGACCGCTGGCTGACCGGCGAGGATGTCGGCTTTACCGCAGAGAAGCTGGCTGCGCTGCGCCCGGCGGCATGGTATGCCTGGGAGCGCAATGAGGACGGCAAGACGGTCCTGAGCGCCAGAGTCTATGAGGATACCGAGATCCCGACGCCGGACTTCTTTGACAGCGGTGACGGCACGGAGGAGGATCCGTGGATCATCCGCACGCTTGCCCAGCTGCAGGCCTTCCGCGCGTTCTTTGCGAAGAGCGACTTTGACGGAACCTACATCGCTCTGGCGGCCGACCTCGACCTGACCGGCGCAGAGTGGGCCCCCATCGGCCACACGGACAGAGGTGTGCAGGCCTTCCGCGGCCACTTTGACGGCCGTGGCCACACCATTTCCGGCATGAGCATCGGCACAGCGAGCGCGCCTGTGACCGACACGACGAAGACGTACTACGGCCTGTTTGCGGCCCTGATGGACGGTGCTTCCGTCGAGGACCTCCGCGTGGAGGGCAGCATCTATGTCACGGGCGAGCAGACGGTGTCTGCCGGTCTGCTGGCAGGCTGCAGCGACCTTGCGCTCATCGACCGCTGTTATGCGGCGGGCACGGTGCAGGTCCGCACCGAAAACGGCAGCTTTGCAAACAGCAGCTTTGCGGGCGGCCTCGTCGGCTACAGCCAGCGCAGCAAAATCTACAACTGCGGCGCGGATGTCATGCTCGACGCCTACTGCAAGACGGCAAACGCCGAGGCGGGCGGCATCACGGCCATGAACGCCTTCGGCATCATCGCAAACTCCTATGCGACCGGCACGCTGACCGCGGCCACGGACCGCACCGTGGACGACAGCGGCGTGAGCTACCTCGGCGGCATCGCAGGCTGCCAGGCCGGTACGCTTGTGAACTGCTACAGCGACTGCACGCTGACGTCCAAGACGTGGACGAAGTTTGTCGGCGCGCTCGGCGGCATGGCCACGGCCATCAGCGAGAGCTATGACAGCTACTATGCAGAGGATGTGGCCCTGACCATCGAGGATCAGCGCCTCGATCCGCCGGTCGCCTTCGGCACGGTCGTTCCGTCCGGCTACAACGAGGACGGCGATCTGCTTAACGGTGCGTTTATCTACAACGTCACGGCCATGACGCTGGAGCCTGCCGCTCTGGCCGCGGCCCTGAATGAGAACTTTGCCGCATTCCCGGTCGACCCGGCCGAGCTGACGGTCCCGCTCCTGCGCTGGACGGTCGTCGACGGCAAGGCGGTCCCGCGCGGCGGCGCGGCGGGCATCACCTATGTCCCCGTGGAAAAGCCGGACCCGACGCCCGAATATGCCTATCAGGACGGCGTGTACTACGGCCGCGATGAGGCGGAGCATGTCATTGTCCGCATCGTCGTGAAGGACGGCAAGATCGTCTCTGCCGAGATCGTCACCCCGAAGGACTTCGACGCCGACCATGCCGAGGAGATTCTCGCCGCCGTGGTCAGCAGCCAGACAGTCGAACGCGCCGACAACGACACGGCGGACGACAGCACCCTGAAGTCCGCGCTGAAGGTCGCCCTGAACCGCGCCCTGCTCGGCGATACCTCGACCTATGATCCTGCCGATCCCACCGCGATCTTCGACGGCGGCAGCGGCACGAAGGCCGACCCGTACCGCATCGCAACGGCCGATCAGCTGCGTGCCTTTGCGGCAGCCGTGAATGAGGAAGAGCATTTTGCCGGGGAATACATCGTCTTGACGGCGGATATCGATCTCGCGGGCCGCAAATGGGTCCCGGCAGGCAATGCCGGAGCGCACTGTTTCAGCGGTATTTTCGACGGACAGAACCACAAGATCCTCGGCCTGCGCATCGGCACGGAGGAGACGCCTGCGGACTATGTCGCAGCCGGTCTGTTCGCCTATGCCGACGGCGCGATCATCCGTAACGTCGCTATCGAAAATGCACAGATCAATATCAAGCGCACGGACAGCGTCCGCATCTATGCGGGCATCGTCGCCGGTGTTATGGATAAGTCCGAGACCGGCGCAGGCGCGCTGATCACGAACTGCGCCGTCTCCGGCACGGTCTCCGCGTCCTCCAAGGACTGGAGCACGGTCGGCGGTATCGTGGGTCAGAGCTATGACAGCGTGATTCTGAACTGCAGCGCCCATGTCGACCTGACGACGGTCTCCGTCAGCGGCAGTGCGCTGGCAGGCGGCATCGTCGGTCTGGACGGCTTCTCGATCCTGGCCAACAGCTACGCCATGGGCAGCATCTATGCCGATGCAGGCGTGAACGCTGCGACCATCGGCGGCATCGCCGGTATGCAGGCGGGTGTTGCGGGCAACAACTATTCCGACATGAAGCTCACGTCGAAGAACGCCACGGGCGACATCGGCGGCATCGCGGGCCGCAACACGGCCATCGGCACCGTGAATTACGGCTACTTCAACAGCGAGCAGGAGCAGCGCAGCGGCAACAGCGTCGTGACGCCTGCAAAGGACATTGGCACGAACGTGACCATGGGCTCGACCGGCGTTGTGCGCAACACGGCCGCCATGACCGGCGCGGAGCTGCGCAGCGAGACGTTCCGCGACCTGCTCAACGAAAACCAGTGCGAGGACCACGAGCTGCGTTCCGCCCTGCAGGACGGCGTCACCCGCTACAGCATCAAGCTGCGTGCGGACGGCAGCCTGACGGTGGACAGCTGGATCCTGGACGGCGAGGTCCGGCAGAAGAACGCTCCGGCGCTCGAGCTTGACCCGCAGGCGCCCGAGGCACCGGTCATCACGCCGGACGGCGGCAGCTACGCCGAGGCGCAGACCGTGATCATCACGGCGGCCTCTGCCGACGCTGCGATCTACTACACGCTTGACGGCTCCGATCCTCTGAACGGCACGCTCTACACCGGCCCGTTCACGCTGGAGCAGTCCGCCGTCGTGCGCGCCGTCGCCGTCCGCGGCAACTCCGTCAGTGCGGAGACAAGGGTGGAATTCACCATCGAGACGGTGCACAATGCCGTCCTGAGCTTTGTCTCCAACGGCGGTTCCGTTGTGGAGCACGTGGAGCTGCCCGTCGGTACTGCCGTGGACCTGAGCGCCTATGTGACGGAGCGCGAGGGCTATGACTTCACCGGCTGGTATCTCGACGCCGCGCTGACGCAGCCCATCACAAGCCTGACGCTCGAGGCCGACACGACGGTCTACGCGGGCTGGCGCATCCGCAATCCGTTCGTCGACGTGGCCGAGAAGGACTACTTCTATGACGCGGTTCTCTGGGGCGTGGAAAACGGCGTCGTCAAGGGCATGGATGAGACGCACTTCGAGCCGGAGACGGTCTGCACCCGTGCGCAGGCGCTGACGTTCCTGTGGCGTGCAAACGGTATGCCGCAGCCGAAGACGACAACCAATCCGTTCGTTGATGTCGATGCCTCTGCCTACTACTATGACGCAGTCCTCTGGGGTGTCGAGAACGGCATCGTCAAGGGCATGGATGAGACGCACTTTGAGCCGGATACGGCCTGCAGCCGCGCGCATGCGCTGACGTTCCTGTGGCGCGCGAAGGGCATGCCGCAGGCAAGCGGCACGACGTTTGCCGATGTCCCGGCCAATGCCTACTATGCGCAGGCAGTTGCCTGGGGCGTAGAAAACGGCATTGTCAAGGGCATGGATGAGACGCACTTTGAGCCGGATACGCTCTGCCAGCGTGCTCACGCCGTGACGTTCCTCTGGCGTGCCTACGCGAACTGAGTCCCCATAACGCGTAAATAACAAAAGCCCGCTGCAGGGTTCCCTGCAGCGGGTCAATTTATGGCAGCGCCGCACAATTGCAGCTTCGGCCTTTGCCGGATATTTATCGCCGATCCGTCGGTTCGAAAAGTTTGAGGTATTGCGCAGCCGTTGGCGGCTTTGCCGCCCTACGGATGCGGCATGCCTCTTGCGGGTACACAGAGTACATCTGCACGTTTCAAACCTTGCCTCGACAAAAAATCTCGCGCTAAATGCTCTTGCTGAATTGTGCGGTGTTGCCTTATATTCTAATCCAGCATGAAGCCCCGGCAGCCGAGGCCGGCAAAGTCAGCAAAGCCGAGCGAGCGGTAAAATGCGGCCGTCTCCGGCGTGTCGTCCGTCGTCAGCTCAATCTGCCGCACGCCGTTGAATCGCTCGAGCACGGCGCGCAGCAGGGCTGTGCCGATCCCGCGGCGCTGCCGCTCCGGCGCGACCAGAATATCCTGAATGAACACGATCGTCGCGCCGTCGCCGACTGCGCGGATCAGCCCGGCCAGCTCGCCGTCCTCCCACGCGGCCAGAACCAGCAGCGAATGGCGGAAGCCGCGTTCCAGCGCTGCCGGGTCGTCCGTGTAGGCCGTCCAGCCGACGCTGGCGTAGAGGCGCAGGACATCCTCGGCCTTGTATTCCCTGTATTCCCGAATGTCCATCTCATATTTCTCCAATCAAATAGAAAAGGCGCGCCGCTGATACCTCGGTATCCGACCGGCGTGCCTTTTTTGGTGCCGCTGACCGGGGTCGAACCGGTACGCTTTTTAGGGCGAGGGATTTTAAGTCCCTTGTGTCTGCCTATTCCACCACAGCGGCATATCTGCATTCTGAAACAAAGATATTTTATCATTTTGAGCCGCTCCCGTCAAGCCCCGCGTGCCGCCGGGGGAAAATTACGCGAAACAGCGGCAGAGAATGGTGGGGGTTCGTCAAACTGTCGAACAAATGTACAGAAAAACGTCATATGATTGTTGAATTATGCTGAAATATGAGATATAATGAAGGAAAGAATAGTGGGCTTTGCGGATATTTGAAAAAAAGAGAAAAATGTTGAAATTTTTGGGCAGAGTCCAATTTATTGGACAGCGGATGATGTATGATGAGGGCAGATGAGAGGAAGCATACCGAATGCGTTATGGAGGAAAGGAAGGAATAGCCAATGATCCATAAAACATATCAGGTCTCCATGGAGGTCGCAGGGGACACGGCGCTCTGGACGCGGCCGGACACCGGAGATTCTCCGTGCAGCTATCCGGCACCGACTTATTCCGCAGTGCGCGGTCTGTTTGAGAGTATCCTTTGGGGTCCGGCGGTCCGGATCATACCGAGAAAAGTGGAATTGTGCTCCGCGCCGCAGTACCACTCCTATGCAACGAATTACGGCGGACCGCTTCGAAAGTCCAGTCTGATCAGCAAGGATAACAACTACCAGCTGTTTGCCACGGTGCTGACCGGTGTCTGCTATCGGCTTTATGCGGATGTGATCCCCAACCCAAATAAGGAGAAGCTTCCGGACAGAGCCCGCGAATGGGACCGGCGCACGACCTCGCCGGGGCACGCCTATCAGGAAATGTTCAACCGGCGCTTGCTGCGCGGGCAATCCTATATGACGCCGTTCCTCGGATGGAGCGAATTCACGCTGTCATATTTCGGCCCGTTCCGTGAGACCACAAAGGTCTGCAAGGAGCTTCCGGATATCCACATTCCATCCATGCTGCGCAGGGTGTTTCTGACAGGACACGAATCAAATGAGCGGGCCATATATCAGGCGGTTTATGATATGGACCTCTGCATTCATCAAGGTGTTCTCGAATATCCGGTAAGAGAGGAGGAGTACCGTGATCAATGAGTTGTATGAGCTTGCGCGGGTGCTTGATGATGCACAGGTCAAAAGACAGAGTTGGCACCCAAAATACAAGCCGATCCCCAATATTCGGCAGAATGCACCCTGTGTACGTATCACGGTTTCCGGTGGAAAAATTGCGGATATTTCGTCCGTAAGTGCAGAACTGGGCAAAAGCATCCGAAAATATGGTGACAATCAGGGTACCTATCCCTGTATGAATCTTGCACCTCTGTACCGGATCACAGATGAATCCGTAAAAAGAGAGCTGGCTGACCTGAAAAAGCACCCCGAAAAGATCGATACAGCCTGCATTTGCAAAATGAAAACATGGTGCACACAAAATAACTGGGGCGATAAGGTCCAAAAGAAGTTCAGAACTTCCATGGAACGGGCACATGAGGCGGAATTCCAGTCCGCTGCAGCCCGGTATAGACCACTTCGGTATCTGCTTGAGGAGACGGAATATTTTGCAGACCCGACGCTTCTTCATAACGAACTGGAGCGGAAAGCATGGGAGCTGCTGCGAAGTGTGAAGGATACTGCCTTGGCGCTGACGGTGCTCTTTTATTTGGGAAAGGCAGGAGCTGATGCAGAGAGTGATTATGGCTCCCTTTCCGTTGCGTTTGATGTATTAAAACTGATCGATGATAATATCGCTGCAGTCAGTAACAGGTTTGTTCTTGAAGTAAATGAGCATTTGCTGCATGCGAATTCCCCAAGTGGCGCAGAGGATCAGAACAGTGAAATCGATGCATTCGGCATCTGCTTTCAGCCGGTAGATGAGCCGATGCCCAGCGTCAAGCTGGCAGGCGGATTTGAAGTGACACTTCGGACCATGTTCAAAGGGCAGCCGTGCCAGAGCCGATATGGACGGTTTGAAGGGGAAAGCTATCCGGTCTCATCCGAGATGCGCCAACGACTGCAATCAGCGCTTGCATGGATCGGGAGTGAGAAGGAACAGGAGAATCAAACATGGATCAACACGGATAAGAATGAGATCCTTTTTGCGTATCCGTCCTCTTGGCCGGAAGTTTCGATTTCTTACACCCGGATATTCAAGAGGATGCCAGACATGAGTGTAACATTCTCTGCGCAGGCAGAGCAGTTCCTTCGGGAGCTTTTGCGCCCGAAAAAGGATGGGACAGATACTCACGCAGAATGGATAAGGATATTTATACTCAGAAAAATTGACAAAGCCCGCACAAAGATCGTCTACACCAAGCAGACCGATCCTGCCGAGCTGGAGCGGTGCTGCGAAGCATGGTCGCGGGGCTGCGGGAATCTCCCTGCATTTCCCTTTGACAAGCCGGAGAACCTGTACCCGCTGGAGGCTGCCGGTATTCTGAACGGCTTCTGGAGACGGGACGGCGATGCTGTGACGGATAAGTACAGACCGTATTCCCAATATCACGGTATAGAGCTCTTGATGGACCCGAAGCTGCCCGTTACAGCCGATCTGCACCGCTTGACCGAGAGCGCGATGGTCATCGGACCACTTTTGAGGAAACCAAAATGCAGTAAGGCAAAGAAGAAAGAGGACATACAGAAAGAAAAGAAAATACAGGAAGCTGCAGGGAAGCAGCTGCTCCTGCTGGGACTATTTCTGGACCGAATGAGAATCAGAAAGGAAGATTATATGGAGAACTTGCCATATCTCTATGGCCAGCTGCTCAAGGCGGCTGATGAGCTGCATGAATTGTACTGCGATGTCGTGCGCGACGGACAAAAGCCGCAGGAGCTTGTGGGAAGCAGCATGTTCCGCAGCGTATCGGAGTCACCGCTCCGCATGCTGCCAGTGCTGAGCCAGAGGATCATGCCATATTATGCGTGGGCGAAAGTCTACCGCCGGAAGAGTGACAACGAAAACAGGAAGCATGCAGCTCGTGCCGGGTGGTTGTATCGGGTCTGTGAGCAGATCACAACGAGGCTTTGGAATAGTCAGACTGTGCCGTCCCGGTTCAACGATGAAGAGAAGGCGCAGCTGTTTATCGGCTATCTGGCGTCATTTTCTGAGAAAGAAATGAAATTAGAGGAGGAATCAAATCATGAATCATGAGATCAAACGTGCAACCGGACTTCTGGTCCTCGAAGCAGTCAACTCAAACCCAAACGGCGATCCGGACCGCGATGGCGAGCCCAGACAGCGTGACAACGGCCGCGGGGAGATCTCTCCGGTCTCCTTCAAGCGGAAGCTGCGTGATCTGATCGAGCAGAATGACAAGGATGAGCACGATACGCCGTTTTTCAAAGCATTGCCGGAAAAATTCAGCGGGAAAGAACATGAAAAGCAATACCTGATCCTCGAACACCGCGGACGGAACCGAAGCCAGATCATAAAGGAGGCGGGAGATTTTTCTTCGCAAAGCGGAAAAAGCAAATTTGTCGAGCGGTATTGGGATGCCCGCGTTTTCGGCAATACCTTCCTTGAAGAGGGTGAAAATAACTTCATCCGTACCGGTGTCGTACAATTTGGAATGGGCATTTCCCTTGCGCCGGTCGAGATCATCCGGCAGACAAATACCAATAAGGCCGGTGTGGAGAGCGGCAAGGACCGGGGCATGGCGCCGATGGCATATCGTATTGTGGACCATGGGGTATATTGCATGCCGTTTTTTGTCAATCCGAATCAAGCAGAGAAAAGCGGCTGCACGGCGGATGATATTGAACTGCTCAAGCTGCTTATCCCGCACGCCTATGAGCAGAACCGCTCTGCGATCCGGCCGGATGTCCGGATCCGTCATGCATGGTACATTGAGCACAAGAGCATTCTGGGAAGCTGCCCGGAGCATCTGCTGCTGGAGGCGCTGACCCCCGTTAAATTGGGAAACCCTGACGAGCCGTCCACATCGTGGACCGATTATCAGGATAAAACGGGACTGCCGGAGGACCTCCTTGCGCGCGTAGAAAGCTGCACGGACCTGATATTGCGGGGATGAGAACGCCGCTTGCGCACAGTGCGCGAAAAAAATATCCGCCGCAGACCTACGAAGCGCATGTCCGCGGTGTCTGCGAAAGGGCGGGAAAATACGCGGCTGAGGCAGAATGCTATTCGGTGAAAGCAAACGGTATCCTGTCAGCCATCGTTCGGGACAGCGCGCTGCTCCACGATCTGGGGAAGCTGGAGGAACGGAACCAGAGCGTTCTGCGTGAGCAGAGCAGAAGGCGGAGGCATCTGCCTGTGGACCATACCGACGCCGGAAGCGCCGCCCTGCAGAAGATGGGGAGCGGCTGTGCCGCAATGCTGGTATACTCCCATCACCAGGGTCTCCCCGATCTGTCGACGGAATTTGCAGCAAGAGGATGCTCCATATTCCGAAATGGGAATGCCGCGGTGCGCGCAGAGACGGATGCTGCGCTGCCTGCATTGCTTCGGCAGCATGAAGCGCTTTTTCCCCGGAAGCCAAACAAAGAAGTGCAGGCGTATGACGGGGACCCGGCGGTGTTCCTCCGTATGGCGCTTTCCTGTCTTGCGGATGCCGACCACGGCGACACGGCCGCGGCATTCGGGCAGACTGAAAAAGCCATGCCGGAGCTGCGCCCGCAGGAACGGCTCGCTGCGCTGGACCACTATGTGTCTAAATTCGGCGAGACGGACGAACGCAGCAGCCTGCGCAGAGAGCTGTATCAGTCCTGCCGATCGGCGGAGGCTCATAGCGGCTTTTCCGTGTGCGGAAGTCCTGTTGGCTCCGGCAAGACGACGGCGGTGATGGCGCATCTTCTGGAGCAGGCCTGCAAACGGAATGCTCGCCGAATCTTTGTAGTCCTGCCCTATACCAGCATTATCCGCCAGTCTGTTGATATTTACCGGAAAGCGCTCGTGCTTCCGGGGGAGACACCGGAAGATGTTGTGGCAGAGCTGCATTCCAGAGCGGATTTTGAGGATATCGAGACACGCTATCTTACTGCGCTCTGGCGCGCGCCGATCGTTGTGACGACTGCGGTCGCATTCTTTGAGACCTTGTCTTCTCATAATCCGGCTGCCTTGCGGCGGCTGCATGAGCTGCCGGGCAGTCTGATCTTTGTCGATGAGGCACACAGCGCGCTTCCGATCAGGCTCCTTCCGCTTGCATGGCATTGGATGAATGTTCTGGCAGACGAATGGAGCTGTTATTGGGTGTTGGCGTCCGGTTCGCTGGTCCGGTATTGGGAACTCCAACCGTTATCCGGACTCTCTATGCCCCAACCGGAGATCGCGGAGCTGGTCCGACCTGACCTGCAGAGAGAATTGAGCCGGTACGAAAGCAGCCGGATCACGTTCCGGTGGCGAGAGAAGCCAATCGGGCGGAAAGAGCTGCCCAAGTGGGTGCAGGAAGCACCGGGTCCCCGGCTGCTGATCCTGAATACGGTCCAGAGTGCGGCAGTGATCGCGGCGGATATGGCTGCAGAATTTGGACAGACGCATGTGGAGCATCTGTCTACGGCTCTGACGCCGGAGGACCGCGGCAATACGATCGATCGGATCAGACGGCGGCTGGCTGATCCGGATGACGCGGATTGGACGCTTGTGGCGACCTCCTGCGTGGAGGCTGGCGTTGATTTTTCCTTCCGGACGGGATTCCGGGAAATATCCTCGCTGCTGTCGCTCCTGCAGGCTGCGGGCAGGGTCAACCGCCACGGCAGAAACACGGAAGCGGTCATGTGGAGCTTTTCGCTGCAGGATGATTCCATGCTGCCAAAAAATCCGGCGCTGGATGTCTCTGCAGCGGTGCTCAGAAGCTATTTCCAAAAGAGACTTCCAATCACACCGGAACTCAGCACGCGCTCCATGCAGGATGAGCTTGTCCGGGACGACAGCTGCATGAGCGCGATCTGTGACTTTGCAGAGCTGGAAGCGGCACAGCAGTTCAGAACCCTTGCGCAGAAATTCCGGGTAATCGATCAGAAAACGGTTCTCGCGGTTCCTGATGACTCCATGGCATCGGCTATTGCGGAAGGCAGAGCAAGCTGGCAGGAGCTGCAGCGGCATGCGGTCTCCGTTCGGAAAGAGAAGATCGTGCTGTGGCATCTGCGAGAGATCGCCGACGGCATTTATCAATGGACGCTGGGGTACGACAGCTTTTTGGGCTATATGCACGGTGTGCTCCTGACAGAATAGAACGGTTCGGCTGTTGTGGATAATATGATCTGCGATATCCGGTCATGGAGGCGGGTTCGCTCGATTCTCTGCGCGATCTGGATGCCTATCCGCCGTTTCTCTGGAAGTGAGCCTATGCTGGTTCTGATCTCTTATGATGTGAACACACAGGATGCGGCAGGAAGGAGGCGGCTCCGCCTGATTGCAAAGCAATGCGTGAACTATGGGCAGCGCGTCCAGAATTCCGTGTTCGAGTGCATATTGGATGCTGCGCAGTGCAGGCAGCTTCAGCATAAGCTCTGTTCCCTGATGGACAAGGAGAAGGACAGCCTGCGGTTTTATTATCTGGGCAATCGCTATGAAGCCAAGGTGGAACACTTCGGCATCAATGTCGGCTATCAGCCGGAGGGGGTCCTGATGGTATAAGCGTGCGAACGGGGAGTGAGCAGCGATTCTTCGGAAGGTTCGCACCGAAATTTGTGTACGTTTGGCAGAAAAATGGCCGCATCAAAGCCGGAAAACCGCTCAATACGGCCAGGGTAAATGCACTTTTTGTGCAATATGCGATGTTTTGCACAGTTTTTTTGTGCAAGATCGCTGTCCCGCCCCGCAAGGGGCGGGTGGATTGAAATCTGCCCCTGTTTTTTGACCATCACCGGCACCTGAGTTGCGATCTGCACGCGGTGC
>OFMX01001405.1_pt1 | contig 18345 bp, 10 predicted proteins | sample 1541901 | NCBI WGS metagenome assembly OFMX01 (sample SAMN04209222, study PRJEB22552) | human gut metagenome | biome: gut; material: feces | host: Homo sapiens | place: USA: Oklahoma | reverse complement strand
GCGGGGCTTTGTGGGCGAGAGGGGTCGCTTTGCGACCACCTCTCTTTATCTTGCTTTTATCGAACAGGCAGATCTCCGGCTCATCCTCCCGCAGCTGGGGTGAAAGGCGGGGCAAACAGTGCCGATGCCTGTCCGGGGTGCGGGGACGCCGCCACCGCCCCTAAAGCCGCGGACAGCGGCTTTAGAGGGGTAAAACTGGTACGGCTGCGACGGGGAGCTGTCCCTACCCTCGGGCTGTGCTTTGCATTGCCAAAGAACCCCGGGCCGGGTGTCACGGGCGCGTAGTTTCCGTTTTATGCCTGCCACCGCAGGTCTGTTGATGCCGCGATCTTCGCGCCCAAAAAGCAGCAAATTCCGCGTCAGCGAGACGGGGGTGGTATCACTACCCTCGGCGCGAGCCGCGTGCTCCCAAAACCATGCGCGGCCACGGGTCAGGAGGGCATACTTTGCCGTTTTACGCGCTCTGCTCTCCCGCTGCCGGAATGAACGTAGCGCCCAGCTTTTCGGCCTTCGTTTTCGCCTTCTGCCGCGCCGTAGCGAATTCTAATTCCGATAGCTGCCGTTCATGGAACAGGTCAATGGCATATCGGATCGGCAGGATGGTGTACCTGAGACAGCCGTTGCGCTTGAGACCGTCCCTGGTGATGATCTCCGTCCGCTCTGTTCGGATGAGACCGTGCTCCTCCAGTACGGCAACATATTTTGCCACGGTATTGACCGAGATGCCCAGCTTCCTTGCGATGGTGGGGTAGCTGACGATGCACTGGTAGGTTTGTCGATCCTCAATGCGGAGCAGATAAGCGTAGATGTTGATCTCCATGTAGTGCAGTCCCAAATCGAAAATGGCGTTGGGGAGGGGAAAATAATTTTTGATCGTGTCCTTCTTCACATAGGGCGTGTTCAGCATTCCGACGCCCCTTTCGTGTGTGCGGTGATCCATTTTCGCAGCTCCTCCTTTGGAACGACGATGCGCTTGCCGATCCGCAGGGAGGGAAAGTCATCCTCCTGAATGAGTTCGTAGATGCTGGAGTCCGAGACTCCCATGAGATCCACCAGCTGCTTCACATTCAGCAGCAGGGGCAGTTCGTCATAGCGGGTATAAATGCTTTTCTTCAAATCGTGTCCTCCTTGTAGCTTTGTTGGTAGAGCGTATTCATTTTTTAGTGATGGTGTAGGTCTGATCTCACCTCCCATGATTTTTCTCTGCTGTACGCCGCGCTCTTGCTCCGTTGGTGCGCTCCCCCTTCGCGGGCTCGTGGCGTCACTTCGCCCGGAGCGCCCGGGCTGCGGCGGCAGGTATTCACTTTTCAAGGTTCCGAAAATAACGGTTGACATATCTGCCTCAATAGATTAGACTTATTTCATAAATCCTGTTTCCTGCGTCTACTTCTGGGCATACTATAACACGTCAAAACCCCGTTGTCAAGTCTTATTGAACGCAATATATTTCATTAGTCTAATTTAAGGAGTACACATTATGCCAGACTATATTTTTAAAACCTACATTGACAGCGGCAGGGAGTACTACGAGTACACCGATATGACGGATAGAGAGCAGACCATAAAAAAAGACTTTCCGGGAACGGAAAGTCTGATGGATCTGCTGTATATGGATACGCAGGAGCTGGAAGCCCATCACCAAAAGGATGGACAAGGCATTGATGTCTTTTTATCAGTCCAGGGACTACGACGAACTGCAAATCGTAGCGGCCGGCTTGAATGAACTGGCGCCCCGGCATGTCTGCTTTGAGCTGCTGCGGCTGGACTGGCTGGAGCGGCTGGATATGGTGGACAGCACCGCGCCCAGAGATTTTCAGGACTTACTGCCCCACAAGAAACTATCCCATCTCTGCAGCAGCATCGACACCATGCAGAAGCAGATCAAGGGATTGATCGCACAGGCGCTGGACCTGGACGGGGAGAAGAAATCCGTATCCGAGAAGATGGTGGCCTACTACAATGCCGAGGGCGGCGACACGCTGAACACCTTCCAGTTCCAGCCTCAGACCACGAACTTTGAGGTCATCGACCGCAAGATCTTTGCCGAGGTGCTCTATCCCAAGGACATCTACGACCTCATTGACTTCCATGTGCGGGAGTGCGTGAAGCGTGAGGTGAAAATGCGGGTGTGCAAGAACTGCCTGCGCTACTTCGCTGTGACGGGCAAGGCCAGCACGGAGTACTGCGGTCGGGTCTGCGACAGCAAGGGCCGCACCTGCCGGGAGATGGGGGCCATCAACACATGGACGCAGCGCAAGCAGGGCGACGAGGTGTTCAAGGAATATCGCAGAGAGTACAAAAAGCGTTTCGCCCGCATCAATGCCGGCAGGCTGACCAAAAGCGCGTTCTACGCCTGGAGTGAGGAAGCCAGAAAGAAAAAAGAGGACTGTGACAGCGGCGTGATCTCGCCGGAGGAGTTCTCCTACTGGCTGAAGGAGTCGTGAGAAAGAGGTGCTGCTATTTATTGGGTGGAGATGGTTCCGGAGATGCAGCCCTATAAGTGAGCTTTTGCGTTTTCCTCTTACAAATAAGAATACCTTTCATTCATCGACCCGAAACCAGAATATGGGGCGGCGGAATAATACCGCCGCCCCATATCTGTATTGTACCGAGACGATTATTTGTTGTAGGTGCGGAACAGGAAGGTCACGATTTGAGCACGGGTGCAGTCATTATCGGGACCGAACAGCCCGCCGCCGATGCCGGTGGTGATGCCGTTTGCTGCAGCCCATGCCACCGCATCCGCATAGTACGCGTTTTTGGGAACATCGCGGAACTCCGCTGTACCCTCTGCCCTGGCACTTAGCGCACGGTAGAGGAAGGTCACGCTTTGCGCCCTCGTACAGGTAGCATCGGGTGAGAATCTTCCATTGCCCGTGCCAGTCGTGATCCCGTTCTCGACTGCCCAAGCCACCGACCTCGCATAGTAGGCACTTGCGGGTACATCAGAGAAACTGCTGGCATTCTTCGGCTCCGGACTGCCCGCTGCACGCCACAGGAAGGTGACGATCTGCGCGCGGGTGCAGGGAGCTCCGGGTGCGAACAGACCGTTGCCGACGCCGCCGGTGATGCCGTTTTTCGCAGCCCATTTGACGGCCTCATAGTAGTAGGCGTCCGTGGAAACATCCGCAAAGCTCTGTGTTGGAGCTTCCTCAACGAAGCGGGCTCTGACAGTCACATCGCCTGCAGGCATGATGAAGCTGTACTCGCCGCCCCACTTTCTGAGATCGAGTTCGCTGCCCTTCTTGTCCATAACCATAAGCATTTCCAGCTCATAGCCCCTGTCGGGATAGACCATGATGGTTACTGTGGAGCCCTTGGCAGCAGACGAAGGCGAAACGGTAATGCTGCCGTTCATAGTCCTTTCGACCATGATGTTGTAGGCCGGGTTAAAGATGCCTCCGCCCGAGCCGCCGCTGCCACCCGAGCCGCCGCTGCCACCCGAGCCGCCGCCCGAAGGTGCAGCATACTTCACCCAGCTCACGCCGAAGGGCGACAGACTGGTCACACGGAAGTGCAGGCCATCCGCCTGCTTCGTGTGCAAAACGAGCTCCAGTTCACCGGCACGGGCAACAGTCGTAAGCATGTGGACTATCGTAAAGGTATCCTTGCTGTCTGTGCCGTTGGGATAAGGAAGCACCACCTCCACACCGCCTGTGGGGAAATTCGCTTCATCGACCTCGACCCAGTTGCCCTCGGCGTTCTTGTATCGCAGCGCAATGTCATAGAACGCACGGTTTTCCGCCGTTCCGATCATCATGGTCTCAAGCCGGAGCTTGATCTTATCCGCCGTATCAAGGGCAGGATGACTCTCCAGCACCTGCGGCACGGTCAGCTCGCCTATGACCAGCTTGTGCGCGGCGATGTCCGCGCTGATATTGCCAGTCACGCCGGTGAGTGTGACGGTATAGCTCCCGTCCGCGTTCTTCCGCGCGGAAACCGTCTCGCAGCCTGCTGCTTTGCCGCTGCCGGTCAGGCAATCGTAGCCGTTGACGGTCAGCTTGGAGAAGTCGCTGTACTCAGCGGCTGGCCTGACCGTGAAGGTCACATCACCGCCTGCGCGGATCTCGGTATCCGGCGGAGTGTCCGCAGGCAGCCTTTTCACATCGGAGATCTCATAGCCGGGCCCGCCCGTCGGAATGGAGAAGCCGCTGTACTCGGCAAAGGCCGCCTTGACCTCCACATTCCTGCTCAGGCTTTCAATGGTCAGTGTGTTGGACAGGCAGTGATCCATAGTCACGCCAAGGGAAGACATGTTCTCCCGGGTGACCGCGATGCCGTTCACCGTCCAGCAGCCGGTCATCATTCCGCCTCTCGGTACTGCGGCGAATACCAGTCTGGAGCCGCCGGCAACGCTGGCCTGCCGCCCTGCGGGCAGAGCCAGCTCCGTGCCGTCGGCAGCAGCGCGCAGCGTGCCGCCATCGCTGTTCACGGCGTAGGAAACATCATAGCGGACGGCTGTGGCGAACACCACGGTGACCGTGTGCGCCTGCGTCACATTTTCCAATGTGTAGCTGGTCTTGTTGGAAGAGTTAGGCACGGGAACATCATCCACCCGCCACTCCTTCACATAGCCGTACTCCGCGGGAACGGCGGTAAAGGTGATGCTCTGCCCGTAGGTCACGGTGGCGGGGCTTGCCTCATGACCCTCGGCAGTGATCGTGCCGCCGCCGGAAGCATCGTAGGTCACCGAATAGGTAGTGGTATTCTCTGTAAATACGGCTTCAATGGCGTATTCCATTGTTGCCTCCTGCCCGGTGGGAACCGTCCAGCGCAGCGTTGCAGTCTCGTTTGTATGGGTCTCGCCATCGATCGTCCAGTGGTCGAACACATAGCCGTTATGCGGCGCGGCAGTGAAGGTGACCTGCGTGCCGCCGCGGATGCTCGCCGCGCTGCCGGAGTACCCATCTGCGGTCACGGTGCCGTGCTCCGCCGTCCAGCTGACGGTGTACTCCACCGGGCGGAACGCTACGGTGATGACCGCGCCCGCGCTTCCGGCGGTATAGGTGTAGGTGCTGTTCGTTTCACCGCTGACCGGCGTGCCGTTCACCGACCACTGCTCCACCTCGTAGCCGGTATCCGGCTCGGCGGTGAAGGTGACGGAAGCGCCTTCTGTCAGTGTGAAGCCGGAGGCAATATTACCAACCTGCTCCGTACCGCCCGCCATTGCGCCGGTGATGCGGCCGTGCTCTCCGGCGGATGCCGTGATCTTGTCGCCCAGCGGCATGAACTGCACCATAACGGTCTTCTCCACGTCAACACCTCTGAGCACCAACTGCGTCCCGATGAAGGCCGCGCCGCTCTCCTGGTACACCTCGTCGTTCACGCGCCATTCCTGCACACGGTAGCCGTTATCCGGAGCTGCGGTAAAGGTCAAATCGGAACCCTCATAGACCTCTTCGCCCGAAGAGAGGCCGTATGTATACGCCGCCATATTTTTGCGGACCGTGTTTGCGGTCAGGGTGCCGTTGTCGTTGCCGCTGACCGCCGCCACGGAGTAGGAGATCGCATACTTGTCCAAGGCTGCAAAATCCGCCGAAAGCGTCTGATCTGCCCTGACATTGTGGATTGTATAGGTATGATTATCGCTGTTGTCCACCGCTGTCCAGGTTTCGTCGGGATTGTTCACAACATAGCCTGTATCCGGCTTGATGGTAACGGTCAGGTTCGTTCCGGGATCCACATAATCGGTAGAGGTTATGGTGACAGGCTCGCTGTTTCTTGTGCCGCGCACCTCGATCGTGCCGTTTGCCGTGTCCTCGATCATCACGATCGGCTTCTTTGCCACGGTGACGGTGACCTCGGTATCGGCGGCCAGCTTCAGCTCCGCCGACCTGCCGCCTGCCGCAGGCGTTACATTTTCGCTCCACGAAACGAGATCATAGCTGCCGTGCAGCGTCAGCGTGAAGTCCACCGGCGTATTCGCCGCATAGGAGCCTCCGCTCTTCAGTTCCGTGCCATTGCTGGAGGCTGTCAGGGTCGCCTTGTCCCCGTCCTCGGCTGCAAGACCGAGGATCTCCCAGCTGAGACGGTGGGTGTTGGCCACGGCGACCACCGCGCGGACATACAGCGCTGCCGAATCGCTGCCAAAGGCGGTGTCGTACAGCGTGAAGCTACCGCCGGAGCCGCCTTCCTTCCAGGTCATACCGTCCGTGGAGTACTCCCAGCGGTTGACCGTGTTGAAGCTCGTGTCCGTGAAGGTGACCGTATAGGTCAGCGCCGTGCCCTGGGGCAGAACGCTGCCCGCAGCCACAGCCTCGCCGGTCCGCGCCCAGGTGATGGCGACCGTGCCTGCAGAAACCGGGGTCCCTTGCTCATCCGTCAGCGTGGGTTTAACGGCGGTGAAGGTTTTTTTCGTCACAAAGGAGACCGTGACTGTGTATTCCGTCCGATCCAGTCCGGAAAGGGTCAGTTCTTTCTCGCGGTAGAGCTTACCGGCGCCCGGCCATGTGTAGTCCGTACCGTTCACCGTCCACTTTTCCACCATATAGCCGCTCTGCGGGACTGCGGTAAAGGTGACGGAGGAGCCGTAGGTGACCTTTGCGCCGTTTGCGATCGTGCTGCCGCCGCCGGTCCTGACGGTGACGGAGCCGTTTTCGCCCGCGCTGTAATGGATCACGGAGAACTGGTTGGCGAATTCCACCTCGACCTTGAGCTGCCCATCTCTGGTATCGCGGGCGATGCTGAACGCGTCGATGCTCAGCGTCTGCGTGGCCGAGCCTGTGGTCGCTCCGATGCGGTATGGCGAGCCTTCTCCGACCTCCGTACCGTTCACCAGCCAGCGGCTGACCTGATAGCCAGTCTCCGGATTGGCCTGGAACACAAGCTGCTCTCCCTGCTTGCGGTTCTCGCCGGAGGAGAAGTTCGTCTGGTTGCTGCCATAAGATCCGAAGATCGTGCCATGCCCGGTGGCGGCCACCTGATAGTAAACCGGCGCCGCATCAGCCTCGCGGCGGAGAGAGTTCGTCTGCAGCGTGACCGAGTACGCACTTTGCAGGCGTCTGGAATCCTCCGTTTCCTTCCACTGTGGCGCAAAGGTGAATACGCCGGTCCTGCCCTGGTCAGAAAAATATTCGTTGATGTCGGAAACGGTCAGGCTGTTTGTCAGCGCAGTCCTGTCGCGCTCCAGAGCGTCTTCAAAGTCGAGCCTGATGTCCTGCAGTACGGCGGGCGCGGTATCCCAGACCGGGCGGATCGTCAGCCTGCGCGGTGTAACGGTCAGCACGGCGGACGCAAGCTCCCTGCCGTCGCTGTCCTTTGCCGAGAAGGTATACTGTCCGGCGGTCTGTGGGAAGTAGCCGGCGTCGATGTCGGCCGCCGCCGCGCCGGGGGCTACCGCCTGATAGGAGACGGTTTCGTCTGCCTGCGTCCACGCCGCATTGTTCCACTTCTGCGTCTGAAGCTTCAGATCTGCGCCGTATTCCACAGATGCGCCGAGCGCCTTGCCGTTTTCGGTCAGCGACAGACGGTACAGAGTGGTATTCTTCCCTTCAGTGTCCTTGCCCAGCGCAGCGTAATACACCGGTGTTTCCGAGCTGGAGGCCGCATAGCCGCCATCCGCGGTCACAGCCGCGTGGATGGTGTATACGCCCTGGGTGGGAGCTGTCCATTCCATAGTCATCGTGCCGTTCGCATCCGTCGTGACTGCGATTGAAAAGCTCTCCCCGGTGGCGGTGTCCGTGATAACGAAGGCCGCGGGCTTTTTTGCCAGCCTTTCACCGTTGCTCGCCACCTCGGCAGTGAGCGTCAACTCCGAGCCCGATCGCTGCTCATAGGTGACAACGGGAACCTCAACTGTTTCGCTATAGGAAACAGGCATCAGGCTGCTCAGGGGATATGCAGCGCCGCCGATCAGCAGCTTTTCCGCCGGATCGACTTCGGTCACGGTGTAGGAGTCCGTGCCCGCCGACTTTTTCAGGAGGAAGAAGCATTCCTTATCATCATTCTCGCCGAAGAGCACGATCTCTGCGTCGTTCTCACTACGACGGAAAACGGAATACTGCGGCTTGCTGGATTCTTCCAATTCAGCTTCCTCGCCGACAGTGCCGCTGTCGGCGCTGAAATATTTGCCGCCGCTCTCCCAGTAGAAGGTCAGTTTTGCGGAAGGGCCATCCCAGTGGGCCACAGCGAAGTAGACCGTGCTTGTCTCGCCGGTCTCGCCGGCGGTTACTTCCTTGCTCAGCTGGCCTTCGGCGTGGGCTGCTGTAAAGCCTTTCACCTCGGCAGTTCCGTTGAACGCAGTATATACGGGAGAAAGTGCGTCCCCTGTCACAGTATATGTCTTGTTGCCGTCCGGACCGGTCAGCTGGTAATATTGGGTCTTCGTGATCGTGGTGCCGTCCTGGCCGTCCTGGCCGCCCTGTGTGGTTTTTCTCTCGATCACGCCGATGTACGGGCTGTTTTCTCCCGCCCGGTACACAGTGCCCTGCACGTCATCCTTCTCGAAGGAGGCTGTTTTCTGAACGCTCTGTTCCTGTGTAGTGGTCGTTCGCTCCGTCCAGTCCGCCCCGCCGTAGTATGGATCGCTCTGCGTTCCTTTCCCGCCGTCCGCGTTTGTCACGGTTACAGCGCTAACGCTGGTGGGCAGTGCGCCGATCGTCAGCGTGGCCGCGTTGCTGTAATAATACACCGCAGAAGACTCCGCCAGTGTGTATGCTGTCACCATCAGCCGGTACTGGGTGCCGTTCATTGCGACCGCTGCGTCACTCACGGTCAGTCTCGGGCTGGTCGCGTTGCGTACATCTTTCCACGCAGGCGAGCCAGGGCTGCGCTCCTGCCATTGCATGGTAAGGGTAGTCTTCGGATCGCTCTTGAATACTGTGGCCGAAAAAACTGCATCCCCTCCGGGGCGCACCGTTTGATCGGCGACCTCACCGACCTGAACATAGTTCGTGCCGTTTTCCTTCGGCGTGGTAAAGCTGATCGAGCTGCTGTCCACAGACTCCACGCCGTTGGTGCAGCCGCGCGCCACAAAGGTGTAGGACACATCTCCCGCCAGATCGTTCAGCTCAAAGCTGTTCTTCGTTCCGGAAACGGCACCAACAAAAGCATGCGGCCTTGTGGCGCCCTCTATCACGCGGTAGATACGATACTCCTCCGCCGGACGGCTGCCCGCACTCCAGGTGAGCGTTGCGCCGGTGCTGGTAAGCGTTTCTACTGCCAGATCTCTGGGCGGAGAGGACGGCGCGGAGACATCTTTCACCAGATAGCCCAGCGCGGGGACCTTTTTCCCATTGAGCGTCATGTTCCACATGGCGAAGTTCCACGAGAAGCCATAGCCGTCCGCCTTGGGGCTGTTCACCGAGCCGCTGTGCTCCGTGCCTGTGCCGTTCATTTTGGAGTGGCTCTTGGTAAAGGTATAACCGGCTCCGCCGCCCACCTTCGCTCCGCCGATCTTTTTCCATGCCACCACATTCACAGAGAGTTCGTACTCAAAACTCTTCTCTGTCTCCTTGGTAACGCTAATGGTCTTTTCGATGTTGCCCTTACCCGTCAACTCGGACCAGCCGCTTTGGGACACGAGAGCGTCAGAGCCGCCTGCGTTGGTGATTTGGCCGGTGTTGGAGCGGTAGCTGAAGGGGTTGCCCGCCTCTGCCAGCCGATCCTCGGCAATGGGTTCTAATCTGTAGGCGACGGCTTCTTCATTGTATTCCTCCACAGAGATGATACTGGTGTGGGGTGGCAGGGTCTTCATGACCGTCATATCTTTGCCGTCGGAAAGATTTTGGTAGGTATAGACCAGTACGGGAACACGGTACACCACCACTGCGTTCTCTCCGGAATTGTTTTCATAGTCGACGCTGTGTTCAATGGAGCGGCTGACATTGGTGGCCCAGGTGAAGTTGTTTTCGATGGTGGTCTCAAAACCGGCGCCGGAGTTTTCGACCTCGACCTCGTACCCCACCAGCACGGTAGTGTTCAGGCCGTGGCTCTTGCCGCTGCCGCTCCCGCTGCTGCTGCTTTTGCCGTAAGCCGTGCGGCCCTCGCCCAGATCGTCTCCCAGCTCCTCAAAGTAGGGCACGGCCTCCAGCACGGCCAGCACGTCGTAGTCCGTCCACTGACGCTCCACGCCCACATAGCGCACCAGGGTGCTGTCGCTGTCATAGTTGAAGTCGGTCAGACACACATAAGCGCCAGATTGCTTGCTGATGAACCAACCGTTCGTTTCCGAGTGTCTGAACGCATAGCCGTTGTTATCGCCCTTTGGCTGGCAGTCGATGGTATACAGGGTGCTGTAATGGTTTCCGGTGCCGCTCTGCTTGACCAGCGATGCGAAGACGACCTGCTCGCGCCCCTCGCCGTTGCCGTCAAAGTTGCCCACGGCCACGGCCTGCACCTGCTTGTTGGTGATCTTGGTTGATCCAATGTATTTGTCGGTGTGATTGAAGGCACCGTGAGTGTACTTGTGGGCGAGGGAGCCGCTGCCGTCGTTGTCCTCCCACGCGTACACATTGCCCGAGAAGAACACCGCATCCGGCTGCGCCCCGCCCTGATAACGGAAGCACTTCACGATCAGCGGACTGAGGACCTCGTCGCCGCTGTACAGACCGTGAGTGGTCAGCGTATTCGTGGTATGTGTCTGCCGGTGCAGGAACTCATACTGGCCCTGAAAGTTTTTCTGCACGCCTGTCCACACTTCGGTCATGCCGACGCACCGAACCATGGAGAAGCCGCAGGTTTTATTGTTGATCGAGATATTATGGTTGCCGGAGTAGTCGATCATGCCCGCCGTGACGATCTCCGGGAAATCCGTCCCATTGGAGGAGTCGTCACTGGCCAGCACATTGCCCACGGAGGAGCTGCCCCAGACATAGCGGTGCAGCTTGCTCGCCGGGGACACATCTCCCACCGCAACAGGCCCATCGCCCGCCGAGGGCGCGTATTTGAAGGTCTGCGTCCACACGCCCTCCAGCCTGTCGTACAGGAACACCTGCGTGCCCAGATTCTGGACAATGTTGTAGCCATAGGTATCGTTCAGCCCGGCGGTGATGACCAGCTCATCGTAGCCGTCTTTGTCGGTATCCGCCGCCGTCAACTGCACCACCGGCACATTCTGAATATGATCTGCTATCAGGGTGCTGACACCCAGCAACTCGTACACGTTTCCGATCTCGACGCCCTCGGTCAGCGTCAGGCTGCTCCCTTTGCCGCTGATGGTGTATTCCATCAGCTTGGCATCTCCGTTTCCCTGCGTGGGCGGCACGTAGACGACCACGGAATCCACGCCGTCGCCGTCGAAGTCGCCGCAGGCGATGGCGGCGAAGCCGCCCAGCTCAAAGGCAAGGCGGTTGATCCAGCTCCGGTTGCCGCGGGACACCGTGCTGGTGTGCACCGCATTGTTGTTCCGGTCCCGCAGGGACAGCTCGATCCCTGCCGCACTCAGACCGATCATGGCGATGTGCTCCTGGCGTCCGCTGCCGGTATTCACGCCGTCGGTGGCCGCCACACGGTAGCTGGCTTGCGGTGGAGCCGGGAGGGAGTTGAACGTCACGCGGTACTTGTTCGCCAGATTCGGGAAGGCCCTCATCAGATCTCCCGCCTCGGAGCCGTCCCCGTTGTAGTCATAGGTGTGGCTGTACAGCGGTGCTCCGCCCCAGCTGTAGGACAGCATCAGCTCCGACTTGACAAACAGCGGCACGGCGCGGCCGCTGCTGCCGAAGGGGGCGTCCGCCACCGCGCTGTTGTACTCAGTGCTGCCCGCTGTCAGTCCTGTAGCCGCCGGCAGACCGAAGGCTCCCTTGCCCTCGGAGGCAGCCGCAGTGCCTTCCTCCGCCCGCACCATGGCGGGCAAAAGCTGCACGCACAGGATGGCGCTCAACAGCAATGCCATAAGTCTTCTGCTGCAATGTTTCATAAGCGATTCCTCCTTTGCTTCGCAGGGTGTCACATAATTCTGCTTATTCTAATTTTACCATGCTTTTCTCGCCCGCGCTGTGTCGTTTAGGGGCGAATTCGTGTTGTTTAGGAGAACAGGTCATATATCGCTTGTGCGATTTGTGCTCCTTTGCTACAATGTTGGAAGAAAGGAGGACGGTACGGTGAGCACAAAAAACAGGAAAATCTGGGCTGCTGGGGTATTGCTGATCCTCACGGTCGCGGCGGCGATCGGGTTCCTGTTCCGCCTGTCGCAGCCGGATCAGGAACAGCGGTCGGTCTACCTGAACTGCACAGAGTCGGATCGCGGCGGCTGGGTATTCTTTACAGAGGCCGGCCCAGTGGAACCTGTCTTCGGCTTTGGTGGTTATATCAACGGTATTCCGGCGGAGGGGACCGGCCCTGTCGCGGCGGAGCGCATGATGGAGGAACCGGGTGCGCGGCACTTTCTGCAGTTTGACAGTTACGGCGCTGGCCTGCAGGTGTTTCTGGATCATGCGCTTCTCTATACAGACTTTCCGGCCGAGGAAAACCCGGTGGACAGCTTTCTGGAGGATGTTGATCCTGCCAGTATTTCCCACGACGGGCTCCGCGTTCCGCTGCCGGAGGACTGCGGCGGGAAGCGGCTTCGCATTGTCACCTACGGACCCTCCGGCGATGGCCTTCGCCAGCCGGTACTGCCCTCGCTGGTGGGACGCTTTTCCGACGCCGTGGTACAGACCTCCGGCGTTGTCTGGCCCATGGCGGCAGTCACGGCGCAGCTTTTGCTGGCGATCTGTCTGCTACTGGTGCTGCTGCTTGGCGCACACGATGGCGAGTTTCTCTGGAAGCTGCTGCCTCTGATCGGCTATTTCCTGCTGGCGGCGGCAGCCGGGGTCTGTCATACCTATCTCGAAATTTCGGCCGGGCTGAATGCTGACGCCGGGCTTCTGAACTGGGTCTACCTGATCTATATGGATCTTCTTTACTGCTATCTGGCCGCGGCGCTGCACGGCTGGAAGCGGTGGGTGCTGCTCTCCAGTGCGCTGCTCCATATCCTGCTTTCTGCGCTGTGGAGCTTCGCGGCGCTGCCGCTGCTCGCCAGTGCAGCGGGAAACTGGCTCGGCACCACCCTGTTTCTTCTGGCAGCGGCGCTGCTTCTGTTCTCCCATGAGCAGCCGCTGCGCCGAACGAGCCTGTTTCTCTGCGCGGTGGCGGGCGGTTTATTTGCGTTCTGGGGCGTGACCCGATTCAGCGGAAGCGGGATCTTTTATCCACTGACCAACCCGGTGACCACGCTGCTGGCGGGGTATCCCCATGCATTTTACGCGATCCTGTGCGGCTTTGCCGGTGCGCTGTGCGCCGTGCAGGTGGTGACGGGCTTTGTGCGCGAAACACTGCTTCGCCAGCGCCGGATGCAGGCGATCAAAAGCAGCAGCCAGGCAGCGCAGGAAAAGTATGAGCAGGCACAGGAGACAGTCCGGCGGACGGCGGCATTCCGCCATGAGTGGAAGAACCATATCGCCGCCCTGCACCTTTTGGCGCAAAAGCCGGATCAAGCCGGTCTTTTGGACTATCTGAACCGGCTGGATGGAGAATTGGAGCAGCTCTTCCCAAAGGTTTATACGGCCAATTCGACGGTCAACACGATCCTCCAGCGCTTCGCGGCCCAGGCAGACAGGTATGGCGTTTCTTTCCATGTCAGCGCTATGCTGCCGGAAACGCTGCCCATCGAGGAGGCGGATCTGTGCGGTTTTCTGTTTAACCTGCTGGACAACGCCGTGGAGGCCGCCGCCAAAACGGAACACGGCGAGATCGTCTGTTCCCTGCAGATCCGCCAGCAGTATCTGGCTATCCGATGTGAAAACACCTACAATGGGGTGCTGCAAACAGATGAAAACGGACAGCTATGCACCACAAAGCAGGATGCCGGCAGCCACGGCTTCGGCCTTTTGCAGATGCGAACCATCGCCGAGAAGTACGGCAGCGTACTGGCTGTCAGCTATGATGACACCCGCTTCACCGTGATGACGGCGCTGAAGCTGCTGCCCGAAAAAGAGTCCCCCATAAGCTCTCTGTAAACACAAAATGCGGCGTCTCCCGATGGGAGACGCCGCATTCTCTTTATCCAAATGGCCTTGCCCTTACTTCAGTTTTGATTGAGATACCGGACGAACTGGTCCTGAAACTGCTCCATATAGCGCCGTCCGATGCTTAGATCTCTTCCATCTGTCAGGTATATTGTCCGGCTGCTGACCCTGCGGATATGGAAGAGGTTTACGATGAAGCTGTTGTGACAGCGGCAGAAGCGATCCTTCGGCAGATACTCCTGCATCTGGCTCAGCGGGCAGAGAATGAATTGTTCGCCATGTGTTGTGTGGAGTACGCTGCCGTGATCCCGGCTTTCAGCGCAGAGGATATCCTCTGCCGGCAGGACAAAGGTCCTGCCGGCCACCCGGAAGGTTACGGTGCGGGGCTGATGATATAACCGCAAATCCGTTTTGATCGCCTGCTCCAGATCTTCCCGGGAAACCGGCTTGAGCAGGTACTGGATGGGGCGGACGCTGTAGCCGTCCTTGAGAAACTCCGTGGAACCGGTGATAAACAGGATGCTGGTCCTGTCGTCCCGCTCCCGCAGCTCCTGCGCCAGCTTCATGCCGGTCTTGCCGTCCATCAGAATATCTAGACAAAGCAGTGAGAACTCCGCACCCGCTGAAAGAGCTGCCTCCAGTTCCTCGGCTGAAGAATAGGGCGTGACCGTATGCTCCATCTGCAGCCCGGACAGGAGCGCCGCGCACTGTGCGCACAAGTCCTCACGGAGTTTTTTTTCGTCTTCACAAACCGCCACCCGATACATCCTGCTCACCGCCCTTTCCTTAACGCTCATTATAGCGGATGGCATGGGAATTTACAATACCGCTGCGCTCCGCCGCCGCACAGCCTTCGGGGTTGAGTTTGCTAAGCACCTATTTATAAATTAAATGTTATTTCCATTTACTCTTTGATTGCGCCGCAACTGCTGAGTTGTCACTCTCGCAGAAGCCACTTGCACAACCGCCTTCTCAGAGTTACAATGCAAACGCTCTGAAACGCAAAACGCTTCCCGCCCGGTTTCCGGTGAAGATTCACCGGTGCCGGACGGGAAGCGTTTCGCGTTTCAGATCATCTGCATTGTAACTCTGAGCAGGGTGTTATGCAAGTGGTTTCTGCGCAGACAGCAGCTCAAAGGTTGAGCCGCTATAGACAAAGAATAGGTGGGAAGATAGGCAGAGGTACTTTTCTTGCTCTCTGAGTATAAATCCCTTAATACAGGCATAATAGTAAGGAATTTAAGGCACAATCCATTGACTATTCCCTTATTTTGTGTTATTATTTAAGGGAAAACAAATGGAGGTGAGGGAATGAGAACCTTCAATTACTCTGCAATTAAGGAGCAGAAGTGGGACTCGGATGTTCTTGGCCTGATTGCGGCCATATACAAGGAAGCTGGTAAGCAGGAACTGTATTTGAAGCAGCGTCCGGAGGAACTCGAAAAACTCGTGGAAATTGCCAAGATACAGAGCACCGAGGCATCGAATGCCATTGAAGGCATCGTCACCACGAGTACCCGAATCCGGCAGCTCGTCGAGGAGAAAACCACGCCAAGGAACCGAGATGAGCAGGAGATCGCTGGATACCGCGATGTGCTGAGTATCATTCATGAGAGCTTTGACGCGATACCAATTACGCAGAACTATATCCTGCAGCTTCACAAAATCCTGTACAGCCACATGAATAACCCGCTTGCGGGCCGCACAAAAAGCGTGCAGAATTATATCACTGCCACCTATCCGGACGGTCATGTGGAAACACTGTTTACACCGCTTGCCCCTTATGAAACGCCGGAAGCGCTGGACAGAATCTGCGAGGAATACAACCGTGTGATTGGAAATATGGAACTGGAGCCGTTGATTGCGATTCCGGTTTTTGTCCATGACTTCCTGTGCATTCATCCGTTTAATGACGGCAACGGAAGAATGAGCCGATTGCTCACGACGCTGCTTTTGTACCGAAACGGTTTTTATGTCGGCAAGTATATCTCCTTGGAAGCCAAAATCGCCAAGAACAAGGATCTGTACTACGATGCACTTGCACAGGCGCAAACCGGCTGGCACGAAGGAATTGAGGATGTAGTACCCTTCATCAAGTACCTGCTCGGGACGATCCTTGCCGCCTACAAAGACTGCGAGGATCGCGTGGCGCTTGTGGAAACCAAACTGCCTGCACTGGAAATGGTGCGCAGAGCAAGCGAGAATAGAATCGGGCGGTTCAATAAGCAGGACATCCGCGAGCTTTGCCCGACGCTCAGCGACAGTTCCATTGAGGGCGCCCTCCGCAAGCTGGTTGCAGCCGGTGAGTTGAAAAAAGAAGGAAAAGGTAAAAACACCTGCTATTTCAGACTGAATTAGATTCCGTTCAATAAAAGCAACATTTCAGAGGACCGCACCTGCTCATACGAGCAGGTGCGGTCCTTTTGATAAGAGTAGCGATTTGTATCCCAATAGGCAGAAAAATTGTTGTCACGCAATTGCTTTTCTTGGAGAATACAAAACTTTTAGTTGCTGTTACCATATGACTGCCGCTGCACGATGCAATGTACTAAGAGATTGAGTGTCTCTTCAGCTGTTGATCGTTTCAGTTCACATTCCCAAACTACAATCACATTCCATCCGAGCTTGGCGAGGAGGGCGTGATTTTTAGCATCGCGTTCAATGTTGGAGCCTATTTTCTTTTTCCAAAATTCCGCATTGTTCTTTGGCCACACAAAATAGTGACAGCCCTTATGCCCATGCCAGAAACAACCGTTTACAAAGATCACAGTCTTATATTTGGGAAGAACAATATCCGGTTTTCCTGGAAGCCGAGCGTCATTTTTTCTGTATCGGAATCCTTGAGAAAACAAGTATTTTCTGACAAGTTCTTCTGGTTTAGTATCCTTTCCACGAATACGGGACATATTATAGCTTCTGGTTTCCGGAGAATGGACATCGGCCATAACAATCCTCCCATTTCGATTAGTCTTTGTAGTAGTCTTTCAGTTTTTGACGACATGTTCTCATAATCGCAGCTTTATTGGATCTGTCAATTGTGCTCCAGATGTCTGGAGAAACAGAAAATACATGCGAGTCTTCGTTATAAAAGAAAAAGCCGCTCTCTATTAATGCCTTTACGGGGTTAGAAAGGAGATTTGCGATTATTTGTGCATCTGTCACATCGTCTCTCAGATATATACACTGTTTCTTCTCAATTGCCAGTCCTTGTGCTTTCCTATTTGAATAGTATTCACGAAAATAGACTGCAGCATTTTCGATAGAAATACAGCCATCTTGGTCACCATAGTGAAGTAGTGCCAGAATTAAAATCGGTTTGTAAGAATATGACATTCTCATAGTTTTACAATAATCAAGCAAACGGGAAAGCTTTTCAACTTGACTCACTGTCGGACTATAGCGAGAAGACTGGATATGTTCATTTTCTTTTCCGGAAGTAGATGTTGCCCGGCCGATAGCGGACGCAATGCTTTCGATACGATGTATTGCCGAAGAATTACCCTCGACATAAAAGTCTCTGACAGCAAGCTTTAACTTATCTTTCAACACGTCTATCGAGTCTTGATGCACAGGCTCAGAAGATAGCTGAATACCAGCGGCTTTTAATATATAATCGTGGGCTTCTTGGGACAACGGGCGAATAGAACTTTGCCAAGGAGGATTGAGGCTCTTTCGAACTGTTTCGAAACCAAGTTGTTCAATATATCCACCGTCAGGGAGATAAATTGGAACCTTCCGTTCAAACTGGCGGCAATCCAGAAGTTTAGCATAGTAGTTTTCTCCATCTGTAGTCTGAATTTCGCCAACAGAGCCCACTCCAAAATAGTACCGCTGACTCTTGTCGTATCGATTGCCTTGGTAATAAATGAAAATATCTCCTTCGTGCAGTTGATTTTTATACCTGGCGGGATAATGGTATGAGTTGAATAGTTCATCTGCGTAGGAAGACTCACTATCCACCTTTTGAGACAGGATAACAAGCATACAATCACCTCACTGTTCCAGTAATTCAGCAAAAAATCCAATGGATTTGTTATCCAGCGTGCCAACGACTGTGCCGCGATCCAGCAGCCTGTTGCCGCATTCGCAACAGGTTTCCGGCAACAGCGCACAGTTATGGCATGCTGCCAAGTTACAGGATTCCGGACCTTGTCCGTAAGACTGAATGCAAACTGGGTCCGAAGAACACCATGCGGCATTCCGTACTGCATCACGGATCGTATCCTCTATATGATCCTTTGCACCCTGGCGAACCAAACCGCCGAGGGAACCTTCAGAATCACCGGAAGCTGTGTAAATAAGGACACCGTACATACCATACTTATTTTCTGCTTTTTATAATAAATCATATATGTCTTTTTGACTATCTTTTTATATCTTCTTAAATGTCCGCAAAGCCTTA
>OFMX01001394.1_pt1 | contig 18467 bp, 20 predicted proteins | sample 1541901 | NCBI WGS metagenome assembly OFMX01 (sample SAMN04209222, study PRJEB22552) | human gut metagenome | biome: gut; material: feces | host: Homo sapiens | place: USA: Oklahoma | reverse complement strand
CGGACTTTTATTGATCCAATATGCTATGTAACGGCGTACCCCCCTTGGCTCTCCCTTTGGGAGAGTTGTCACCGAAGGTGACTGAGAGGGTATTGCAGCCTGGTATACCCTCTCTGTCCTCGCTTTGCTCGTCCACCTCTCCCAAAAGGGAGAGGCAAGGGGGATTTTACCGGATCCTCGGCAGGGAAGCCGCTGCCACGGACTGACCCACACGGCGGGTCTTTTCGTCGGGGAGGGAAACCTCGCACTTCTTCGCAAGCGCAGGGTATTCGTCGGCCAGAATTTCGTTGCACACCCGCAGGATGGTGTCGCCGCCCTTGCCGGACATGACGCGGCCAAGCATCATCATATGCTCGATGTCGTAGAACTGGGAGTACAGCACCACGGTGTATGCCAGATACGCGCCGATGGTCTCGAAAATGGCCTGGGCGCCGGGGTCGTCCTTCTCCATCAGTGCCTGAACGACCTTCAGCTTCTCCGCGGGAGACAGATTTTCGTCCAGCGCAATGCCGGCGGCGGGCGCCAGCTTGATGACCGCGTCCTGAGAGAAATACTTGCAGCCCACGCCAATGTCCGTAGACCACTCGTCCTGCATGGCGTTCTCGCACAGGTCAACGGGGGCGAAGGCCAGCTCGTTGATCCAGCCGAGAACGTTCTTGTCCTCGTCCACGTAGCCCACGGCCTCGGAGGTACCCATGGCGATGCCCATGATATTGCCCACGCCTAAGCCCATGGCGCCGGCCAATGCGGACACGTCGCCGTCGTTGGCCACCACGATGGGAACGTCGCCGATCTCCTTGGCGGCGCGGTCGTAAATGGTCTTGACCTTGTCCCACTGGGAGCGGGGAACCTTGATGAACAGGGACGCGACCATGGGCGCGTTGCCGATGAAGGTGCCTGCGGAGGACACGCCGATGGCGTCCACCCGGGGCATCTTGGAAGCGGCGCTCCTGAACGCGGCCACGATGCCGTCATAATGGTACTGGGGGTCTGACTGAAGCTTGGGGAACCAGACGACCTCCTCGGAATAGACGCACTCACCGTCGATCACGGCAGAGACCTTCCGGTCGGAACCGCCGGCGTCGAAGCCGATGCGGCAGCCGTCCAGATTGCCGCCGATGGGCTCGGCCACTTCATTGGCGGCAGGGCAGGCGTCCAGGGGCAGGTCAACGATCTCCAGGTCGCGCTCGTAAAGCTGGTTGAAGAAGGTGAAGTCAAAGTGACGCTCCCCCTTGGGGTCGTAGGCCTTTTTCAGCCGCTGGGCAAGCGCGCTGCAGCCGCAGATGCTCACCCGGAAGCCGCCGACGGACCACAGCAGGAACTTGACATAGCGCTCCACATAGCGGTAGTCGGCCTCGGCCATTTCCGGCGTGCCGTGGATGCAGGTGTGGTGGACGGAAACGCGCCCCTTGTCCCGCTCAACGGCGATGGCGATGGGCTTTTTTGCGTCCTTCAGGTAGGCGGCGCGCCACACGCCGAAGGGGACAAACTGCTGATCCAGCTTGGGCGTATGCTTCATGTTGTATTCGATGCCTAGATACTGCATGGGAAATTCCTCCTTATATTTATGGAAGCCCGGCGGCTTCTTTTATCTCATGTATAAGTATAGCATAAATTATCGTCCAGGCTATAGGGATTTCAACATGATTTTTACCAAATCCGCTTTTTGGGACTGCCGTTTTCTCGTTGCAAAAAGCAAGGCCGGTGCGGTGAGCACCGGCCTTGCGACATCATTCCTTGGTTTCGTTTTCCTGGGTCTGGGCTGCGTTCTCCGCCGCCCGGGCGGCGACCTGGTTCACAAACAGCTCCGCCTTGTCGTGGGGACGGAAGCGCTGCCAGATCAGAATACATACCGCCGCCGCGCAGCTCACCCCCGCCAGCAGCTGGCTGACCCGGACGGAGCCCCAATACAGGCTGTCCATCCGCAGCCCCTCGATCAGGCAGCGGCCAAGGCCGTACCAGGCCACGTACCCCAGGGCGATTTCTCCGTCATACTTACGATGCTTGGACAGAAAGTGCAGCAGCACAAAGCCCACGGCGTTCCACACCGACTCGTACAGGAACGTGGGGTGGTAGTATTCCCACGCGCCGGTGACGGTATTGTACAGACCCATGCGGAAAAAGCTGTCCGTCGCCGCGCCGAAGGCCTCCCGGTTGACGAAGTTGCCCCACCGGCCGATGGACTGGCCGATGAGAAAGCCCAGCGATACCAGATCCAGCACGGTGCCGATCCTGATCTTCTTGATGCGGCAGAACAGAATCACCCCTGCCGCCGCGCCCAGAACGCCGCCGTAAATGGCAAGGCCGCCGTTCCAGATGTACAGCACGGAAATGGGGTTCTCGGCGTAATCCGCCCAGGAGAAAATGCAGTAATACGCCCGGGCGCAAAGAATGGCAAAGGGGGTGATCCACAGCACGCCGTCCAGCAGATCGTCCTGCTTCATGCCGAACTGGCTGCTCCGGCGGCAGGCGTAGACCACCGCCAGCATCAGACCCACGGCAATGATGAGGCCGTAATAGTGGATGGTCAGCGACCCCAGCGCCAGGGCGCGTCCGGGGTTGACCTCAATGCCCAGGGAAGGGAAGGAAATGGTTGAATAGTTGGCAGGAATCATGACAATGCCTCCTTGTTGACAGGATAGATTACGGACAGGCCACACCGCTCCTTACGAACCGCCCGACGCAAAAACGCGCAGATCTCCTCCGCGCTGATGCCGCGGTAGATTTCCGGGAAGCGGAAATAGTCAAAGTCCGAAAAATGATAGGCGCACAGGCGGAAGCAGGTGGAGTCGAAGCTGTCCAGCCCCCGGATACGCCGCCCAAGGGCGCTGCGCTTCATCCTGAGGAACGCCTTTTCCGGCAGTCCCTCCGCCGCGATTTTTTCCGCCTGCTCCAGAATCGCTTCCCGGACGGCACGGGGGTCGTCGGAATCCCCGGAGCAGAGGAGCATGGCGCAGCCGTCCACGGTCTCGAAGCCGCCGCCGAAGGAGGAATCGATAACGCCTTCCTCGTAAAGCCGCAGATACAGCTCCGAGGATTCGCCGAACAGCGCTTCTGCCGCCAGGTCGGCCACCATTTCCTCCCGGATGGCCGCGTCGCCGCGGGTCAGGGGTTCGCACTTGAATGCTAAGTTGAAGGTCGGCATGGCTACCTCCATGGCGCATTTCGTCTCCGGCGTCGGGCAGGTCATGTCCTCCTGCCAGGCGCGCAGCTTGACGCCCGTCTCCTTTTTCTCGCTGCCCAGAACCTCCCGGGCAGCAGCCGCCACCGACTCCGGGTCTACGTCGCCCACGACGCACAGCAGCATGTTTCCCGGGGCGTAAAACGCCCGGTGGCAGGTATACAGCACCTCCGGGGTGATTTCCCGGATGGTTCTGCCGGTGCCGAGAATGGGCTGGCGGATGGGATGGACGGCGTACATGGCCGCCATCAGGTTATCGAACACCACGCTGTCCGGGGCGTCCTCGTTCATGCCGATCTCCTGGTCGATGATGCCCCGCTCCTTTTCCACGCTTTCCTCCGTGAAGTAGGGCGTAGACACGAATTCCAGCAGCAGCCGCAGGCATTCGTCAAAATGGTTGGTGCAGGAAAAATAATAGGCCGTCATGTCGTAGCTGGTAAAAGCGTTGGTGGATGCACCCAGGGCGGCAAATTCCGCCGACACGTCCCGGTCTCCCGGCAGGTCGAACATCTTATGCTCCAGATAGTGGGCAACACCCGCGGGGGCGTGGTATTCCTTCCCGTCCAGAAGAAAATCCGTGTGGATGGAGCCAAAGTCCGTGACGAAATAGGCAAGCTTTTTCGTAAAGCCCTTCCGGGGTACCACCAGCACCGTCAGGCCGTTTTCCAGGGTTTCCCGGTACAGCGTTTCGTCCAGCTCGGGGTAATACTGCTGCGTCATTGGCTCTCTCCTTTCAGGAAATAGGTGCTGTGAAGCGTCACGGTCTGCGCCGCCGCCACGACCTCAGTAAGGCTGACCTTCTCCACCGCTTCCATGTACCGCTCCGGGGTCATGTTCAGGCTGCTTAAGCACGCGGTGGCGTAGTAGCCCTCAATGGCGCCGGGGGAATCGGAGGTGGCGCGAAGGGAGCTGAGCAGGGCTTCCTTTCCGGCGGTCAGCTCCTCCCCGGTGATCTCCCCACGGCGGCAGGCGTCCAGCTGGTGCAGGACCTCGTCCCTCGTCAGCTGCTCTTTGTCAAAGTCGATGCCCGCCCACACGGTGAGAATGCCCTTTGCGCCGTAATAGGACGAGCCGATGCTGTAGCACAGGGACATCGCCTCCCGGACGTTGAGAAACAGCTTGGAGGTCATGCCCGCGCCGAAGACGGTGTTGAACACCTGCATGGCGGGGAATTCTGCGTCCCGGTTGACAATGGGCGTGACAAAGCCCATGCAGAGCTTCCCCTGAGAGACCTCCATCGTCTCCGTCACATCCTGCCCGGGGCAGGGACGGAAGGGCGTCTGGGGCGGGAGCAGGCCTTCCCGGCCGCCCAGCCGGGATACCAGCGGGGAAATATATTCCGCGACCGCCTCCGCCGGGGCGCTGCCCACGTAGAAAATTTCGATTCTGCTTTCCCGGAGGATTTTCCGGTAATGGGTCAGCAGCCCCGCCGGGTCGATGGCCGCCACATCCTCCGGCTCGCCCAGCCGGGGCAGGCCGAAGCTGTCGCCCCGGCACATGGTTTTCAGCAGCTTTCCCATGGCGTAGGTGCGCTTGTCGTTCCGCTCGGATTCAATGGTGGAAATGAGGTTCTTCTTTTCCCCCTCCACAAAGGCGGGGAGAAAGCCCTCCCCTTCCGTGGGGAAGTCCAGAAGGATTTCCTCCAGAAAGCGGATCATGGGGGCAAGCACCCGGTCGCCGGGCAGGGCAAAGCGGTCGTCCATAAAGCCGCAGTAAAGGCCGGTGGTCTGGTAGTCCCCCACCCGGCGCACCAGCGGACTGACGGAAGCGCCGTACAGCTCGTCCAAATTTTCCGTAATGGCACGAAGGTCGGGGCAGCGTTTCGTACCCCGGAGCAGTACGGAGGGAATCAGCACGTTTTTTGCGGATTCCTCCTTCGCCATGGGGCGCACCAGCTGGAAGCTCAGGCACCCCTGCTTGAACCGGTCGTCCCGGCAGGCACGCAGGGTCACCCCGGGGAGCAGTGTTTTTGTTTCGATCATGTCAGACTCCTGATGGAAGAAAGTTGCGGCAGGAAAATTGCACGCTTTCCTGTCCGCGTTGTCATGTAAAGAGTATTATATACCACTTTTCCCAAAATAGGAAGTCAATACACAAAAAATTCAGAGAATATTGGTTGTCATTTTCCTCTGTTTGCGGTAGAATGTAGGTTGGACTTATGCAATTAGGAGTGAACCGCCATGGCATGGCTGGAATTTACCGTTGAAACCACGCCCCAGAGCATCGACTCTGTGGTTACCGCCCTCAGCGCCCGGGGCTTTTCCGATCTGGTCATCGAGGATCAGTCGGAATTTGAGACGTTTCTGGAAGAAAACCGGGCGTATTGGGATTACATCGACGAGGGGCTGCAAAAAAAGCTTCAGGGGCTTTCCCGGATCAAGCTGTATCTGGAGGACACCGACGATAACGGCCGGAAGCGTCTGGACGCGGCAGTGAACGAGCTGGGACTGACCATGACCGCCGCCCCCCTCCCTGAAACCGACTGGGAGGAAAGCTGGAAGGACAATTACCCGCCCCAGGAGATCGGCGAGCGCATTGTGGTGCTGCCCTACTGGCTGGCGGAGGAGCCCACCCACCGGCTGAAGGTCATTCTCGACCCCGGCCTGACCTTCGGCACCGGCGCCCACCCCTCCACCCAGATGGTGATGGAGGTCATGGAGACCGTGGTGAAGCCCGGTTTTCACTGTCTCGACCTGGGCAGCGGCAGCGGAATACTGTCCATCGCCGCCCTGCGGCTGGGAGCGGAATCCGCCGTTGGCATTGACATCGACCCCAAGGCGGAGGACATCGCCCGGGAGAACGCCGCCTACAACGGCTTCGCCACCCCGGCCTTCACCGCTCTCACCGGCAACGTGACCGAGGACACCGCGCTGATGGACACGTTAGCCGCAGGGCGGTACGATCTGGTGCTGGTGAATATCGTGGCGGACGTGATTATCGGCCTTGCGCCGGTGCTGCCTCGGTTTCTCAGTGATCGCAGCACCCTGATCTGCTCCGGCATCCTGGACACCCGGCTTTCCGACGTGCTGGAAGCCCTGACCGCCGCCGGACTGACCGTCACCGCCACAAAGGCGAAGGACGACTGGCGCTGCGTCACCGCAATCCGTAAATACATCTAAGGAGCGTATTATGAGTATCCCCTATCGTACCCGGCGGGTGCTGAACCGCCTGGGTCTTGTGCTTATGATTTTTCTGCTGGTGGGCGTGATTGCCTGGCTGTGCTGGGTCGTCTGGCTGGAGCGGTATGTTGTGTACACCGCCGACGGCGCGAGCCTGGATTTTGAGCATTCCTCCCAGGACATCATCGGCGAGGTCGCCACACCCCCCGTGGCGCAGCAGAAAATTTCCATTTATTATAATGAAGGCAGCGACGCCCTGGACACCGGCAACGAGCTGACCCAGATCAACGGCTACTACATTTCCAGCAACATGCTGCAAAACGACATCAACGGCGTTCTGGGCAAGCTGGAACGGCTTCCCGCGGGTACGCCCGTGATGATCGACATGAAGGGGCCTTACGGCTCGTTCTTCTATCCCTCCCACTTAGACAGCGCGCTGCATTCCGCCTCCACGGACGTGAACGCCGTGGCCGCGCTGGTGGACACCCTGATGAACAAGAAATTCTACACCATCGCCCGGGTATGCTCCCTGCGGGACTGGAATTTCGGCAACGATCACGTCACCTGCGGCCTGTATATGCTCTCCCGGGCAGGTCTGTGGCTGGATCAGGAGGGCTATTTCTGGCTGGATCCCACCAACGCCACCACCATCAGCTGGATCACCTCCGTGGTTCTGGAGCTGAAGGAAATGGGCTTCAACGAGGTCATGCTGGCGGATTTCCGCTTCCCCAATTCCGACCAGTACATTTTTAACGGCGACAAGGACGCGGCGCTTCAGGACGCGGCTTCCAAGCTGATGGGCACCTGCGGCGGCAGTGATTTCACCCTGTCCTTCGGCGTGTCCGATCCCACCTTCACCCTGCCCGACGGGCGGTGCCGGATGTATCTGGAGGATGTGGACGCAGCCAACGTGGAAGCCAAGGCCGCACTGGTCAAGGTTCCCGACATCAAGGCGCAGCTGGTCTTCATGGCCGCCACCAACGACACCCGGTTTGACAGCTACAGCGTCATCCGTTCTCTGAACGCCGCGGAAATTCTGGAAGCCCAGAAGGCGGAAGCGGCAAGCTGATTTTCGCGCAAAACAGCCCCGCCGGCCGGCGGGGCTGTTGACAAAAATGCAAATTGGGGGTATAGTATGGATACAGGGGTGCTGCCAGTAGGACGGCTCCCACATGCTTCACAGAGAAGTAACTGCTCGCTTGGAGGCTTGGCAGTTACTTCTCTTTATTATTTGCCTGGAGAACCAGGGCAATGACAGCAGCAATGAGCATTTTACTTCTCAATACTCAGTCATTTAGACGGAGTAAATGTGCCGCTAACAGAAGTAATGGTATATTTAATGTTGCTACTATCAGGATCCTTATACACCATAGCCGCGATTAAATCGTGAGTATCGGTATATTCACCAGAAGCAGGCAGTCTAAAGGAGCAGATAAGCATTTCGCTGTTATTCTCGTCGTATGCTTTATCACTTGATGAAACAGACCATCCATTGGTAAGAGGGATTTCTACGGTAATTTCAACATTATCGAAACTACCAGCGGAAACAGCAAAGGACTTCATAGTTATGTCAGTATACCCAAAAGAGATGCCTAACGTATTTTCCCTTTCAACCTTGGAATAATCAAATTCAAAAGCAAGGTAATCACTGATGTTGTCTGTAGTAAGCTGAATTTCTTTATTCTTGGTTTCTCCACCACACGCAGTAAGAGACAGCGTCATAATAACAGCGAGAAATAATGCAAATATTTTTTTCATTTTCATGCCTCCACGTTTTTTCCATTATTATAGCCCGAATATGGGCAATTGTCAATAGTGGGGCTACAAAATAAGCTATACCTATTCTTAAAAGTAGGAGAAGCTTATGATTGTATTTAATAGATTATGGGAAACTATGAAGGCGCAAGGGGTTTCACAATACAAGCTGATTAAAGAATATGGATTTAGCACCGGACAACTGGATAGATTAAGAAAAAACGGCAATATAAGCACCTATACGTTGAGCCAATTATGCGCTATTCTGAATTGTAGATTAGAAGATATTGCCGAGTATAAAGAAGATCAGCTATAAGTCATACTATAGCCGAAGGCAGGACAAAAATCGAAAGTTCCCGAATTGTGTTCTCCTATACCCCGCCACTATTCTTTTTAAGGACAGAACCCATTAAAATTTTAAGTATCGCGACGGAAAAATGAACTGGTAAACCTTCAGTAAGGATGCGGCATAAGTGCCAAGCTCAACGTCGGCTTTCGCAAAACCTCCCTACAACAAAACTCCCCGGCGGCGCAGACACTGCACCGCCGGGGTCTCTGTTTTACTTTTTCACCAAATCGGCCAGCGTCACGCTGTCTAAGTACCCGCTGATGCGTTTATCCAGCTCGCTCCAGACCGGCAGCGTCGGACAGCTCGCCGCCCGGGGACAGGTCTTCGCGCCGCATTCCAGGCAGGCTACCGGCGCAAGGGATCCTTCCGTCAGCCGCAGAATTTCGCCCAGCGTGTATTCTTCCGGCTCCCGGCTCAGGCGGTAGCCGCCGCCCTTGCCCTGAATGCCGTCCACAATGTGGTTCTTTGTCAGCACGGGCAGGATTTTCTCCATGTATTTCAGGGAGATTTCCTGTCGGGCGGCCACGTCCTTCATGGGGATGAAGCCCTCCGACCGATGCTCCGCCAGATCCGCCAGCACCCGCAGGGCGTAGCGGCCACGGGTCGAGATCATCATGGCGTCAGTCCGCGAACAGCGGCGTGGACAGATACCGGTCGCCGGTGTCCGGCAGGAGGACGACGATGGTCTTGCCCTCGTTTTCCGGCCGCTTGGCCAGCTCGATGGCCGCCCAGGCCGCCGCGCCGGAGGAAATGCCCACCAGCACGCCCTCCGCCTTGCCGATCTGCTTGCCCACCGCAAAGGCGTCCTCGTTGGCAACGGGAATGATCTCGTCGTAAACGCCGGTGTCCAGCACATTGGGGACGAAGCCCGCGCCGATGCCCTGAATCTTATGGGCGCCCGCCGTCCCCTTGGACAGCACGGGAGAGGTCGCAGGCTCCACGGCCACTACCTTGATTTCCGGATTCTTGGACTTGAGGTACTCGCCCACGCCGGTGATGGTGCCGCCGGTGCCCACGCCCGCCACGAAAATGTCCACCTTGCCGTCGGTGTCGGCGTAGATTTCGGGGCCGGTGGTCTCAAAATGCGCCTTGGGGTTGGCCGGGTTCACAAACTGGCCGGGGATGAAGCTGTCCGGAATTTCCGCTGCCAGCTCGTCGGCCTTGGCGATGGCGCCCTTCATTCCCTTGGCGCCCTCGGACAGCACCAGCTCCGCGCCGTAGGCCTTCATCAGCTGACGGCGCTCCACGCTCATGGTGTCCGGCATGACGATGATGATGCGGTAGCCCCGGGTAGCCGCCACGGCGGCAAGACCGATGCCCGTATTGCCGGAGGTGGGCTCGATGATGACGGAACCGGGCTTCAGCAGACCCTTTTCCTCGGCGTCGTCGATCATGGCCTTGGCCACCCGGTCTTTTACGGAACCGGCGGGGTTCAAATACTCCAGCTTTGCCAGCACCTTTGCCTTCAGGCCAAGGGCTTTTTCAATGTGGGTCAGCTCCAGCAGGGGCGTTTTGCCGATGAGCTGGTCGGCGGAAGTGTAAATGTTCGCCATGATTATCCCTCCTTCACGGCGTCAAAGCCGCGCTGCAAATCCGCAAGGATGTCGTCAATATGCTCCGTTCCGATGGACAGGCGGATGGTGTTGGGCTTGATGCCCTGATCCAGCAGCTCCGCCTCGGTCAGCTGGCTGTGGGTCGTGGTGGCCGGGTGAATGACCAGACTCTTGACGTCCGCCACGTTGGCAAGCAGGGAGAAAATTTTCAGATTGTCAATGAACTTGTGAGCTTCCTTCACGCCGCCCTTGATCTCGAAGGTGAAGATGGACGCGCCGCCGTTGGGGAAATACTTTTCGTACAGGGCGTGATCCGGGTGGTTCGGCAGGGAGGGATGGTTCACATGCTCCACCTGAGGATGGTTCGCAAGGAATTCAACCACCTTCTTGGTGTTCTCGGCATGGCGCTCTAAGCGCAGGGACAGGGTTTCCACGCCCTGGAGCAGCAGGAAGGCCGCGAAGGGAGAGATGGTCGCGCCGGTATCCCGCAGCAACACCGCGCGGATGTAGGTCACGAAAGCGGCGGGGCCTGCGGCGGCGACAAAGGAAACGCCGTGGTAGCTGGGGTTCGGCTCGGCGATGGCGGGATACTTCCCGGAAGCCGCCCAGTCAAACTTGCCGGAGTCCACGATAATGCCGCCCAGGGTGGTTCCGTGGCCGCCCAGGAACTTGGTCGCGGAGTGAACGACGATGTCCGCACCGTGTTCGATGGGGCGGATCAGGTAGGGCGTACCGAAGGTGTTGTCCACCACCAGGGGGATGCCGTACTTGTGCGCCAACTCGGCCAGGGCGTCGATGTCGGGAATGTCGCTGTTGGGGTTGCCCAGGGTCTCGATATAAATGGCGCGGGTCTCGGGACGGATGGCGCTCTCCACTTCCTTCAGATCGTGGATGTTCACAAAATCGGCGGTGATGCCGAAGCCGGGCAGGGTGTGGGCGAGCAGGTTGTAGCTGCCGCCGTAGATGGTCTTCTGGGCGACAAAGTGGCCGCCGTTCTGACCCAGAGCTTCCAGCACGTAGGTGATGGCAGCAGCGCCGGAGGCCAGCGCCAATGCCGCCACGCCGCCTTCCAGAACGGCCACCCGCTTTTCCAGAACGTCCTGGGTGGAGTTGGTGAGACGGCCATAAATATTGCCGGCGTCCGTCAGCCCGAAGCGGGCGGCGGCGTGGGCGCAGTCGTGGAACACGTAAGAGGTGGTGGCATAAATGGGAACGGCGCGGGCATCGGTAGCGGGATCGGCCTGCTCCTGGCCGACGTGGAGCTGTAAGGTTTCAAATTTATAGTCAGACATAATCGTAATTTCCTTTCTAAAGTCAAATGTTATCCTTTTTCTTACAAACATCGGGGATACATTCGGCCAAAGCGGAAATTCGCCCTTACGAGGGTCTCAAAATGATTTTTCACGGGGAGTACCTCCCTTCAAAACTTACCTATCTGGTAGGTGATTGCATCATACCACGAAATTCCTACCAAGTCAATCGGTTTTTTATCAAAAATTTCCTACTTGTCCGGTAGGAAAACCGGCAATATGACCAAGGCGGAAAAAAGTCCGTCCTGCCAGGTTTTTTTCTTTGACAAATTCCGATTGCATGGTAGAATGTAGGCGAAAACTCCCCAATATAAAAAGACAGGAGTGTCCCTATGGAGATTTCCTACACTATTTTCGATCTGCTTTTCTATCTGCTGCTCTATGCCTTTCTCGGCTGGTGCGTCGAGGTTTTCTGCGCCGCCGTGAAAAATGGGCGGTTTGTGAACCGTGGCTTTCTGAACCTCCCTCTGAACATGCCCTGCGGCATTGCCGCCGCGTTGCTGCTGCCGGTGCTGGGTACCATGAACCATAAGACCGTCCTGCAATATAGTATGACGCTGGTGATCTATGTTCTGGTTCGGTGCGTGACCGACCAGTTCGTCCGGGGCGTCAGCCGGAGGCGGTTTGCCGCCGAGCCGAAGGGAAAGACCTTTTTCCTCAACGCGGCCATTGCCGCCGCCGTCATGCTGCTGGTGTATCTGGTGGTGCATCCCGCCATAATGGGGCTATTGTATCTGATGCCCAAGTGGCTGGAGCGGACGCTGGTCATCGCGGGGGTTGTCCTGATTCTGGCGGACTTTGTCGGCGTGATGCGCACCCTGCGCACCAGCAGCGCCACCCGGCTGAACAAGGCCGGGCAGGAGACTACCCAGCGCATGGCCGACCGGATCAGCAGCGCCATCTGGCGGCGTCTGCAAAAGGCCTACCCCGGTCTCACCGCGGCGGATGTGCCGGGGCCGGAGCGGTATGTTTTCGCCCGGGGCATCTGCTTCGACAAGCTGGTGTGGGTGTTCCTGGTGACCTCGTTCTTAGGGGCGCTGATCGAGATGGTCTTCTGCCGGGTCACGTCGGGGCAGTGGATGAGCCGCTCCGGCGTGCTGTACGGGAGCTTCAGCTTCGTATGGGGGCTGGGCGCGGTGGTGCTGACCATCACCCTACAGCGGGTCGCGGACAAGCCCGACCGGCGGATTTTCCTGGCGGGCTTCGTCATCGGCGGCGCTTACGAGTACCTTTGCAGCGTGTTCACCGAGCTGGTGTTCGGCACGGTGTTCTGGGATTACAGCAAAATGCCCCTGAACATCGGCGGCCGCACCAATGTGCTGTACTGCATTTTCTGGGGACTGCTGGCCGTGGCGTGGATCAAGGTGCTGTATCCGCCCATGAGCAAGGGCATTGAGAAAATCCCGGCGCTGCTGGGGAAGGTGATCACCTGGGTCATCATCTTTTTCCTGGCCTGCGACGGCCTGCTCACCGCCGCCGCCATGCTGCGCTACACCGACCGTCAGAACAACCCGGAACCCAAAAACGTAGCCGAAGCGTTTCTGGACGACACCTATGACGACAATTGGATGGAGCACCACTGGCCGAACATGGTGGTCACAAAGGACGCGGAATCATAACGAAAACTGCCCCCGTAAAACGGCTTGCGCCGTTTTACGGGGGCATTCTGTTTCAATTCTGCTTTTCTTCCGAAATTTTCTCGTTCATTTTCTTAACATTCCACTTGCCGATGACAAACTGGATTCCCCAGATCACGGCGAAGATCAGTACAAACACGCCGAAATAGCCGAGGACGCCCGCCACGCTGTGCTCCATCCAATACGCCATATAGGCGATGGGCAGCATGATAAGGGAAATGATGAAGAAATACACGCCGGTCTGCCGGACAAGGCTCCAGCTTTCCATCTCCCAGATCACGGAGCTTGCCGCGAAGCCCGCGCCCAGGAGTCCGCAGAGCAGGGCTTGCAGAACGACGGCTCTGATCTCATTTCCCAGCGCCTCCGCCAGCTCCGGCGCGCAGGGGGAGTAATATCCGTCCGCCCACATCAGCGAAATGCAGATTGTAATGACATACCCGATGGCAATCCCGATGGGGAAGCCCAACGCTCCCCGCAGAAGCAGTTTCTTCTTCATATTCTACACCTCATATTCCTAAAATTGTCTTGACCTTGGACACATACCGTCTGGAAATATACGTGACCGTCCCGCCCCGCAGCTTCACGCAGATCGTGCCGGTGAAGCTCAAATCAAAATAGTCGATCTTCTTCAGGTTGATGATCTCCGAATTGGAAATGCGGACGAACTGATGGGGGTTCAGCCGCTGCTCCACCTCGTACAACCGAAGGCGCAGGACGTATTCGCCCTTTTCCGTGACCGCGTAAACCTTCCCAGCGCTGGTATAGACCCGAATCAGGTCTGCCGGTTCCAGCACCTCGACCTTACCGTCCTTCATGCCGGAAAGGATGCAGGGCGCATCGCCTGACAGTTTTTTCACCAGCTGGCTGACCTCCTCCGTTACGGCGGCGGTCAGGATCACGACCTTTGGCTCCGGGTACGCGCCGTCGATTCTGATTTCTACCTGCATGGTCTTTCACTCCTTTCTCTGGCTGCATTATAGAAAAAAATTCCCCCCTCCGCAACCGTTTTTCAACAGTCGGTCGTTTTCGAACCGTAAGCGGCAAAAAAGCAGGGGCGGAAAAACCGTCCCTGCCTGCGTATTTGATTTTAGGGCAACACCCTTGGCTCTCCCTCCGGGAGAGCTGTCACCGCAGGTGACTGAGAGGGCTTTGGTACGGCCATTGTTTCTCCTCTCCGTCCTCGCTTTGCTCGGCCACCTCTCCCAAGGAGAGAGGCAAGGGGCGTTCTTTGTCAATCCACAGCCTTCCGGGCGGCGGACGCGGTGTATGTCCAGCTCCGGAAATCCGAAATGCTGCAATAGCTGTTTTCCAGAATGTCCTCCGCTGCGGAAGCAATTTCCGGGTCACTGTCCCGGGTCAGCTCTTTGATATAGGGCAGCGCACCGTCTCCCAGGCAGCCCATATGCCCCATGTCGATGGTCTCCAGCCGCCCCGACTGGTAGGCGCGGACGTTGTACCGGGCGACAAACGTATCCACGTCCCCCCAGAAGGTGACGCACCCCAGAATCAGCGCGCAGATCACCGCGCCCTTCATGTAGGGGAACCGGGGCTTAAGCAGCCACACGGACACGAGAATTGTCGTGACCCCCAGCCAGAGCATGAAAACCTCCGTCAGTACCCGCTTTCTCGTCAGGCCGTAGCCGCCGATGTAGAGCAGCATTTTCGCGCTGGCCGCAGCGATGAGAAACAGCGCCGCCAGTCCCAGGAACAGGCACAGCCCTTTGGTCAACGCCGGGACGCCGGTCTTCTTTTCCACCAGAGCCATGGCAAGGCACATCAGTCCCAGATTGATAAAACTCAGCCACGCCATCTCAAAAAATCCCCGGCGGGCATACTCCGCCAGCGTGTACCCATCAGGCAGGATGCCCGCAAAGCCGCCGCCCAGGTACGCCAGCTGGCTCAGCAGGTACACGGCGTAAATCAGGCACACCGTCCCAAGCAATATGTTCACGGTGATGGCACTGAAACCATGGAAGGGCTTCCCTTCCTTCCCGTTTTTCTCCCCGTATTTCAGCCCCACGCCCCGGGAATACAGAATCCACCCGGCGAACACGCCGAAAAACAGGGAAATCACCGGCTCCGACCAGTCGGTGTCGGGGAGCATATCCATCAGCCCCTCAAACGCCGCGTCGGCGCGCATCAGCAGGACGATCAGCACCGCCGCCACCGGCAGGGCGATCAGTACGCCGAGGATCGCCGCACCGCCCCGTTTTCCCGCCGTACCGGCGTTTTTCCGGGCGTCGTTCAGCCCCCGGGCGGCGGCGCTCATGCTGCCAACACCCAGCGTAAATATCGCCCGGGGAGCGTCCAGCGCCGACGCGATGCCGCCGGGTTCCCGGCGGCTCTGCCCCGCCATCCGGCAGAAGCCGAGGTTCACGGCAAACAGCGCCATGAGGAGCATTTCCATTTTGATACCGCTGTCCGACGACCGGGCGAACCCGGCGAAGATCACCGCCGCCAGAATCAGCAGCGCCGCCTCATATTTCCCCGGCCGGAAGCCGCAGCGCAGCAGATACCAAAGGCTGCACCCCGTCAAAGCCACCGCCCCCAGGGCAAAGCCCAGACAAAAACCGCCGTAAAGAATGCTGTTCCACGTAAACGTGCCGAAAAGCAGCACCAAAAGTCCAAAAATCAGCTCCCGTTTTCCCGCAGGATACCGGGGCAGTGTCCGTTCTTCCATAATATCTCCCTTCTCATCGCTTCCAGGGGTCGTCGTCCTGCACGAACTCGAACAGATCCCCCGGCTGGCATTGCAGCTCCCGGCAGATGGCGTCCATGGTGCTCATGCGCACGGCCTTGGCCTTGCCGGTTTTCAGTATGGACAGGTTGGCGGGGGTCATGCCCACCCGGTTCGCCAGCTCCAGAGACGTCATCTTCCGCTTGGCCAGCATCATATCCAGATTCACAATAATCGCCATACGCCGCCTCACACCGTCAGATCGTTTTCTTCCCGGATTTCCACCGCGGCGGCCATGACGTTCTTCACCACGCTCACCGCCAGCGCCAGAAACGCCATGATCGTCGTCATGAAAAACAGGGGCGGGTAGAAGAACGCGGCAGGCAGGCAGATGCCGCTCACCGCCGCGCAGCACCAGCGGATGCGCCGCAGGTACCGGACGTTCCGGGTGACGAACACGTCCTGCGCCAGAATATTTCGCACCAGCCGTTCCATGCAGGAAAGGGCATACAGCACCGCAGGGGCGCAGCAGTAAAACCCGATCATAATCGCCGCCGCGCCGTACCGTCCCAGCGGCCGCAGGTTCTGATACCACCGCAGCAGCCCCGGCATGGCGAAAATCAGAAGGCAGATGAGAATGAACAATCCCCGGCTGCACCAAAGGGTAAATTTCGCAGAAAGCTGTGAATTCATAAAGACACCTCCGTTTTCCTGGAGTGTACCACAGAAATTATCGAATGTCAATAATTATTTTCCCATTTACGAGAATCGCATTTTCCCGCCGCCCGAAAACTTGTTACAGAACTTCATACGAGCTTAATATTTTCCCACTTTAATCGTTAATATTTTACCGGTATAATAAGGCCATAAAGATCAAGACAACGTTAGCCCCGCCGCAAGGCACATGGGGCAGTATATAAATTTGCTACCAATCTTCATCTTTTTCATTTTTTCCTCTCCTCTTTTCTTGTTGCAAAATCCGCGGCGGTGAGCCGCGGATTTTGCATTTTTTAATCAAAACTTAAGCTGTCCGCACCGTTTTCCGTTGCAAACACGGATAGATTATGGTATAATAGGGGAAATTCACATTAGGGTGATGGAATGTTTACCAAATATCTTATGATTTTCTTCGTGTCCATGGTGCCGCTGGTGGAGCTGCGGGGCAGTATCGTCATGGCCGTGGGCATGGGGCTGGACTATTGGACGTCCTTGGCAGTGTGCGTCCTGGGCAATATGCTGCCGGTGCCGCTGATCTATTTCTTCGCCCGGAAGGTGCTGCACTGGGGCGCGGATAAAAAATATATCGGGAAATTCTTTTCCTACTGCCTGGAAAAGGGTGAAGCCGCCGGTCACAGGCTGATGAAAAGAGCCGGACGGGGCGGATTGTTCCTGGCACTGATGCTGTTCGTCGGCATTCCCATTCCCGGCACCGGCGCGTGGACGGGAACCCTAGCGGCCAGTTTCCTGGACATGGGCATCAAAACCACCGCGCTGTCCGTTTCCCTGGGCGTCATTATCGCGGGAATCATCATGGGAGCCGCCAGCATGGCGGGCATCCATGTCTTTGGTCTGTAAGGAGGAAATAACAATGTCCGATTGCCTGTTCTGCAAAATCATCGCGGGGGATATCCCCTCTGCCAAGGTTTACGAGGATGACCAGGTCTTCGCCTTCCGGGACATCCATCCCCAGGCGCCGACCCACATTCTGGTGATCCCCAAGACGCATATTTCCGGCTGCAACGGCGTCACGGAAGAAAACAGCGCCGTGGTCGCCCACATTTTTGAGGTCATCCCCCAGATCGCGGCGGCGGAGGGGCTGACGGGTGGCTACCGGGTGGTCAGCAACTGCGGCGCCGACGCGGGTCAGACCGTGCCGCACCTGCATTTCCACATCCTCGGCGGCAAAACCCTGGCGCTGGATATGGCGTAACATCTTAGGGTCTATCTGAAAACCGGCATCCTTCGGGTGCCGGTTTTTCGCGCTTGACATCTTATATTTTTTTGCTATACTAACCCTAGATCGCAAAACAAATAAGTCTTCGGGGAGCCGGAAGTACCGGCTGAGAGTGGGCGTGTGCGCCCTGACCCGTGAACCTGATACGGCTAATACCGTCGGAGGGAAAGATGCACATATGGGATACGATTCAGTATCGCGTTGCACCTGGACGGTTTGCAATGCGATACTTATTTTTCGGAGGTTCCAAAAATGAAAACCAAAAGACTGACGGAAAGCGCCATGCTGCTGGCGCTGGCCATCGTGCTGGAGCTGATCTCCAAGGCCTTCATCCCCGAAATGCCCTTCGGCGGTCAGGTGACGCTGGTGGCCATGCTCCCGGTGGTGCTGATCTCCTACCGCTACGGCGTGAAGTGGGGCTTCGTCTCCGGCTTCTGCTACGCGCTGCTGGAAATGGCGCTGGGGGCAAAGACCGTAAGCGCCGCCTTCCAGCCCGGCTACTTCGGCGACGGCACCATGATCTTCAAGGCCATTCTCATGTGCCTGCTGGACTACCTGCTTGCCTACACCATGATGGGTCTGGGCGGCGTGTTCCGTGACAAGATCAAGAATCCCGGCACCAGCCTGATGTGCGGCTCCCTTGTGGCGCTGGGTGCGCGGTATCTGTCTCATATTCTGTCCGGATACCTGCTGTTCTCCGGCTGGGCGGAGTGGTTCTTCACCCAGGACGGCTTCCCCGCCTGGGGTGCAAAGCTGGTGGAAAGCCTCAGCCCCACCGCGCTGGGCTGGGTCTATTCCATTGTGTACAACGGAATTTTCATGGTTCCCGAGCTGATCCTCACCGCCATTGCGGCGCAGCTGATCGCCCGGATCCCGAAGATCGTGGTCAAGGTTGACTGAGAATTTTGCGCAACGTATAGTAACATCGCCCC
>OFMX01001382.1_pt1 | contig 18563 bp, 9 predicted proteins | sample 1541901 | NCBI WGS metagenome assembly OFMX01 (sample SAMN04209222, study PRJEB22552) | human gut metagenome | biome: gut; material: feces | host: Homo sapiens | place: USA: Oklahoma | reverse complement strand
TGTTGGCCATCAGGCCGCGCATACCGGTCAGCTGACGGATCTGCTTCATGGAGCCACGGGCGCCGGAGTCCGCCATCATGAAGATGGGGTTGTAGCGGTCCATGTTCTTCTGCAGGGCGTCGGTAACGTCGGCGGTGGTCTTTTCCCACTCGGCGACGACCGCGCGGTAGCGCTCGTTCTCGGTCATGAAGCCCATCTTGAACTGGTCCTCGATGTCCACGACGCGCTGCTCGGTCTCGGCGATGAGGGTGTACTTCTCGTCGGGGATGGTCATATCCGCGATGGAGATGGTGATGGCGGCGATGGTGGAGTTGTGGTAGCCGGTCGCCTTGATGTTGTCGAGCACCTCGGCGGCAACGGTGAAGCCGTGCTTCTTGATGGTGCGGTCAACGATCTTGCCCAGCTGCTTCTTGCCGCAGGTGAACGTGATCTCGTAATCGAAGTAATGCTCGGTGGGGTTGCCGTTCTCGTCCACACGCTCAACAAAGCCGAGATCCTGCGGGATGTTGTGGTTGAACACGATGCGGCCGATGGTCGTATCGACGATCTTGTGGCCCATCGTGCCGTCCGGCAGCGCCTTCTCCACGCGCACGCGGATGGGCTGGTGGGTGCCGATGAGGTGATCCTTGAAGGCGAGCATCGCCTCGTCCTCGTCGCGGTAGACGTTGAGGTGCGTGTTCGCGCGCTCCTCGTCGGTCAGCTCGCTCAGGCTCTTGCCGGCGAGGGAGAAATCGACGTTGGACGGCCAGAACTCGTCGTTGTCGAGCTGGCTCACGCCGTTTTCAAAGCGGTCGAAGGTGAGGTAGTAGGAGCCGAGCACCATATCCTGCGTCGGAACGGTGACGGGGCCGCCGTCCTGCGGACGCAGGAGGTTGTTGGCGGAGAGCATGAGGATGCGGGCCTCGGCCTGCGCCTCGGCGGACAGAGGAACGTGAATGGCCATCTGGTCGCCGTCGAAGTCCGCGTTGAACGCGGTGCAGTTCAGCGGGTGCAGCTTGAGCGCGCGGCCCTCGACGAGCACCGGCTCGAACGCCTGGATGCCGAGGCGGTGGAGCGTCGGCGCGCGGTTGAGCATGACGGGGTGATCCTTGATGACGAAGTCCAGCGCATCCCAGACCTCCGGGCGGCCCTTATCGACCATCTTCTTGGCGGACTTGATGTTGTTGGCGGCGCCGTCCTCCACGAGCTTCTTCATGATGAACGGGCGGAACAGCTCGAGTGCCATTTCCTTCGGCACGCCGCACTGATAGATCTTCAGCTCGGGGCCGACGCAGATAACGGAACGTCCGGAATAGTCGACGCGCTTGCCGAGCAGGTTCTGACGGAAGCGGCCCTGCTTGCCCTTGAGCATATCGCTCAGGCTCTTGAGCGCGCGGTTGTTCGCGCCGGTGACGGCGCGGCCGCGGCGGCCGTTGTCGATCAGGGCGTCCACAGCCTCCTGCAGCATACGCTTTTCGTTGCGCACGATGATATCGGGGGCCTTGAGCTCCATGAGCCTCTTGAGGCGGTTGTTGCGGTTGATGACGCGGCGGTAGAGGTCGTTCAGGTCGCTGGTCGCGAAGCGGCCGCCGTCGAGCTGGACCATTGGGCGGATCTCCGGCGGGATGACGGGCAACACGTCGATGATCATCCACTCGGGCTTGTTGCCGCTCAGGCGGAAGGCGTCCACGACCTCCAGGCGCTTGACGATGCGCGCCTTTTTCTGGCCGCTCGCGCCCTTGAGCTCGGCGTGGAGCTGCTCGGAGAGCGCCTCGAGGTCGATCTGCTGCAGGAGCTTCTTGACGGCCTCGGCGCCCATGCCGGCGTCGAAATCGTCCTCATACTTCTCGCGCATATCGCGATACTCTTTTTCGCTGAGGATCTGGTTGCGGATCAGCGGCGTCTCGCCGGGATCGGTGACGATATAGGCCGCGAAGTACAGCACCTTCTCCAGAATGCGGGGGCTGATGTCGAGCAGCAGGCCCATGCGGGAGGGGATGCCCTTGAAGTACCAGATGTGGGAAACGGGCGTCGCCAGCTCGATGTGGCCCATGCGCTCGCGGCGCACCTTCGCGCGGGTGACCTCGACGCCGCAGCGGTCGCAGATCTTGCCCTTGTAGCGGATCTTCTTATACTTGCCGCAGTGGCACTCCCAGTCCTTGGTCGGCCCGAAGATACGCTCACAGAACAATCCGTCGCGCTCGGGCTTGAGGGTGCGGTAGTTGATGGTCTCGGGCTTTTTGACCTCGCCGTGGGACCACTCACGGATCATTTCGGGAGAAGCGATACCGATCTTGATGGCGTCAAACGTTGCGTAACTCATAATTCATGCTCCTCCTTTTCTCAATACTCGTCTTTGTCGTCGGCAAGGTCGGCCTCGACCTCGTCGTCGGGAACGTATTCAAAGCCTGCGTCCTCCAGCTCCGCCTCGTCGGCGAACGGGTTGCGGCTGCGCTCGTCGTCCGCGTCCATGCGGGCGAGGTTGAAGGTGTCGAGCGCGTCCTCGTCCTCCTTGAGCTCGATCTGGTTGCCGTCGCGGTCGAGCACCTGAATGTCGAGGCAGAGAGACTGCAGCTCCTTGACCAGGACCTTGAAGGACTCCGGCACGCCGGGCTGCGGAACATTGTGGCCCTTGACGATGGCCTCGTAGGTGCGCACACGGCCGGTCACATCGTCGGACTTGACGGTCAGGATCTCCTGCAGCGTGTAGCTCGCGCCGTAGGCCTCGAGCGCCCAGACTTCCATTTCGCCGAAGCGCTGGCCGCCGAACTGCGCCTTGCCGCCGAGCGGCTGCTGCGTGACAAGGGAGTACGGGCCGGTGGAACGGGCGTGGATCTTATCGTCGACCAGATGGTGCAGCTTGAGGAAGTAAACGTAGCCGACCGTGACCTTGTTGTCAAAGCGCTCGCCGGTGCGGCCGTCGTACAGCCAGCTCTTGCCCTCGGGATCGAGGCCGGCAAGCTGAAGCGCTTCGGAAATATCCTTATCGGTCGCGCCGTCGAAGATGGGCGTGGCGACCTTCCAGCCGAGCGTCTTGGCGGCGTAGCCGAGATGGACTTCGAGCACCTGACCGATGTTCATACGGGACGGAACGCCGAGGGGGTTCAGAACGATGTCGAGCGGGGTGCCGTCGGGCAGGAAGGGCATATCCTCCTGCGGCAGAACGCGGGAGACGACGCCCTTGTTGCCGTGGCGGCCTGCCATCTTGTCGCCGGGCTGGATCTTGCGGCGCTGCGCGATGTAAACGCGCACGACCATGTTCACGCCGGGGCCGAGGTCGTCGCCGTTCTCGCGGGAGAACACCTTGGCGTCGACCACGATGCCGCTCTCGCCGTGCGGCACCTTGAGGGAGGTATCGCGCACCTCGCGCGCCTTCTCGCCGAAGATCGCGCGCAGCAGGCGCTCCTCCGCGGTCAGATCGGTCTCGCCCTTGGGCGTGACCTTGCCGACCAGAATATCGCCGGCGTGAACCTCCGCGCCGATGCGGATGATACCGCGCTCGTCGAGGTCCTTGAGAGCGTCCTCGCCGACGTTGGGAATGTCGCGCGTGATCTCCTCGGGGCCGAGCTTGGTGTCGCGGGAGTCGAGCTCATACTCCTCGAGGTGGATGGAGGTATACAGGTCCTCGCGGACAAGGCGCTCGTTGAGGAGCACCGCGTCCTCGTAGTTGTAGCCCTCCCACGTCATGAAGCCGACGAGGATGTTGCGTCCGAGCGCCAGCTCGCCCTGATCGGTGGCAGGGCCGTCCGCCAGCACGGTGGGGTCGACGGTCTCGCCGTTTTCATTGACATACTTGCCGTGCACGCGCTCGCCGACGTCGACGATCGGGTGCTGGTTGATGCAGGTTCCGTGGTTGGAGCGCAGGAACTTGGTGAGCTTGTATTCCTTCGTCTCGCCGTTGTCGTAAGCCACGGTGATGGCGCGGGCGTCCATCTTGGTCACGATGCCGTCGCCCTCGGCGAGGACGGCGACCTCGGAGTCCATGCAGATCTTGTGCTCCATGCCAGTACCGACGATGGGAGCCTCGGGGCGGAGCAGAGGAACGGCCTGACGCTGCATATTCGCGCCCATCAGGGCACGGTTCGCGTCGTCGTTCGGCAGGAACGGGATCATCGCGGTCGCGATGGAGACCATCATACGCGGGGAAATGTCGATGTAGTCAACGCGGTCGCGGTCGACCTCGACGATCTCGTCGCGGTGGCGGCAGGTGATACGCGGGTTGACAAGGCAGCCGTTCTCATCGACCGGCTCGGCCGCCTGACCGACGATGAACTGATCCTCAACGTCGGCGGTCATGTAGGTGACCTCGTCGGAGACACGGCCCGTCGCGTGATCGACAGCGCGGAAGGGCGCCTCGATGAAGCCGTATTCGTTGATGCGGGCGTAGGTCGCGAGGTAGGAGATCAGGCCGATGTTCGGACCTTCGGGGGTCTCGATGGGGCACATACGACCGTAGTGGCTGTAGTGGACGTCGCGGACCTCCATGTTCGCGCGCTCACGGGAAAGGCCGCCGGGGCCGAGCGCGGAAAGACGGCGCTTGTGCGTCAGCTCGGCGAGCGGGTTCGTCTGATCCATGAACTGGGACAGCGGGCTGGAGCCGAAGAACTCCTTGATGGCCGCGGTGACCGGGCGGATGTTGATGAGGCTCTGCGGCGTCACGATGTCGAGGTCCTGAATGGTCATGCGCTCGCGGATCACACGCTCCATGCGGGAAAAGCCGATGCGGAACTGGTTCTGCAGCAGTTCGCCCACGCAGCGCAGGCGGCGGTTGCCAAGATGGTCGATATCGTCCTTCGTGACGATGCCGTGCGCCAGCGCGTTCATGTAGTTGACGGAAGCGAGAATATCGTCCGCAAGGATATGCTTGGGCGCAAGGCGGTCGGCATTGTCGCGGATGGCTTCCTTGAGCTCCTCGCCCTCGTACTTTGCCAGCAGCTCCTCGAGCACGCTCTTGCACACGCGCTCCTTGATGCCGCACTCGGCGACGGGGTCGAAGTCCACAAAGCGGGAGAGGTCGACCATGTTGTTCGAGAAGACGCGCAGCGTCTTGCCGTCGAGGTCGAGCGTCACGTCGTTGACGCCGATGGCGTCAAGCTCGCGGGCCTCGTCGCTGGTCATGACATGGCCGGCGTCGAAGAGGATTTCGCCCGTGCGCGGGTCGGCGACGGGATAGGCGAGCTTCTGACCGTGGATGCGGGTCCACAGGGAGAGCTTCTTATTGAACTTGTAGCGGCCGACCATGGACAGATCATAGCGGCGCGGATCGAAGAAGAGGTTCTTGATGAGGCCCTCGCTGGCCTCGACCGTGGGCGGCTCGCCCGGACGGAGCTTGCGGTAGATCTCCAGCATGGCCTCCTCATAGGTCTTGCAGGCGTCCTTCTCCAGCGAGACCTTGATGCGGTCGTCGTCGCCGAAGAGGTCGAGGATGCCGGTGTCGGTCTTGAGGTCGGCGTACTGCTCGGCCTGACCGCCGATGGCGCGGATCAGCTCGGTGATGGGGATCTTGCGGTTCTTGTCGATGCGGACCCAGAACACCTCGTTGGTGTCGGTCTCATACTCCAGCCACGCGCCGCGGTAGGGGATCACGGTGCTGGTGAGCAGGGGCAGGTCGGTCTTGAGGTCGATCTCCTTGCCGTAGTACACGCCCGGGGAGCGGACGATCTGGCTGACGACCACGCGCTCGGCGCCGTTGATGACGAAGGTGCCGGACTGGGTCATGAGCGGGAAATCGCCCATGAAGATCTCCTGCTCCTTGATCTCCTGCGTCTGGTTGTTGTACAGCCGCACGTTGACCTTGAGCGGAGCGGCATAGGTGGCGTCGCGCGCCTTGCACTCCTCCACGTCGTACTTGGGGGCCTCATCCATCTTGTAGCCGATGAAGCTCAGCTCAAGATTGCCCGCGTAGTTGGTGATCGAGGCGACGTCGGCGAACACCTCCTGCAGTCCCTCGTCGAGGAACCACCGGTAGGACTTCTTCTGGAGCTCCAGAAGATTCGGCATCTCCATGATCTCCTCATGTCGAGCGAAGTTTTTGCGAAGGGTCTTGCCGTACATCTTGTCTTTGGCCATTTTTGCTCTTCACGCCTTTCCTTTCCCGCCGGTCTGTCTCCGGCGGGGAATGTATTGGTGCGCCGTGCGACACGCACGGCTTTGTTGATAGAAATGCTGCATTTGCTCTTGTGCTTTTTTGTTTCCTGTGCTATCCTTGTGGCAATGGGTGAGGGTTCGCTTTGCGCATACTCTCACATATAAGCGCCTTATTTTATCAAAGTCAAGCGCGCAAGTCAAGTGCTTTCCGCAAAAAAACAGCAGCTTTTTCAAGCTGCTGTTTCTTTTTTGTTTATTTCTCCTGCTCCTCGGGCGTTTCCTCCTCCGGGAGCCGTGAGACCAGCGCCCATTCCACGCGGCGTTCGTTGAAGCTCTGCACCTCGATGTGCAGGCCGCAGGCGTCCACCGTGAACTGGCTGCCGTCCTCGGGAATGAATGAGAGCTGGGCAAACACCAGTCCGCCGAGCGTGTCGGACTCCTCGTCCTCGGGGAACTGCACGCCCGTCGCCTCGGCGACGCGCTCAAGCTCGCACGAGCCTGCCACACGCCAGAGATTGTCGCCCACCTTTTCGATGTCCTTTTCCTCCTGCGGGTCGAACTCGTCGTAGATGTTGCCGACGATCTCCTCGAGAAGATCCTCCATCGTCACCAGGCCGCTCGTGCCGCCGTACTCGTCCACCACGATGGACATATGTACCTTCTTGCTCTGCATATCGCGGAACAGCACGTCCGTGCGCACGGACTCGGGCACGAAATACGCGGGGCGCAGCAGCTCACGCATGGGCTTGGGCGCCTCCGCCTGCGCGTTGAGCAGATACTCGCGCGTGGAGAGGATGCCGATGATATCGTCCGCGTTCTCCTCGTAGACCGGGAAGCGGGACAGGCCGGACGAGCGGATCGTCGCGAGGATCTCCTCGCGCGTGTCCTCGACCCACAGCATCACCATGTCGGTGCGGTGGATCATCACGTCCTCGGCGGTCGTGTTGTTGAATTCAAAGATGTTGTCAATGAGCTCCTTCTCATTGGACTCGATCGCGCCGCGCTCCTCGCCGAGGTCCACCATCATGCGGATCTCATCCTCGCTCACGTCCTCCTCATCGGCCTTGGGGTCGATGTGCAGCAGGCGCAATACGCCGTTCGTGGACTTGGAGAGCAGCCAGATGACCGGTCGGAACACCGCTGCTACGCTCGTCACCGCACCGACCGTGAAGCGAGCGACCGCTTCGGTCTTTTTCATGGCGATGCGCTTGGGCACCAGCTCGCCGAGCACAAGGCTGAAGTACGAGAGCACGATGGTGATGAGCACCACCATGATCGTGTTGAGCGTCGAGGTGGGAATGGCCGTGAAGCCCTTGTCCACCGTCAGCCAATGCACGAGCGGATCGGAAAAGCTGTCCGCCGCGAAGGCCGAGGACAGGAAGCCGGCGAGTGTGATGGCGATCTGAATGGCGGAAAGAAAGCTGTCCGGCGCCTGCATGAGCACAAGCAGCTTCTTCGCCTTCTTGTCGCCCTCCTCCGCCTGCTTGCGCAGCTTTGTTTCCGAAAGCGAGATGACCGCGATCTCAGCCGCGGCAAAGAATGCGTTGATAAGAATAAGTATGACCAGTACCAGAATTTTCGGCAATAACGGGTCAGCAGGGTCCAAGTAGATAACCTCCTAAGCATCCGGCCTGTTGAGATTGGCTGCTCGCGCAGCGCAGACCGGTTTAGCGTAGGATAACATATTCCCGTCGAAATTGCAACGGATTCTTTTCTGCGGATGAAAAATCCGTTTTTTTCGCCATCGGTCAACAGGGGCAGGCACAGGAAAGAGCGGTTTGCGGCGGCCTTCGCCGCGCAAACCGCCGCTTTCCCTCACCGCGGCACAAGCGCGTCGTGTACGGCGCAGAGCGCCGCGTCCTCGTCGTCCCGCTTCACCAGCAGCGTGACGCGCTGCTCGCCCTCCTCGAGTCCGAGGACCGTGACGCCCGCCGCCTCCAGCGCCGAGACCGCCGCGCGGATCGCCGCGAGCGACGGCAGCGCGCGCCCGATGGCCGTCACGCGCGTGACCTCCCCGCAGCGCGAGCGCGTGACACCCGTGACCTCCCTGCTCTCCTCCACATGGGGCACGACGAGCGTGCCGACGCTCCCCTCCTCGCACGAGCGCACCTCGACGGTCACGCCGTGCCTTGCCGCCAGCGCGACCGAACGGTCATGGAGCACCTGCGCGCCGTTCGCGGCAAGGCGGAGCATCTGGTCGCAGGAAACGGCGGCGAGCCGCCGCGCCGTCGGGCACACGCGCGGATCGGTGGTATAAACGCCGTCCACGTCCGTATAAATGATACAGCGCTCCGCGCCGAGGAAGGCCGCAAGCGCCACGGCGCTCGTGTCGCTGCCGCCGCGCCCGAGCGTGGTGACGTCGCCCGCCGTGTCGACACCCTGAAAGCCTGCCGCGAGTACGACGCGCTGCTGCGCCAGCTCCTGCCGGATACGCTCCGCGCCCACGCTTCGCACGTTCGCGCCGCCGTGCGTGCCGTCCGTCCCGACCGGCACCTGCCAGCCGGAGAGCGAGACTGCCGGCACACCGAGCGAGGCAAGCGCGATCGCGCCGAGGGCCACGCTCGCGGTCTCCCCCGTGGCGAGCAGAGCGTCCAGCTCCCGCAGCGGCGGTTCCTCCGTCAGCTCGCGGGCGCGCGCGAGCAGCGCGTCGGTCGTGTCGCCCTGCGCGCTGAGCACGACCACCACGTCGTCCCCCTGCTCCCAGGTGCGCCGGACGATCCTCATGGCGCGCAGCAGCCGCTCGCGGTCACGCACACTGCTGCCGCCGAATTTCTGTACGATAAGGCCCATAGCAGCCCCCTTCTCTACCCAGCAAAAAAATGAGTCGGCAAACTGCAAGCAGTCTGCTGACTCATTGTATGCCGTACCCTCCCTGCGGGTTCAGCCCGCAAGGATCTCAAACTTGACCACGCCCGCCGTCTCCGCAGCGCTGGCGATGAGCTCCTCGAGCGATTCGCGCATATCGCTCGTCTCCGCCGAGATGGTCACAGCGGCGCAGCCGTTTGTCGGGATGCTCTGGTTGATGGTGAGTATATTTGCGCCCGAACCGGCAAAAATAGAAAGAACGTTGCTCAGCACGCCCGGGTTATCCTTGAGCAGGGCATAGAACGTGATGATGCGGCCGGTCTTCATATCGTTGAAGGGCTGCACGCTGTCGCGGTACTTATAAAAGGCGCTGCGGCTGATGCCGACCTGCCTCGCGGCCTCGCCTGCCGTGCTCACCTCGCCCGCGTGAAGCATCCGCTTGGCCTCGGCGACCTTGAGAAAGATCTCCGGCAGCGCATCCGCAGCGACCAGATAGAATTTTGTCTTTTTCCCCATGTCCTGTTCTCCTCCCGTGGGCATTTGTCCTTTTATGGAGATATGATACCATAACGATCCACAGAGTGCAAGTAGCTTTTTCCTATAACATTCGACAGGAAGGAGGCCGGTCTTTTTGCAGAGCGAACAAAAAAAGGAGTTTTTGCTCACCGGCGCCTATTATGCCGTGCTCGCCGCAGCGCTCTATCTCTTTCTCCGCTATCTTCTCTGGTGGCTGCTGCCCTTCCTTCTCGCGTTCGCCGCGGCCCGCGCGATGGAGCCGGTCATTCTCCTCCTGCGGCGGACCGTTCATTTCAAGCGCGGCTTCTCCGCCGCGCTGCTGACGCTCTTTCTGCTCTTTCTCCTCGGCGGGCTCCTCTCGCTGCTCCTCTCGGCGCTTTTCACCGAGGCGACCGCCTTCCTCACCCAGCTCCCGACGCTGCTCGACGCGCTGCCCGCGCTGACCGGCGGACTGCTCGATCGGCTGCGCGCCTACGGCGCGCTCTGTCCTGACTGGCTGCGGGAGCTTCTGACCGCCGAGCTCTCCGACTGGGCGGCCTACGGCAGCACGGCGCTCGCCGGTCTCGCCTCCCGCGCCCTCGCCCTGCTCGGCTCGATGGCCGCCGCCGTGCCGGCGCTGGTGCTCTTCGCCGCAACAACACTGCTTGCCGTCTTCTTCCTCGCCGCCTCCTATCCCACGCTCTGCGCGGCGGCGAAACGCCGCCTGAGCCCCCGCGCGCAGCAGCGGCTGCGCTTCTGGCACGATGGCGTGACGCACTCGCTCACGCGCTGGCTGCGCGCGCAGGCGATCCTCTGCTCCCTCACCTTCTGCCAGCTCCTCGCCGGCTTCTGGCTGCTGGGCGAGCGCTACTCCCTGCTCGCCGCCTTTCTCATCACGCTCGTGGACGCGCTGCCGGTGTTCGGCACCGGAACGGTGCTTATTCCATGGGCACTCGCCGAGCTGCTGCTCGGCTCGGTGCCGCGCGGGGCTGCGCTCGTCATCCTCTACCTCTGCACGCTCACCGTGCGCAGCATCACCGAGCCGAAGCTCGTCGCCGCGCAGGCAGGGCTACCGCCCATCGCCTCGCTCATGGCGATGTACCTCGGCGCCCGCGCCTTCGGCGTAGCAGGCATGGTGCTCTTCCCATTGCTCCTGCTGCTCGCCGCCCAAATGCTGCGTACAAAAAAGGAAGGCTCGATGTGAGCCTTCCTTTTCCCGTTCAATTTTACGCCGCGGTGTTGAGCAGCCAGTTGAGGAAATCCGTTCCCCGCTCCGGCGACACCTCCTCCGATCCCTCCGGATCGGTCGGGTCGGTCGGGTCGGTCTCGCCGGCCGGAACCCAGTTGCCGTTCTCGTCGTAATAGCCCTCGCCTGGCATCGGCTCCGGCTCGACGTACTGGTGGAGCGTGCAGGGGCCGAGCATCATCAGATCGCTGAACACGCTGCCACTGTCGTTCGCCTGAACGGGCTTGCCCGCAGGGATCACAAACGTCGGATCGGCGGCCTGCTGCGCAGCATACGCCTCGTACTCCGCCGCGCTCAGCGGCAGGAGGATCGTCGTGCGCTCATAGCCCCACGCCGCCGTCAGATTCTCGGTCGTGAAGTCAATCGCGTTCACGCTCTGCACGCACTCGGCGGGACAGTATTCCGTCGCGAGCTTGCCGCTCTCGGTGCAGAGGTTCACCGCCACATGGCCGTCGCACACCAGCGCGGGCGCGTTGCTCGCCGCCACCCAGACCGTCTGCACATCGGTGCAGCCCGGGCCCTGCAGAAGCCCCGTGCGGGTGCAGACCGTCACCTGCGTCATGTCGGCGGTACTCCCATTGAAATTCTGATTGGGCAGGTTCTCGTGTGCCTCGCTCATGACCTTCTTCCACAGCTGCGCGGCGGGATTGCCGTTCGCGCGGATGCTGGCGTTCTGGTCGTAGCCGATCCACACCGCCGCGGTGTAGTACGGCGTGTAGCCGACGAAGTAACGGTCATAGTTGCTGGAGGTCGTACCGGTCTTGCCGGCGATGGTCATGCCGGAGAAGGCCGCCTCGGTGCCGGTGCCGCTGCGCACCACGCCCTTGAGCAGCTCGTTGATCGAGTACGCGGTGGACTCCTTCATCGCCACCCACGACTCCTGCTTGTTCTCCAGCACAAGGCTGCCCTTGTTGTCGCGCACCTCGATGTAGGTGCGCGGCCTTGTATACACGCCGTTGTTGGCAAAGGCGGAGTACGCCGCCGCCATCTCGACCGTGTTCACGCCGTAGGTCAGACCGCCGAGGCCGAGCGCTGCGGAGTTGAGATCGCTGTTGACCAGCGTGGTGAAGCCGAGGTTCTGCGTCATGAAGTCGTAGGACACGGACGGAGAGAGCGCCTCGAGCACGCGCACCGCCGTGGTATTGGTGGACACGCGCAGCGCGGTCTGGAGCGTGATAAGGCCCTTGTAGCCGCTGTAGGAGTTCTTCGGCCACGCTTTTTCCGTGCCGTTCTCGTTCGCCTGCAGGCGCACGGGATAGTCGTCGAGCACCGTCGCCGGCGTGATGACGCCGGTATCCAGCGCGGGCGCGTAGACCGCGATGGGCTTGATGGCGCTGCCGCAGGGGCGGGTGGCGGTCGCGTAGTTGAAGAGGAAGCGGCCCTCGCGCTCGCCGACGCGGCCCGCCATCGCCACGATGTTGCCCGTGGCGTTGTCGATGACGGTCATGCCGGACTGCAGCTGCTCGCCCTTGGACGAGGTGTAGGGCAGGTTGCTCGTATCGGCGTAGACCTTCTCCACGATGCTCTGCAGCTCGGGGTCGATGGTCGCGTAGATCTGATAGCCGCCGGTGTAGAGCAGCTTCTTGGCGATCTCCTCGGAATAATTCTTCTCGCGGTGCAGCGCGTCGACCACGTCGTTGAAGACCTGCTCGACGAGATACGGATCGAACTCCTCCGCGGCGGTCTCCGCCACCTTCTCCTTCGAGCTGTCGGAGGGCACATAGTTGTCGTCCCACACGAACACCAGCGGCTCGTTGACCGCCGCCTCGTATTCCGCGTCGTCCAGATAGCCGAGCTCGTGCATCTTGTCGAGCACCGTCTCCTGCCGCTCCTTGTTCTTCTCACGGAAGGTCTTGCCGCTGTCGAGCGTGCCCTGACGGGAGGGGTCGTAGAGGTAGGGGTACTGCGTGATGCCGACAATGGCCGCGCCCTCGGCGACGGTCAGGTCCTTGGCGTCCTTGCCGAAGTAGTTCTCGGCGGCCGCCTGAATGCCGTAGGAATGATTGCCAAAGTAGACGAGGTTCAGATAGAACGTCAGCGTCTCCTCACGTGAGTAATTCTTATAGAAGCGCAGCGCCTGGAAGATCTCCGTCACCTTGCGCTTGATGGTCGGCTGGTTGTTGCCGGTGGCGTTCTTGATGACCTGCTGGGTGATGGTCGAGCCGCCGCGCTGCGTTCCGCCGCCGGTGAGCATGGTGAACACCGCCTTGCCGGTCGATTTCCAGTCCACGCCGTGATGCTGGAAGAAGCGCTGGTCCTCGATGGACACCAGAGCCTGCCAGACATGGTCGGGGATGTCGGAAAATTCAATGTTCGTGCGGTCCTCGGTGCCGTGGATCTTCTGCAGCTCCTTCCACTCGCCCGTGCTCTTGTCCTGATAATAGATGACCGAGCTCTGGTTGAGCGTGATGGCGCTCATATCCACGTCCAGCACCGGCTCGAGCGTGGTGTGGACATACTTCATAAAAATGCCGAAGAACATCAGCGCCGTGCAGACGCCGATGGCCAGGAGCGTGCCGAGCACCTTCAGCGCCGTCATGCCGGCGCCGCTCCTTCTGTGGTTTTTTCGAGGCGCACGGGCGGCTTCGTGTTTCCCTTCCATTGCGCTACCTCCTTTTGCGAATTGAAAAAGCGGAGCTCCGCTTTGCTGTCTTTTGACAATAGGCAATTTATTGTAATACAAAATCGCGCAGATGTCAAACTTGCATTGCGCTTGGAAATGCGCTATACTATCTCCATCTCAAATACCGACTGTTGGAGGAGGACACCCCCATGAGCGAAGAATACGGCCCGAATTTCGTCACGCTGACGGACGAGGAGGGCAACGACATCGAGCTGGAATACATCGACGCGCTCGAGCACAACGGCACGACCTATATGGCTTTCTTCCCCGTTGTGGAGGAGGGCGAGGAGGAGAATGAGGACGAGTACGGCCTCATCATTCTCAAGAGCGAGACGGTGGACGGCGAGGAGATGCTCGCCAACGTCGTCGACGAGGACGAGATCAACGAGGTCTACGACCTCTTCATGGAGCAGATGATGGAGGACGAGGAGGAATAACCTCGCTTCCGACGGATTTTTCCCGCCGCTCCGCTTACAATGGCAATTACCCTGCGTGGTTCGTGATAGGCTCTTTATAAACCCACATTTCGTCATACGGGACGCCGGTACGCTCCGGTGGTTTGCAGGCCTCCCGGCTGCATTTCGCGGCCGGACGTTGGAAGCAGTAAAACCGGACAGAGGCGACCCACCTGCAATTCATGTGCAGGTTTGGCGGGGTCTACACGGCCAACGCGGGGTAACTTTTTTGCTCCTTCATCGCTTTGCACAAAAATCGAAAGGCGATTTCTCTGTTTTATCAAGGCTCTTTTCACGGATTTTGACGAAATTTCCATTGAAATTGTTCCCGCCTTCGTGTAAAATAAATCTACAATCTATGACTGATAGCTGTAACGAAGTGCTGCGCGCACGGGCTGAAACTATCACTCCGGCAGAAACGCTGACGTTTCGGGCGAGTGACTCGCTTGGAGCGTCTTTTCTTTTTGCCTGAAGGGTTCGTCAGTTGAAACCATTTAACAGGAGGAAACCACTTATGAAGCTCATCACCAACGGACGTCTCATCACCCGCGACGCAGAGGGCCGCGGCTACTACGAGCACGGCGCGGTCGCCTACGAGGGCGCGAAGATCGCCGAGGTCGGCGAGGAGGCCGCCCTGCGCGCGAAGTACCCCGACGCTGAGATCGTCGATGCCAAGGGCGGCGTCATCATGCCCGCCTTCATCAACGCGCACACCCACATCTATTCCGCGCTCGCACGCGGCCTGTCCATCGTCGGCAACAACCCGACAAACTTCTACGAGGTCCTCGACGGAACGTGGTGGGCCATCGACCGCCACCTGATGATGGACGGCACCAAGGCCAGCGCCACCGCGCTCTACATCGACTCCATCAAGCAGGGCGTCACCACCGTCTTCGACCATCACGCCAGCTATGGCGAGATCCCCGGCACGCTGCACACCATCGCCGAGGAGAGCAAGCGTCTCGGCCTGCGCTCCTGCCTGTGCTATGAGGTCTCCGACCGCGACGGCGAGGAGAAGTGCCTGCAGGCCATCAAGGAAAATGCCGACTTCATCACGGAATGCGAGCAGCGCAAGGATCCCATGCTCGCGGCGATGTTCGGCGGCCACGCTCTCTTCACCATTTCCGACAAGACCTTTGACCGCATGGTGGCGGCCAACAACGGCCGCACCGGCTATCACATCCACGTCTCCGAGGGCATGAACGACGTGTACGATTCCCTCCAGAACTACGGCCGCCGCCCCGTCCAGCGCCTTCAGGATCACGGCATCCTCGGCCCCAAGACCATCCTCGGTCACTGCATCCACGTCAACACCGCCGAGATGGAGATCATCAAGGAAACGGGTACGATGGTCGTGAACAATCCTGAATCCAACATGGGCAACGCCATCGGCATCTGCCCCGTCCTCCAGCTCTACAAGCGCGGCATCCTCCTCGGCATGGGCACCGACGCCTACACCAACGATATGCTCGAGTCCCTCAAGGTCGCCCTCTGCTCCCAGCGCAGCCAGAACTGCCTGCCCAATGTCGGCTGGTGCGAGGTCACCGATATGCTCTTCAAGAACAACGCGAAGATCGGCGCGAAGTACTTCCCCGACCAGCTCGGCGTACTCAAGGCCGGCGCGGCGGCGGACATCATCGTGATGGATTATAAGCCGTTCACTCCGTTCTCCGACGCGAACATCGACGGCCACATGATCTTTGGCATGACGGGCCGCCAGTGCCAGACCTCCATCGCCGCCGGCAAGACGCTCATGCTCGACCGTCAGCTCGTCGGCATCGACGAGGAGGCCGAGAACGCCCACATCCTCGAGGCCGCGAAGAAGCTCTGGGGCAGCCTCAACCACTGCGAGTATTAAGGAAACATTACATAGGAGGAACAACGATGTCTGAGAAAATGTATCCCATTCCGTTCGCGTCCCTGATGAACTGGGTCGTGACCGAGTACGCCCAGAGCGGCGACATCTTCGGCGTCCACAAGAAGTATGAGGCCACGGGCAAGAGCCTGCCCATCTTCGGTGAGCGCATCGAAACGCCCTTCGGCCCCGCCGCCGGCCCCAACAGTCAGCTCGCGCAGAACATCATCGCCGCTTACTTCGCGGGCGCCCGCTTCTTTGAGGTCAAGACCGTACAGAAGATGGACGGCGCCGAGCTTGCCGCCTGCGTGCCCCGTCCCTGCATCCTCGCCGCCGACGAGGGCTACAATCAGGAGTGGTCCACCGAGCTGACCGTGGCGCAGGCGCAGGACGAGTACATCAAGGCGTGGTGCGCGCTCAAGGTCATCAGCAAGGTCTACGGCCTCGGCGATCCCGACGGGTTCGTGTTCAATATGTCCGTCGGCTACGACCTCGAGGGCATCAAGGGCCGCAAGGTCAACAGCTACATCGACAACATGATGGACGCGAGCAGGACCGCACAGTTCAAGGAATGCAAAAAGGTCCTCGCTGAGCTGTTCCCCGCCGAGCGTGATTTCATCACGCATATCTCCCCGCGCGTGTCCCGCTCCGTCACCGTCTCCACGCTCCACGGCTGCCCGCCGCAGGAGATCGAGCGCATCGCAAGCTATCTGCTCACGAAGAAGCACCTGCACACCTTCGTCAAGTGCAACCCCACCATCCTCGGCTACAAGACCGCCCGCAGCATTCTCGACTCCATGGGCTACGACTACATCGTGTTCGACGAGCATCACTTCAACGAGGATCTCCAGTGGGAGGACGCGGTGCCCATGTTCGAGCGTCTGCAGAAGCTCGCGGACAAGGAGGGGCTGGAGTTCGGTCTCAAGCTCTCCAACACCTTCCCCGTGGACACCACGCGTGGCGAGCTGCCGAACGACGAGATGTATATGTCCGGCCGCAGCCTCTTCCCGCTGACCATCGAGATGTGCAGCCGCATCTCCCGCGCGTTCGGCGGCAAGATGCGTATCTCCTTCGCCGGCGGCGCGGAATACTTCAACTGCGATAAGCTCTTTGCCGCGGGCATCTGGCCCATCACCGTCGCCACCACCATTCTCAAGCCGGGCGGCTACAACCGCCTGCTCCAGATGGTCGAGAAGGTCGAGCCGATGGAGTACCGCGCCTTCGCCGGCACCGACTCCGCCGCCATCTCCGACCTCGCCGCCTCCGCCCGCACGAATTACCATCACCTCAAGCCCATCAAGCCCCTGCCCAGCCGCAAGTCCACCGAGCAGGTGCCCTGGCTCGACTGCTTCATCGCCCCCTGCAAGGGCGGCTGCCCCATCGAGCAGGACATTCCCGAGTACCTCGAGCTGTGCCGCAAGGGTCTTTACGGCCCCGCGCTCAAGCTCATCACCGAGAAGAACGCCCTGCCGTTCATCACCGGCACCATCTGCGCGCACCGCTGCCAGGGCAAGTGCTCCCGCAATTTCTATGAGGAGAGCGTCCATATCCGCGACACCAAGCTCCTCGCCGCGCAGAAGGGCTACAATGCCCTGATGGCCTCCATCAAGCTGCCCGAGCGCGTCGAGGGCAAGCGCGTCGCCATCATCGGCGGCGGCCCGACCGGTATCGCCGCGGCGTACTTCTGCGGCCGCGCCGGCATCGAGACCACCATCTTCGAGCGTGAGCGCAAGCTCGGCGGCGTGCCGCGCTACGTCATTCCCGCCTTCCGCATTTCCGACGAGGCCATCGACAAGGACATCGCCCTGATGATGAGCTATGGCGTTGAGGTCAAGTGCGGCAAGAGCGCTCCCTCCGTCGCGGAGCTGAAGGAAATGGGCTACACCCACATCCTCCTCGCCACCGGCGCGTGGAAGGCCGGCAAGCTCGACATCGAGGGCAACGTGCAGGGCGTCATCGAGTGGATGAAGAAGGAAAAGAAGCAGGTCAAGCCCAACCTCTCCGGCAACATCGTGGTCGTCGGCGCGGGCAACACCGCCATGGACGCCGCCCGCGTCGCCAAGCGCATGGGCGCGCACGCCACCATTCTCTACCGCCGCACCAAGAAGTTCATGCCCGCCGACGAGCACGAGCTGCAGCTCGCCATCGACGAGGGCGTGGAGTTCATCGAGCTGACCGCTCCCGTCAAGCAGGCCAAGGGTATGCTGCTGTGCGACAAGATGGTGCTCGGCGAGCCCGACGAGACCGGCCGCCGCAGCCCCGTGAAGTCCGGCGAGCAGTTCTCCATCCCCTGCGACCTCGTGCTCTCCGCCGTCGGCGAGCAGGTCGATTCCGACCTCATGGCCGCAAACGGCATCGAGATGGAGCGCAAGGGCCCCGCGTTTGAGACCAATGTCGAGGGCGTGTACTGCGCGGGCGACGCGCACCGCGGCCCCGCCACGGTGGTCGAGGGCATTGCCGACGCCGCCCGCTTTGCCGAGGCTGTGATCGGCGCTCCCTACGAGTATGAGATCCCCGCGCAGGCGTTCATCACTGAGTCCGACGCCATCGCCAAGCACGGCATCCTCAGAATGAGCGGCAAGTGCGAGGGCGAGCGCTGCCTGCAGTGCTCCACCGTCTGCGAGAACTGTGTGGACTCCTGCCCGAACCGCGCGAACGTCGCGGTCGTCATGCCCGACGAGAGCCACCAGATCATCCACGTCGACAAGATGTGCAACGAGTGCGGCAACTGCACGCAGTTCTGCCCCTACGCCAGCGAGCCCTGCCACGACAAGTTCACCCTCTTCCAGACGGCGGAGGATATGGCGGAGAGCAAAAACCCCGGCGTCCTCTTCCTCGACGCCGACCACGTCCGCGTCCGCATGGCGGAGGAGCGCGACTACGATCTCACCACCTCCGACAACGATCTGCCGGTGGACATCGAAGCGCTGATCTTCACCATTCGCGACAAGTACAGCTATCTGTTCGCATAAGTGCAGACTTTCTTACAAAATGCAGGAGCGGCTGCTTTTCAGCAGC
>OFMX01001378.1_pt1 | contig 18606 bp, 18 predicted proteins | sample 1541901 | NCBI WGS metagenome assembly OFMX01 (sample SAMN04209222, study PRJEB22552) | human gut metagenome | biome: gut; material: feces | host: Homo sapiens | place: USA: Oklahoma | reverse complement strand
AGAAGGAGTAACATCGGGACTTGCAGCGACGGACCTCAGGACACTCTTACACCACGTCTGCGCGCGCGACCTTGGATGAACTAACGTATCTCCCCAAATGTACAATAAAATGGATTTCTAACGAGAAACAATCTCGTTAGGAGTCCATTTTTTAGTACAAGCAAATGTGACAATCTAGGCAACAGTACTCATATTTGGCATTTTTTGCCCACTGCCCCTTGCGCGAAGGTCCGCAGCGGAAAGTATGGCCCGTTTCGATGCACAAAAATGGGATGGATCTTCCCTGGCAACCGCCCAGAAAGGTCCACCCCAAAGCAAGCGCTCGTTAGAACGTTCCACCGCCGCCTCCGCCGACGCCGCCGCCTCCGCCGCCCGAGAAGCCGCCGCCACCGCCGCCGCTCGAGCTGTCGGAACTCGAAGCCAGCTCACGGATGCTCTCGTGATACACGTCATCGAACGAATCGAGCGGGGACTGGTTTCCGTAGTGATGGTAGTACCACCAGTAGCAGGGGTAATTGTCGTAGAACCCGTCGGCCTCGCGCACCTCGGGAGGAACAGCCTCGGCAAGCTGACGCAGGACTTCCTTCGAAACGCCCAGTGCCGCACCCATCACCAGAAGTTTATTCCACAGGACCAGATCGCCGGGGACGGCCTCCTTTAGGCGCGTGAAGTCCTCGAGCCAATGCTTAAGCGCCTTGCAGCGGGCCGCCACCTCGGCACCTTCCGGCGTAAAGCGGCGGAACGTAAGGCCCACGCCAATACCCACCAGCACAATCGGCACCGAGATAATCGCGGCGATAATGTTCGCCTGTGCGCCGTCGGTAAAGAAAATGGATCCCATGGGAACAAAGGCGATCAGAATACCAAGAACCAAGCAAAACACCATTGCGACAATGCCGTCCGAGGCAACGTACTCGCTATCGGCCAGCTTGCCCTTAACGGTGTTCTGATAGTCCTCGAGCTTGTCGCCCACGGGCGTAGCGTGCTGCTTGACGTAGTGCTGCAGCTCGTCAAACGTGCGCGAGCGATCGCCGTTCTCGTCGGGCTTAACACCGGCAAAGAAGACCTTGAGCACCATGCGGTCAATGCCCTTGGCCGACTTCCAGCCCGCATCGCTCACCGTCACGCGATACGTCTGCTCCTCTTTTTCGCGCCCCAACAGACCCTTCTTGGCCTTGGTCACGGTCGCCTGTTCTAGCTTGATCACACGGTCGTCAGTGAGCTTCATGAGCGTGGCGATATATGCCTGATCGGGCACCTCGTTCCAGCTCATGAGGGCCGAAAGCACGGCGGGATGGTCGGCCGAGGGCACATCGCGGAAGTATTCGTCTTGGAAAAGCGGCTTTGGCTTGCGGCGGCGCAGCTTGAGCACAACGATTGTGCCGGTAAAGGCCACCGCCGCGACAACACTTAGCACGGCAAGCGCATTGGCAATCATGCGAGCGTGAGCGCGGCGGGCGTTAGCTTCGTCGGCCCATTCCTTCTCTTCGCTCATGATCGTTGACATGCGTTCTTCGCCCGAGGCGGCAAGCTGCGGCACCCAGTCGCTAGGGAAGGCGATGCGCGCCTCGGCGAATTCGCCCTGATGCACGCAGGGAATGGTATAGGTGACCATGGGTTCGTCCGCATCGAGCGACACGTCGCCCGTCAGCGGACCATGGCCCCATGCGCGGAAGTTATCGCCTTTGACGGCCGCCGTCCCGGCAGCGGCATTTGCGAAGCGCACTTCCATCTCGACATCGTCAGAATCCGCAGACCAGCCGTCACCCACAAACTTCCAATAGAGCTCGGCGGTATCGGCCCAGTTCATGACCGCACCGGTCATGGAATAACTCACGTAGTAGATTGCGCTGTCGCCGCTCTCGTGAGGGCTGAACACCTTAATCCTTACGCCGTCACCGGTCTGCTCGACCGTGTAGACGCCAGAGTCACCCTTGTTCGCGCTATCGACTTTGTTAAACGCGGTGTCTTCTTCCTCGACACTCAGCACATCGACGCCCGCCGTGCCGCCTTGCTGGTTAGAGCCTGTATTGATCTCCCAAAACACGCCGTTGATGTCGTCGTCGAAATCAAACTGGCGTCCCTCGACAACGGTCAGCGATCCATCGGCCTCGACCGTGGCACTGATGTAGGTTTGGGTCATGGAGTAGCCGTCGGCGTGCGCGGCGGCAGGCAGCAGCAACAACGCAAGCGCAACGAGCGCGCAGACGGAAGCGAATCGCGCAAACAGGCAGCGCTGCCGGCTGACTTTGGCGGCGAGGGTGTTCATAGGCACATCCTTTGTCTGTAAAACCAACAGCGCCATTGTCCCACGTTTGCGGGCACACATGACGAACATCTAGGCGACCGGAGTGCCAAACGGGATGAAAGTCACACCCGCACCCCAACAGCCAGTCATTGGGGACGTTCTTAAATGACCAGTCATTAGGGACACCCTTGGCATGGCCTGCGCCAGCAATAGATACCACTTCACAGCTCCGTCACAGGTGTAGCGGCTTTGTGTGGGCGCGGCATGCGCTGATTGAGCCGCCAGTTGAGGGGCATAAAGCAGTTGAGCGAAAACGGTTTGCCCCTTTGCCGTTCGCTTGAGGATCATGTCCCCCTTTTCCGCGGAAACCCCGGCAGTTGCGAAGAGCTGCCGGGGTTTCTGTCGTTTGAGGGGTTGAAGGGGCTGAACTTGGGGCGGTAATCGAGGTGTTGAGTCGGTGCCCGCCGCGCACAACACGCAGCCTCGGCAACTCGCGAGCATCGACGACGCCCCCCACCTCACCCCGCGCTATACTCGTCCGCATGGATATCAACGCATGCAACATAGCAACGCCCGCCGTGGCCACGTCGACGGCGCCCAACAGCAAGCTCGCCCCCGCCCTCGCGCCTGTCGTGGGCCGTTTTGCCCCGTCGCCCTCGGGCCGCATGCACCTAGGCAACGTGTTCAGCTGCCTGTGCGCATGGCTTTCGGCCCGCAGCCAGGGCGGCAGCATCGTGCTGCGCATCGAGGACCTGGACGATCGCTGCAAGCGCCCGGAACTTGCCGCTCAACTGATTGACGATCTGACCTGGCTGGGGCTCGACTGGGACGAAGGCCCCTACTACCAGCACGATCGCCTGGATCTGTACGAGGACGCCCTGCGCCAGCTGCAAGACGCCGGCCTCACCTATCCCTGTTTTTGCACGCGTGCCGAACTCCACGCCGCGAGCGCGCCGCACGCCAGCGACGGCACGCCCATCTACCGCGGCGTCTGCAGAGGTCTTTCTGCTGAAGAAATCGCCCGCCGCAGTGCTCTGCGCGCTCCCGCCACGCGCCTGCGTGTGCCCGCCGTCGACGACCTCGCCGGCGACGTAATCGAATTCGTTGACCGCACGTACGGAGCCCAATGCGAGGCACTCGCCACCGAGTGCGGCGACTTTTTGGTGCGCCGCAGCGACGGCGTTTTTGCCTACCAGCTGGCCGTGGTGGTCGACGACGCCGCCATGGGCGTCACCGAAGTTGTGCGCGGATGCGACCTGCTGGGCTCCACGCCCCGCCAAATCTACCTGCAGCATCTGCTGGGACTTCCCACACCGCACTACGCGCACATTCCGCTGCTCATGTCGCCGGACGGCCGCCGCCTTTCCAAGCGCGACCGCGACCTGGACCTGGGCGAGCTCCGCACCCGCTTTGGCGCGCCCGAGGCACTGCTGGGCTGGCTCGCCGGGCAAACAGGCATCGCGCCGGACGCCACACCGCGCTCTGCCGAGCAGCTGGTCGAGCACTTTAGCTGGGATGTTATCCGCAAGCACAGGGAAAACATCACCGTAACGGCTGAGTAATCAGGCACTCCACCCCTACGCAACATCCCAGGGCCGGAGTTCGTCACCCAGGCGAACGATGCAGTCGTAGAGCACGGTATGGCGCTCGGCCGGGTTGGCATCCCGATGAAAATGCCCGTAATACCAGCGTTTGTAGTCCATACGATCTTCCAGCTCATCGAAAAATGCCGTAAGTCGATCAACCGTGGGGCAATTCCAGCCGGGTGCCGGATAAAGCGTGGGCGAAAGCATGCGCGTAGAGCAGGTGTGGGTGATCACGTAGTCGACCTTCCAGCCCATGCTGTCGAGCTTTGCCCGCGCCTCCTCAAAGTTGCGCTCGTCCGGCAGCTCCTGCGGCCACCAGCTGGAATAGGGAATGCGGTATTCCTTGTCCACGCTCGTGGCGCCGCCCATGGTAAAAATCGTTGAGCCGTCGAGCTCAAAAACCTCGCCGCGCGTCAAGCGCCGTATGGGAGAGGTGTCCGACAGGCGCTGTGTCAACCCACCGTGCCACAGCTCCATGGGACGCTCCGCCCAGTGATCGAAACGCTCGTGGTTGCCGTCGACAAACAGCACGGTGTAGGGGCGCGACTCCAGCCAAGCAATATCGGCACATTCCTCGGTAGAAAAGTCCCAGGGAAAGCCAAAGTCGCCCGCGATGATGAGATAGTCGTCGCTCGTCAGGCTTTCCCCAAGATCCCAATCGCGCAGCTTTTGCATGTCGAGGCCGCCGTGAATATCGCCCGTCACATAGACCGTCATCGGATCACCACTTCCCTGTAAATCGCTAGCCCGCATTCTGCACGATCGCCAAGCAAACCGTTCCAGCCCTTCCGTCCCTTAGGGCTTACCCTTCGTTCTTCCATCCAAACGGGTCAAGTACCCAAAAACCAGATCGAGCACGCCGCCGGTCATCATGGCGCCGGCAAGGGCTATGCAAACGTGCAGGGAACTGGCACTTCGAAGCACGTCGAATGGCCCCAGAACAGCCAGCAGCGCGACCGCTGCGCCGGCCACGCACAGCGCAAGACACGGCCCCGCGTCCTTGACGCACTTCTTTGCGAGGTGCTTGGTGTTGTCACTCATCGATATTGAACTCCTTAGAGGATCGTTGTTCAGGTACGTGCCGCCGCGGCAGAGCCGGACGGCAGGGTAAGTGTCACATGTCGTGCGGACATCAATGGAGAAACCGCCTGCTCGACCAACCTTTGACGCCGTTTTGCACCGGCACCACATCCCCCGCTATCGAGGTCTAATACTTTTCCGCGAAGTGAACGGCTGTTTTTGGACCCCTGAAGCATCCACATTTTTCGTCGGCAAAATCGCAGGATTTCAGCATCGAAACCGCAGGAAACGGCACCTCTAAAGTGTCGATGCTTCGGGGGTCCGATTTAGCTCGTTCACTTCTCGGGAAAGTATTAGACCTCGCTGCTAGCTACCCAGAAGGGCACCTCCCCCTTCCCCACCGCCACCCAAAAACTCATCCAACATTAATCTTGGCTCAAGAATCGCTTAATCTATAACCTGCACTATAGAGTTCGACCAAGGGCGGGGCGGCGCCGCGCAACGCAGGCCGCCGAACGCAACGCTCGCGCCCGGGCAGATCGCCCGGCGTCGCGCCCATCGAACGAAAGGACAGGTCATGGACAACCTCGAAAAAGTTGAAATCATTCGCACCAAGTGCAACGTGAGCTACACCGATGCCAAGGCGGCGCTCGACGCTGCCGACGGCAACGTTCTGGACGCCATCATTTGGCTCGAGTCGCAGGGCAAGACCCAGACCACGTCGGCGCACGCCGCCACCGAGTCCGAGCCGGTCGATGAGCCCTCGGCCGAGATGGTCGCTGCGCAGGCCGCCTACGAGAAGTCGAGCGAAAAGACCGACTTCTCCAAGAAGATGGACAGCGTGTGGGAATACCTCAAAAAGCTCTTCCGCCTGAGCCTGGATACCAAGTTTATCGCCACGCGCCGCGACGCCATCATCCTCAACATTCCCATCCTGATCCCCATCGTCGCCCTGTTTGCCTGGGGCGCCACGATTTGGCTGATGCTGCTTGGCCTGTTCTTTGGTATGCGCTACCGCATCGACAGCGACGGCGACGTGCCCGGCAGCATCAACAACCTGATGGACCACGCCGCCGATGCCGCGGACGGCATCAAGCAAAATCTGAACGACGACAAGTAATCGCAGATAGGGGCACGTATGGCACGAATCCTGATCGTAGAGGACGAAGAGAAAATCGCCCGCTTTGTGACGCTCGAGCTTGAGCACGAGGGCTATCAGGTGGAACACGCTGCCGATGGCCGCACCGCCGTTGACCTGGCGCTGGAGCGCAACTACGATCTGATTCTGCTCGATGTGCTGTTGCCGCAGCTCAACGGCATGGAGGTGCTGCGACGCGTCCGCAAGCACAAGGATGTGCCGGTGATTATGGTCACCGCGCGCGATGCCGTGATGGACAAGGTGGCCGGGCTCGACGCCGGTGCTGACGATTACCTGACCAAGCCGTTTGCGATTGAGGAGCTGTTCGCACGGATCCGCGTGGCGCTAAAGCGCTCGGAGGCCGTGCGGGCGGCTTCGGGCGTTGGTGGCGTTGAGGCCGGGGCTGGCGTAGCGAGCGGCACGGCCGCCGGTATCGCCACAATGTCCCCAGCAACCGACACAGCCCAGACCGCTGCCACGCCCTCCCCCGCCACGCTTGCCGTGGGCTCGGTTGCGCTCGACCCCAACCGCCGCGAAGTCACGGTCGGCGGCTCGCCCATCGCGCTCACGGCCCGCGAGTTCGACGTTCTCGCCCTGCTTATGGCGCATGCCGAAACCGTGCTCACCCGCGAGCGCATCGCGCACGAAGCGCTGGGCTATGAATACGTGGGCGACACCAACAACGTCGACGTACACATCGCGCACCTGCGCGCCAAGATCGAGGACGCCGGCGGCGCCCGCATCATCCAGACCGTGCGCGGGGTGGGCTATGTCTGCCGTGCGTAACGCCGAGGCCAAGCGCGTCACCTCCATCGCCCGCGCCATCAACTGGGGCTATATGTGGCGCCGCCTAATGAACTACGTCTGGCTCGATCTGCTGCTGATGGTGATTGCGGCGGCAATCCTCGTCTATGGATACAACCAGACGCTGCCCGACGGCTCGTTTACCGCGGGATGGATTCCCGGCGCCACCGTTCACGGCATGTCGCTGACGCCCGCACGCGGCTGGAACCTGACAACGCTCACCTATACCGTCGAGCTTGCGCGTACCACCAAGACTTTCCCCCTCGCACAGGACCTCGTCACGTTATGGCCTCTCTACCTTGTCGTTACGGGTTGGCAGGTCATCAGCGTGCTCAACATGCTCGGCGGCGCCCGCCGCGTGCGCCGCACCATGGCACCGCTCAACGACCTGGCCCTGCGCGTGGACGAGCTCGGCCGTATGCAGCTCTCCGGTGGCAAGATGGAAACGCTGGAGCAGGCCATCGAGCGCGCAAGCGTCGACTCGCCGAGCGTCACCACCGGCGACGCCGACCTGGCGAGCATCGAGGTCGCACTCAACCGCCTGCTGCGCCAGATGCAAGAGGCCAAGCTGCAGCAGATGCGCTTTGTCAACGACGCGAGTCACGAACTGCGCACGCCCATCGCGGTGATTCAGGGCTACGTAAACATGCTCGACCGCTGGGGCAAAGACGACCCGGACGTACTGGCGGAGTCCATCGCCTCACTCAAGGCCGAAAGCGAGCATATGCAGGAGCTCGTGGAACAACTGCTGTTTTTGGCACGCGGTGATGCCGGCCGCACGGCCCTGCGGCGCGCACATACCAACCTGGCCGCACTGGTCGGCGAGGTCTGCGAGGAATCGCAGATGATCGATGCCGCGCACACGTATCGACTGGCCTTTGACGCTGCACTTGTCAGCGACCCGCACTGCGACGCGCCCGTCGACGTGGCACTCGTGAAGCAGGCTCTGCGCGTGATCGTGCAGAATGCCGCCAAGTACTCGGATGCGGGAACGACCGTCACATTTGGCGTAGCGCCGGATGCGGGCGTGGGCACGATCGACATAAGTGTTGAGGACGAGGGCATCGGCATGAACCAGGAATCCGCAGCTCACGCGTTTGAACGGTTCTACCGCGCCGACAACGCACGCGATGCCGGCGCGCAGGGCTCGGGTCTGGGGCTTGCCATTGCCAAGTGGATCGTCGATAGCCATGGCGGTGTCATTGGCGTGACCTCAGTCGAGGGCGTCGGCAGCCGCCTTACGATTCGCCTGCCGCGGTAGGAAGCCCCTCGGCATAAATAAAGGGATAGGGCCACGCGGCCCTATCCCTTTTTGCTAGCTATGGCAGCTTGTGCACTACTCGCGGCACAGATGCACGGCGAAGCCGGCGAACTCGCGCTTAAAGTACACGAGCTTGGTGCCGCCGTCGGGCAGCAGCACGCGCGACTCCTCGTTGACCTCGAGCCCGCGCTCGGCAAACCACTTCTCGGCCGCATCGATGTCGTTGACGGCAAAGCCGATGTGGCCCTTGGCGCCACGACCGTTCTGCTTCATGATCTCGACCAGCGAATCGTTAAAGTGCGAAACCGGGGTCTCAATAACGGGCAGGCCCATCATCGTCGAGAACAGCTCCGCGATCTCCAAGGCATCTGCCGGGTCGGTGGCGTTAATGCCCACATGGGCAACGCGCATGCCAAAGAGCTCGACCGGATTGGCGTTCTGCTCATTCATACAGGCAGCGCCTACTGAGCCATAACGTCGAGAACGGCCTTCTCGGCAGCGACGCGGTTCATGCCGGTCATGAAGGGCACGCCGCTCACGTACGGGCAGGTGAGGCCCTCGGGGGCAACGGTGGTGGCGATCAGCAGATCAGCGCCCTCGTCGCAGTAATCCTTGGCCTCGGAGATGGCGCACTGCACGATCTCATACTTGTCGGCGTAACCGTTGGCGTCGAGCAGGGTGGCGACCTTCTGGGCAACGAGCGTGGAAGTAGCAGCGCCAGCACCGCAAGCCAAAACGATCTTCTTCATAGGTAATATCTCCCTTCATGGTTTACTTTAGGTAAGTGTACCGCAGCGAGCGATGGCACTCAGCCTCGATGAGCTTTTATGCTAGTTTGCTTGCGCGCTGCGTATAATACATCTAGTACGTGTTGTCATACCGCTTGTTTTACGAGCGACTAAGGACCCTAATATGCCCGATTCCCGCACACTCTGGACCGCCGTCGTTATCATCTGCATCGCCGTGTCGGTGTTCTTTAGCGTCAAAAAACGCACCACGTTTAAGCGCCTGCAGCAGCTTATGGCTGCCAAGCAGTGGGACGAGTTCGATCGTTTGCTCGACGGCAAACTCACCAGCATGCTGTACCCGCGCTACAACCGCGACTACCTGCGTCTGAACTCCTATCTGCTGCGCGAGGACCACGAGCGCGCCAGCGAGATGTTCGACCTGCTGCTGGGACTCAATCTGCCCAAGATGCAGCGCGTCGACCTGGTGATTAAGGCCTTTAACTACTATGTTGGCCAGGAGGACCGCAAAAAGTCCAAGGAACTGTTGCACGAGATCAAGGGCTTTGAGGGCGGTCAGGCCGAGGCAGTTGCGCACGAGTGTCAGCTGATGTACGACACGATGATCCTCAAGCGCCACAACGACATTCCCGAGCTGGAGCGCATGCTCGAGGAGGCCGGCGACGATAAGGTTAAGGGTTGCCGCTTGGAGTACCTGTTGGCCCTACAGTACAAGAACAAAGGCGACGAGGCCAAGTTTGCCGAGTACTTGGAAAAGTCGGGCCGGCACTCGATGGCCGTCAACGCGTAATGAGCGGCTTGTGCTAGACTTCTAGTCTCACGGGGGCGTGGCGGAATTGGCATACGCAGGAGACTTAAAATCTCTCGCCGCAAGGATTGTGGGTTCGAGTCCCACCGCCCCTACCATATGGAGCTTTCGAGCCCGTGTCCCCAAGGGATGCGGGCTCGTTTCTTTTACACGCCGGTGGGGCTCTAAGTTGCGGTGGAATAGTTCCTGTTTTGGCAGTTTACCAGCCCATTTAGGAACTATTCCACCGCAACTTAGGTTGGTGTTCCCACATTTTCCAATGGAAAAACGTGGCTGTCTCCCACATTTTCCGATGGAAAAACGTGGTTGTCTCCCACATTTTCCGATGGAAACTCCCAAATGGCCTTATACTAGCCGAGAGGGTTGGGAGGCAATATGCAGCGACAGCTTATGAGTGAACTTATCGCTTGGAAATCAAAGGCGAATCGCAAACCTCTCTTGCTTAAGGGAGCCCGCCAGACAGGAAAGACTTGGCTTCTTAACGAATTCGCAAGCCAGCAGTATCGAAACGTCATTCGTTTTGACTTTATGCTCGAGCCGAGCACACGCTCGCTGTTCGATGGGAACCTCGACCCCAAGCGCATCATCTCCCAGATAGAACTCCTACGTGGCCAAACCGTAACGCCGGAAGACACGCTCATCATCTTCGACGAGATCCAAGAAGCGCCACGCGGGATCACCTCGCTCAAGTACTTCAACGAGCTTGCGCCCGAATACCACATCGTAGCAGCCGGTTCCTATATGGGCCTCGCGCTCCGACGCGAAAACGAGTCATTTCCCGTCGGCAAAATCGACCAGCTCACCATGCGTCCCATGGGGTTTGCTGAGTTCGTTCGTGCCGTCGACGGCAACCCGCTCGCCGACGCCATCCTTGCCGCAGACATGAACCTTCTAGCAAACGTTACCGAAAAGCTCGAGCACTTGCTCAAGGAATACCTTGTTGTCGGCGGTATGCCCGAAGTTGTCTCCACTTTCGCCGAGACACGCGACTTCATCGAAGCCCGAAGGCTTCAACAGCAAATCATCGAGGCTTACGAATCCGATTTTGGCAAACATGCACCCGCCCGCATCGTCGAGCGCATGAGGTTGGTTTGGAAATCCCTTCCCGGCCAGCTTGCAAAGGAGAACAAGAAGTTTGTCTATGGCGCCCTTCGTCCCGGAGCGCGCGCACGCGATTTCGAGGAAAGCCTCCAGTGGCTCACGGACTACGGAATCGTTCATAAGGTGCCACGTGTTTCCGCTCTAAAGGCGCCGCTCTCGAGCTACGAAGACCTCTCGGGCTTCAAACTGTTCTGCATCGACACCGGCATCCTCGGAGCGCTCTCCGGTCTCTCTCCGGCCATCGTTCTTAACGGATCCGCTGTTTTTCCGAGTTCAAAGGTTCGCTGACCGAACAATACGTCGCGCAGGAGCTTTTGCTCCAGGACAAAACTCCCGCGTATTGGTCCTCTACCTCCGGCAATGCCGAAACCGACTTTGCCATCGACCATGCGGGAACCGTGCTTCCGCTTGAGGTCAAGGCGGCAGAGAACCTTAAAGCGAAGAGTCTGAAAGTAGCCTGCGAAAAATTCAAACTCGAGCGTTGCGTGAGGAGCTCCCTGGCGGCATATAGAGACGAGGGCATGCTCATCAATATTCCGCTTTGGGAGATTGGGCAGATCGACAAGCTGGCATAGGCGCTGTGGGGACGCCCCGCAAGGACTGTCCCCAGGTGCCGGCTGTTGAGTTGCGGTGGAATAGGGACTGTTTGGTGCCCGAAAGGGCGATTTTAGTCCGTATTTCACCGCAACTTATTGGAGGGTGCTGAGGCTGGGGGTCCAGGCGATGGTGGGGGTCGCGCCGTCGAGAGTCTCGTTGATGGTGGCGGCCATGCCGGCGAGTAGGCTGTTCTCGCTTACGGTGAGCGTCTTGTAGCCACCGACGCGCATGAGCTCGCGAATCACCACGGCGCCGGCCAGAATCACGCCCGCGCGCTTGGGCTGCACGCCCGGCAGCGCAGCGATACCCTCCACATCCAGCGTAGACATGCGCTCGATAGCGGCCGAGACCTGCTCCAGCGACAGCTCGCGTAGGTGCACAAAGCTCGAATCGTACGGTTCCAGCTCGTGGACCAGAGCCACCAGCGTAGTCACCGTGCCGCCCACCGCGACTAAGCGCTCGGCGCGCTCAAAGTCGACAGGCAGGCCCTCAAAGTAAGCCCCGAACTGCTCGCCCGCCCATGCGCCAGCGGCGGCAAGTTCACTGTCCGTTGGCGGCAGCGCCGAGAAAAACCGCTCCGTCACACGACGGCAACCAATGTCCAGCGAACGCGTTCCCTCCAGCGCGAAGACCCCGCGCTCCGGCGCGTATACGCCCGTCGCGAGCTCCGTGGAGCCGCCGCCCGAATCGGCAACAATGATGCGCTCGCCGGCAAAGTCGTGCGCCACGCCAAAAAACGTCAGGCGCGCCTCGACCTCTCCTGGAATCACCTGCGGCTCGAGACCCAGCTCGCGCAGGCCGTCCAGCAGCAGCACGGCGTTGGACGCATCGCGCGCGGCACTCGTGCACGTGGTACAGATGCACACGGCCCCAAAGGCACGCGCCTCGTCCACAAACATGCGGCATGCGGCGAGCACGCGCTCGACCGCCGCCTCGCAAAAGCGGCCCGTCGCGTCAACGCCCTCGCCCAGATCGGTAATCTCGGTATGCTTGGACGATTCCACGATCGCCCCGGCCTCGACCTGCGCCAGCACCAGTCGCGACGACACCGTTCCCAGGTCGATCGCCGCCACCTTATATCGTTTGCAATCTGCCATTGCGGGCTCCCCTCCGGGCGCTACTCGCCTACTCGCCGCTGGACGCGACCGTCTGACCCTCGACGCCGTTAAACCCAAACAGCATGTCGAGCGCCTGGATGTACCACGGCGCGTCCTTGCCGACTTCTTCGATCTCCTTGGCCACCTCGCTGGCCTTCTTGGCGTTCGACGACTTCTGGCTCGACGAGGCATCCGAATCGCCGTCCAGGCCCTGCACTTCAATCCTCTTCTCGCCGGGCATCACCAAGCCCAGGTCCTCGGATGCCGCATCCTTGATACCCTCCTCCGAGAGCAGCTTGTCGACGCTTTTTTGCAGCCCATCATTGTATTGCTGGCGAATCTCGACCTGCTTGGTCAAGATATCGCTCGAACGCTTTGCCACGTACAGGTCGCGCACGGGGAAATACAGGCTCACGAGCACCAGGGCAACGACGATGCCGATGAATAGCCCTCGCTGAGGACCGTGGGTAAAGTCGTAGATCGCCTTGACCACCGCGTTGTCGTTGGCGTAGTGCATAAAGTCCGAGCCCGAAAAACGGTTCGAGGGCCTGCTCGACCTATCGTGCGTTTGAGCCGACGAGCGCTGAGCATGCGACGAACGTGCCGGGCGCACTGGTCCATCTGTCGAAGTATTCACTTGAGCATTGGGGCGCGAGGTACTTGTCGGGCGCTGCATGGAGCGGTCGGCGCCGGCGTAGGCGGACCCACCGAGCTGCACCGTGCGCGCACGGCGAGGCGACGGCTCACGCGAACCGGCGGAATAGTACCTGTTGTCGTAAATCTGATCCATGTGCGCCTTGTGCGGTTGAGGTTTGTTTGCGCTAAGTATTCTAGTTATAGCACGAGCGCCCGCACCGCCTTCGCCAGCCTTTGCTCGACATAAAAAAGGCGCTGAGCCGTATGGCCCAGCGCCCATAGCGCTTTGCGGCATCCTGCCAAGGCGAGGCGGAACCGAGTCAGCCTCCCCCTCGCCAAATTCGCCCGTTTAGCGAATGTTGTAGAACGCGGCCTTGCCGGCGTAGCGCGCACTGCCCTCGAGCTCGTCCTCGATACGGATGAGCTGGTTGTACTTGGCAATGCGGTCGCTGCGGCACGGAGCGCCCGACTTGATCTGGCCGGCGTTGACGCCCACGACCAGGTCGGCGATGGTGGAGTCCTCGGTCTCGCCGGAGCGGTGGCTCACGATGCAGGCGTAACCGGCCTCCTTGGCGCTCTCGATGGCCTCGAGCGACTCGGTGAGCGTACCGATCTGGTTGACCTTGACCAGGATCGCGTTGGCGGCGCCCAGCTCGATGCCCTTCTTGAGGCGCTCGGTGTTGGTGACGAACAGGTCGTCGCCCACCAGCTGCACCTTGTTGCCAATGCGACGGGTGAGCTCGACCCAGCCGTCCCAGTCCTCCTCGGCCATGCCGTCCTCGATGGAGATGATGGGATAGGTGTCGACGAGCTTCTCCCAGTAATCGACCATCTGAGCGCTCGTATACTCAACGCCCTCGCCCTTGAGCTCGTACATGCCGGTCTCGGCGTTGTAGAACTCGGTCGAGGCCGGGTCCATGGCGTACATGAAGTCGACGCCGGGCTTAAAGCCAGCCTTCTCGACGGCCTTGGTGATGTACTCGAACGGCTCGGCATTGGTCTTGAGGTTGGGGGCAAAGCCGCCCTCATCGCCCACGCCGCCGCCCAGGCCGGCCTCGTGCAGCACGCCCTTGAGGGTGTGGTAGACCTCGGCGCACCAGCGCAGGCCCTCGGCAAAGCTCGGGGCGCCCACCGGCATGATCATAAACTCCTGGAAGTCGACGTTATTGTCGGCATGCACGCCGCCGTTGAGGATGTTCATCATAGGTGTGGGCAGCAGATGAGCGTTGACGCCGCCCAGGTACTGGTACAGCGACAGGCCCGACGACTCGGCAGCGGCGCGGGCGACGGCCAGCGACACGCCCAGGATGGCGTTGGCACCGAGCTTGGTCTTGTTGGGGGTACCGTCCGCGGCAATCAGCGCGGCATCGACGGCACGCTGGTCGAAGGCGTCGAGGCCCACGACGGCGTTAGCGCACTCGTTGTTGACGTGCTCGACGGCCTGCGAAACGCCCTTGCCCAGGTAGCGGCCCTTGTCCCCGTCGCGCAGCTCGCAGGCCTCAAAGGCGCCGGTCGAAGCACCCGAAGGCACCATTGCGCGGCCAAAGCTGCCGTCCTCGAGCACGACCTCGACCTCGACGGTGGGATTGCCGCGGCTGTCGAGCACCTCGCGACCGTAGGCGTCCAAAATATCGCTCATGTTGTCTCCCTCTCACTTGGAAACGTAGTGGATGCAAGCGACCGGCCGACCGTGCACCATCGGTGCGTCTCCGTAAGTTAGCCATGTCGCACTTTTTGCATTATGCCCTAAGTTAGCCGAGGGATACACTTGATTTTCGAAAAATTTAGCGGGAACGATGAGGCATGTCAGCCCGTCGTTCCCGCAGTCTTACTCCTCCGCCTTTGCGGCATCCCACAGGTCGTTGAGGCCGTGGGTCGAAAGCTCGGCAAGATCCACGTGGGCGTCGGACGCCATCTGCTCCATCGCGGCCCAGCGACGGCGAAACTTGGCCGTGCTCGCGCGCAGGGCACTCTCGGCGTCGATCCCCTCTTTGCGCGCGACGTTGACCAAGGCAAAGAGCAGGTCGCCAAACTCCATTTCGCGCTCGGGCGAGCCAGGGGCCTCGGCCTCAAACTCGGCACGTTCCTCGGCGACCTCATCCCACACGTCCTGGACCGTCTCCCACTCAAAGCCCACGGCAGCCGCCTTGCGCGACACCTTCTGAGCCTGCATCAGCGCCGGTAGATGCGTGGGCACGCCGTCGAGCAGACCCTCGGGCGCGGCCTCGCCCGCTGCCACGGCCTTGTCCTTGGCGGCTTTCTCGGCAAGCTTGACCTCGTCCCAAATCTTGAGTACCTCGTCGGAACTGTCGGCATCTACATCGCCAAACACGTGCGGATGACGGCGAATGAGCTTGGCATCGATATCACGCGCCACGTCGGCCAGCGTAAACTCGCCGGCGTCCGCCGCAATCTGCGCATGCAGCACGACCTGCATGAGCACGTCGCCCAGCTCCTCGCGTAGGTGAACCGCGTCGTCCGCCTCGATGCAGTCGAGCGCCTCGTAGGCCTCCTCGATCATGTTCTTGCCAATGCTGCGGTGCGTCTGCTCACGGTCCCATGGGCAGCCATCGGGCTGACGCAGACGCCAGATGGTCTGCACCAGATGCTGCAGCTCGGTCGACGCGTCGACTAGCGTGGACAGATCGCGCGAGCCCTCGGCATTTTGCTGAGCCATGTGCTGCGCCATGGTTAGTCCTCCTCCAGGATCACGTGGCGGAACGCGCCGTCCTCGTAGATGCCGTAGCTGTGCGTGCCGTCCTTGGGAATGCTCACGCTACCGGGGTTGAAGAGCCACAGGCCCGGGTGCGCGGCGCTTTCCTCGTTGACCTTGATGTGCGTGTGGCCGTAGACGAGCGCCGAGCCCTCGGGCAACGCGGGCGCGTGGTCGACGCTGTTGTGCATGCCGGCGCCAAAGACATGGCCGTGCGTCAGGAACAGCTCGCGGCCGGTCTCGTCGAACAGCGTGGCATAGTCGGCCATGACGGGGAAGTCGAGCACCATCTGGTCGACCTCGGCGTCGCAGTTGCCGCGCACCGCGATGATGCGGTCGGCTAGGGCGTTGAGCAGCGGAATCACGCGCTTGGGAGCATAGTCGCGCGGCAGGTCGTTGCGCGGACCGTGGTAGAGCAGGTCGCCCAGCAGAACGATGCGGTCGGGCTGCTCGGACTCGATGGCGGTGGCCAGGCGCTCGGTCCAGTATGCCGAGCCGTGGATGTCGGAGGCGATGAGGTATTTCATGGTGGTCCTTTCGGTGAGGTTGATGGGGTGGGTGTGGCGCGTCGCCGACCGTGTCACTCAAATTGCAGAGCCGCGGCTTGTGCTGCCTGCATCACGCGCTGGAGCGGCACACCGTGCTCGCAGGCAAGGCGGGCGCAGTCCTCGTACTCGGGCGCTGCACGCTCGCTGCCGTCGGGCAGGGTGGCCACCTTGACGGACACCTCGCCCCATGGCGTCGTCACCTGCTCAAAGCGGCGTGGCAGGCAAACGCGTTCCATGACCTGGCGACGAATGCCGTTGGTCGTGGTTTCCAAGAAGATGATCGTCTGCAGGCGCTCGATATCCCCGTAGGTGCAGATTACCTGCAGCTGCCAGCCGGGGCGGCCTTTCTTGCAATAAACGGGCAGCCAGTGCACCTCGCGCGCACCGGCCTCGCGCAGGCGGTCGGCGGCGTAGGCGAGTACCTCGGGCGACGCATCGTCGATGTCGCATTCCAGCTTGACGATGGTCTCGGGCGCATCGGTCTCGCGAGACAGCGGAGATTTGCTATCGCATGGCATACGGTCCGGCTCCTTTCCGCACGGGCTCGTTTTGTTCATCCAAACGCTAGCACATCGCGGGCGGCGCAGGGGCGGCGTCATGGGATAGGTGCGACTTTTGCTGGGCGCAAGTGCTGGCGCGCTCCAACGCCGGCCCGCTCCACTCAAACGTGTACGTCAGCCTCCAAACATGTCATTTTTTGCAGCTTTTGGAGGCTAATGTACATGTTTTGAAAGCGCAAGCGAGGCCGCACCACGCGCCGCGCACCCTTTCCAATCGATTTCGGCACCCCGCGCGTACGACGCGCCGAGGCTGCGCCATTACAATGGAGCGGATTCGCCAAATGCAAAGGAGCCGCTATGCCTATGTGCCCGCTGGTCGATTGCCATACCCACACCTCGTTTTCGGACGGCCATGCCTCATTTGAGGACAACGTCCGCGCCGCTGTCGCCGCCGGCTGCCGCGCCATGGTCTCGACCGACCATCTCACCCTACCTGCCAGCATGGATGCCAACTGCGAGGTGCAGGTCGTCGAGGGCGACCTGCCGGCACATCGTCTGGCTTTTGAGGACGCTCGCAATCTTGCCGCTCAGATTGCGCCAGAACTCACCTTTATCTACGGTTTCGAATGCGATTGGTACGAGGGCTGCGAGCCTTTGGTTGAGCGCTGGTCCCAGGGCGCCGTCGTGCGCCTGGGCAGTGTGCACTGGATTGGCAACCCAGGCGATATCATGGCCGGTGCCGCGGGTACGGCGGGAACGGAGGACGTCGCTCGTCCCGATACGCCCGATTCGCGCTGCGGCTGGATCGACGATGACACCAACCTGCACGTTTGGGAAAACCTGGGGGTACGCGGCGTGTGGGAGCGCTATGTCGATGACTGGTGCCGCGCCTGCGAGAGCCCGCTCAACTTTGATGTGATGGCTCACCCCGACCTGGTCATGCGTTTTTCGAAGGAAGGCTTTGCGCCCGATTTTGACCCCGCACCGTTTTGGCAGCAGATGGCAGAGTGCGCGCACGATACGGGCCGCCGCGTTGAGGTCTCGACGGCCGCACCGCGCAAGGGCTTGGGCGACTACTACCCCGCAACCGGTCTTTTGCGCTGCTTTGCCCATGCCGAAGTGCCGATCACCTTTGGCTCGGACGCGCACCGCGCCTGCGATATCTGCTGGAACATCCGCGAGGCCCAGGCGCACGCCTACGACTGCGGTTATCGAACCTTCGACATCCCCCACGCCACCGGCGAATGGGAATCCACGCCCCTCGCCTAGCCATCCCTTCATAAGTTGCGGTGAAATAGGGATTGTTTTGCTTGATGAAGCGCTTAAACAGTCCCTATTTCACCGCAACTTCCATGACCCCGTTACACCAACAAAGACTGTCCCAAACGACTAGTGGCGGCGGGCGTTGAGTTCGCCGGCAAGCTCGTCGAGGGTGATACCGTAGCGCTCGAGCGTCACGAGCAGGTGGTAGACCAGGTCGCCGGCCTCGTAGCGGATGTGATCGTGATCGTTATCCTTGCAGGCCATGATCACCTCGCTCGACTCCTCGGCAAGCTTCTTGAGCAGCTCATCCTCGACGTCGGTCAGCAGACGCGCGGTATAGCTCTCCTGCGGCGATGCATCACGACGACCGTGAATCACCTCGGCCAGACCTGTCAGCGTCTCACCGATATTTCCATCCTGAACGTTTGCGGTGCGCACACCCATAGTTCAATCCTTTCTGGTTGGCCAAGCGCCTAGTCGAGCGCCCGTCCTACGCGAGTTTCTTAAAGAAGCAGGTACGGTTGCCGGTGTGGCAGGCCG
>OFMX01001369.1_pt1 | contig 18695 bp, 11 predicted proteins | sample 1541901 | NCBI WGS metagenome assembly OFMX01 (sample SAMN04209222, study PRJEB22552) | human gut metagenome | biome: gut; material: feces | host: Homo sapiens | place: USA: Oklahoma | reverse complement strand
ATCGGTATTCACTATGGATTTTTTATATGTTCAATTTCAGTTTACAATTAACCAAATGGTATTTTTTTATATTTAAGGGAAAGATTATTAACGAATTATGGATGATTTGTGGGAGCCAATCATCCGAAATAGTTAGGAAGCGATGTAATCTTATATTAATTTTGGGAATAATTTTTTGAAAAATATCGCTACAAACTAGTAATTAGGGTTGTGTGTGGTTAGGTAAAGGAGTTACAGAGTATGAATAAGGTATTCAAGGTAGTATGGAGCAAGACAAAGGGTATGTATGTAGTAGTCTCTGAATTGGCTAAAAGCCATCAGAACGGTAGCACAAAACGAATTAAGGGTGTAGTGTTGTCCGGTTTAGTGGGTGCTTTTTTATTGGGCGCTTTTGGAACAGCAGATGCAAGTTTGATTACCACTGATGAAGGTCAGATGTATATGCCATATACCGATACTGCTCGAGCTTACGACAGTGTAGGCTGGGATTCCGGCAATGGTGTTCAATTTAAATTGCTCATTAAAGGTGCTGAGAGTGGTGGCGTTGATGTTAAAATGGGCACTTATATGAGTGGTGGGGATAAAAAAGTCGCAGCTAGCACTCAGCGTGGTGATGCTCCAATTGAAAACCGCTACCAAGTTTTAAAAATCGGTTTGGACGCTGCCACTCTTAAAAATATCAATGAATCCAGCTCAAATTCTTCAACCGCTCTTGATGAATTAAAAAATAAGGCAAACCGTGATCTCGATAATTTGTCAGAAGCCGGGGAAAAGAAACTGAGTGATTTGGTAAAAGGTATTAAGACAGGCTCGACGGATCTTACTGCAGGAAGCGAAAATATTAAAATTGCTGAAAGTGAAAATGCTGATGGCAGTAAATCCTTTAGCGTTGATTTGAATAAAAAAGTTGATCTCAGCGCCGATGGCTCTGTTACTGTAGGCAATACCAAACTAGACAAGTCGGGTTTAGTAGCCGGTGAAACTAAAGTTGGAGCTAATGGCGTATTGGTTGGCACTGCAGCTTTAACTGCCGGTGGTTTTGCTCTTGGGAACACAGTTGTTGCAGCAGACGGTTTGACTGTTGCCGGTGGTCCGTCCGTAACAACAGCCGGTATTGATGCAGGCGGCAAAAAAGTATCTAATGTTGGTGAAGGTGCTGTTGCTGAAGGAGCCAAAGATGCTGTAACCGGTGGTCAGTTGTTTGGCGTGCAAAAAGATCTCAATGATTCTATCAAAGACGCTCAAGATGCAGCTAATTCCGCACTTCAGACTGTAACGGTAACAGATAGCAATGGTCAGAAACTCACTATTGATAAAGACAATGCCGGTTTCGGTATCGTAGGTGCTACCGATGGCATGGTTGAAAGCAAAGTATCTGGTCAGGACTTGGTAGTAGACTTAACAGCTGCAACGAAGGAAAAAATTAACAATGCAGCCGGTAAAGATTTAGGCAACTTAGATGACAAAGGCAAAACCGTTATTAAAGAAGTTGTTCAAGCATCTGTTGATGTAGACGGTGGTAATAATATTAGTGTTGTTGATGCAATCGATACTGACGGCGTTAAAACATTCACCGTTAACTTGGATAAAATATTGATCTTGGTACAGACGGTTCCGTTGTTGTAGGCGATACCAAACTAGATAAGTCTGGTTTAGAAATCGTTGGTGGTCCATCCGTAACTAAAGATGGTATCAATGCAGGCGGTAAAGTTATTGGCAACCTTGGTGAAGGTGCTGTGGCAGCTGGTTCCAAAGATGCTGTAACCGGTGGTCAATTATTTGGCGTGCAAAAAGATCTCAATGATTCCATTAAAGGCGCTCAAGATACGGCTAATTCCGCTCTTCAGACTGTAAGTGTTAAAGACGGTGCAGGCAATGTACTTACCGTGAATAAAGATAATGCCGGTTTCGGTATCGTAGGTGCTACCGATGGTATGGTTGAAAGTAAAGTGTCCGGTCAGGACTTAGTAGTAGACTTAACAGCTGCTACAAAAGAAAAAATCAACAACGCAGCCGGTAAAGACTTAGGTAATTTGGACGACAAAGGCAAAACCGTTATTAAAGAAGTTGTTCAAAATGCAGTTGATGTAAAAGGCGGTACTAATATTAATGTAGATACAGCCGATGTTAATGATGTTAAGACATTTACTGTTAACTTGAACAAAAACGTAGATCTTGGTGCTGACGGCTCCATTTCCTTAGGTGGCACAACTATTAACCAAGGCGGTTTAACGATTAATAATGGTCCATCCGTTACTGTTGACGGTATCAATGCCAATAACACTAAGATTACTAACGTAGTAGACGGTTCGAAAGCTGGCGATGTAGTAACTTACAACCAATTATTAGAAGTTCGTAAGATTGCTGAAAATAGTTCCGGTACCAGTGGCTCAGCTCTCCAGTCTGTAAGCGTTAAAGATACCGAAGGTAACACGATTGTACTTAGCAAAGATAATTCAAGCTTAGGTATCGTAGGTGCTACTGATGGCATGGTTGAAAGCAAAGTTAATGGTAATGACTTGGTAGTAGATTTAACAGCGGCAACTAAAGAAAAAATCAACAATGCAGCCGGTAAAGATTTAGGCAATTTGGATGACAAAGGCAAAGAAGTCATCAAAGAAGTTGTTCAGAAGTCCGTTGACGTAAAAGGTGGTACAAACATCGAAGTAGCCAGCGAAACCGGTGCTGATGATGTTAAGACTTTCACCGTTAACATGAAGAACAACGTTGACTTAGGTGCTACCGGATCCATTAAAGCCGGTACAACTACAGTTGATGCTAATGGCTTAACTGCTGGTACAACTACAGTTTCCGCTGATGGTGTAACAGCCGGTGAAACTAAACTTAACGAATCCGGTCTAGAAGTAGGCGATACTGCTGTAACAGCTGATGGCGTAAGTGTTGGCGATGCAACGTTAACTGCTAATGGCTTAGCAATCGTTGGTGGTCCATCCGTAACTAAAGACGGCATCAATGCGGGCGGTAAAGTGGTATCTAACCTTGGTGAAGGCTCCGTAGCTGAAGGTTCCAAAGATGCTGTAACCGGTGGTCAGTTATTCGCAGTAAAAACTGATGTTGATGGCGTAAAAGGCCGTGTAGATACAATCAATAATAACCTCGAAAAGGTTACTAACAATCTTGAAAAAGTTACCGAAACTGCAGGCAATGCCCTTCAGACTGTAACTGTAAACGATACTAAAGGCCAAACTCTTGTTGTTGATAAAGACCATGCAGGCTTCGGTATTAAAGGTGCTACCGATGGCATGGTTACCAGTGAAGTGTCCGGTCAAGACGTAGTAGTTGACTTAACAACGGCAACGAAAGAAAAAATCAACAACGCAGCCGGTAAAGATTTAGGCAACTTGGATGACAAAGGCAAAGAAGTTATTAAGGAAGTTGTTCAGAAATCCGTTGACGTAAAAGGTGGCACTAACATCGAAGTAACCAGTGCAACCGGTGCTGATGATGTTAAGACATTCACCGTTAACATGAAGAACAATGTTGACTTAGGTGCTGACGGCTCCATTAAAGCCGGTGCCACTACAGTTGACGCTAACGGTTTAGCCATTGCCGACGGTCCGTCCGTAACTAAAGACGGTATCGATGCAGGCGGTAAAGTAGTATCCAACCTCGGTGAAGGCTCCGTGTCTGAAGGCTCCACTGATGCAGTAACCGGTGGTCAGTTATACGGTGTGAAAACTGAATTAGATGGCAAAGTAAACACTGTTACTAACGAAGTTAATACAATTAAGACTGACGTTGGTACATTGAAGACTGAAGTAACAACCGTTAAAAATGATGTTGGTACTCTCAAAACTGAAGTAAATACAGTTAAAACTGATGTGGGTACCCTCAAAACTGAAGTAACGAACGTTAAAACTGATGTAGGCACGATTCGTACAGATGTGAATACCTTGACTGATCGTGTAACGACGGTTGAAAACACTGCAGGTAGCGCTCTTCAAACAGTAACGGTAACAGATACTAATGGTCAAAAACTTGTTGTTAATAAAGAAAACTCAGGTTTCGGCATTAAAGGTGCTACCGATGGCATGGTTACCAGCGAAGTGTCCGGTCGGGACTTGGTAGTTGACTTAACAGCTGCTACGAAAGAAAAAAATAACAACGCAGCCGGTAAAGACTTAGGCAACTTGGATGATAAAGGCAAAACTGTTATTAAAGAAGTTGTTCAAGACGCTGTTGACGTAAAAGGCGGTAGCAATATCAATGTAGATAAAGCTACGGTTGATGGTGTTAAGACATTCACTGTTAACTTGGATAAAAACTTGGATCTCGGCGGCGAAGGTTCTATCACTTTGGGCGATACCATCATCAAATCCGGTGACGTACAAGTTGGTGGTACAACCATTAATAACGGCGGCGTAACCTTGAACTCTAACGGAGAATTCAAAGTTGGCGATACTGTAATCAACGGCAACACAATCAATGTTGGCGGTACAACCCTCAACCAAGGTGGTTTGACAATTAAAAACGGTCCTTCCATCAATGTTGGCGGTATCAACATGGGCGGTACTAAGATTACGAACGTAGCTAATGCGACCGAGGCAGGCGATGTAGTAACTTACAACCAGTTACAAGAAGTTAAAAATATCGCTACTGAAGGTTCCGAATTGGCTAGCAGCGCACTTCAAACCGTATCGGTTAAAGGCAACGACGGCCAAGTAATCACAATCAGCAAAGGTCAGGCAAGTCTTGGTATCGTAGGCGCAGCTGATGGCATGGTTGAAAGCAAAGTTAATGGTAATGATTTGGTAGTTGATTTAACAACAGCTACGAAAGAAAAAATTAACAATGCAGCTGGTAAAGACTTAGGCAACTTGGATGACAAAGGTAAAGAAGTTATCAAAGAAGTGAGTCAGGATGCAGTTGATGTAGTAGGCGGTAACAATATCACTGTTGATACTGAAAAAGCTGATGATGTTAAGATGTTCACAGTTAACTTGAACAAAGACTTGAACTTAGGTGGTGAAGGATCCATCACTTTAGGCGATACTGTCATTAAATCCGGTGACCTCCATGTTGGTGGTACAACGATTAATAACGGTGGCGTAACCCTTGTTCCTACCGGTGAATTCCGAGTTGGTGATACAGTAATTAACGGCGGTTCCATTAATGTAGCCGGCACAACGATCAATGAAGGCGGCATTACGGTTAACCCTCAAGGCAACATCGTTCTCGGTGATACGACAATCTCCAATGGTGGTTTCACAATTAAGAACGGTCCTACCATCAACGTTGGCGGCATCAATATGGGTGGCACTAAGATTACTAACGTAGCGAACGGTACTCAAGAAGGCGATGTAGTAACTTACAACCAATTGCAAGAAGTGAAAAATATCGCAACTGAAGGCTCCGAATTAGCTAACTCCGCTTTACAGACTATCTCCATCAATGATGGTAACGGTGGTGTGATTACGGTTAATAAAGGTCAGGCAGGCTTCGGTGTTACCGGTAAATCCGGTGGCATGGTTGAAAGCAAAGTTGATGGTCAAAACTTGGTAGTAGACTTAACGGCAGCTACTAAAGAAAAGATTAACAACGCAGCTGATAAAGACTTGTCCAACTTAAGTGATAAAGGCAAAGAAGTTATCAAAGAAACCAGTCAGAATGCGGTTAATGTAACAGGTGGTACTAACATTACGGTAACTCCTTCCGACGTTAACGGTGTTAAGACATTCGATGTTAACTTGAACAACCAAATCGACCTTGGTACTACAGGCTCCGTAAAAGCAGGTAACACAACGGTAGATAACAATGGTGTAAGCGTAGGCTCCAGCACATTGAACGGTGAGGGCTTAGCCATTACCGGTGGTCCTTCTGTAACTAAAGACGGCATCGATGCAGGCAACAAAGTAATTTCCAACATTGCTGATGGTGTAAAAGCCGGCGACGCTGTGAATAAAGGCCAGTTGGATAAAGTAGATACTAAAGTTACTGACTTAACCGGTAGAGTTGACGGTCTCGACAAAGGCCTTAAAGACTTGGGAACTAAAGTTGACGGCTTAGGTCAAGAAGTAAAAGACCTTGGCACAAAAGTTGGCGACTTGGATACTAAAGTAGGTAATTTAGACACTAAAGTTGGCAACCTTGATACTAAAGTAACCGATTTGGACAAAACCGTAAAAGGCTTTGATGGTAGAATTACTGACGTTGAAAAACTCGCCGGCAGAGCTATGCAGGGAATCACGATTGGCACTGACACCAATAATGAAGATGAACATGTAAATCTTACTAAAGATAACAGTCGTATGGACATTGTTGGTGCTACCGATGAAAAAGGTAATAAGTCAATTGTAACTGCTGTTGAAGGGAATAAAGTCACTGTTGATCTTACCGATACGGTAAAAACTAAGATTGATAATGCAGCAACCAAAAATATGGACAATTTAACTTCTGAAGGTAAAGCTAATGTTCGTAAATTGGTACAAGCAGTAGGCGGTGACGAGTATGTTTCTGTTAAAACAATTATGAATCCTGATGGGTCAAAAACATTTAATATCAGCATGACTAAAGAAGCTGTTGAAGAATTTACTCGTGAAACCGGCTGGTATCATCCGGAAGATGATGAAACAGTAAATACGGTTGAAACTGAAAAATCAGGGTTCCGTAATGCAACTACAAATACTTCAACTAAGCCTAAGAGAAGTGGCTTGAAATACACTGAAAACTTTAAAATTGCTGATGGTGAAAAACTTGAATTAAATGATGACTTACATGTAGGTCATTCATTAACGATAGGTGAAGTTAATGGACAAGATCGAGATGCATCACAAGGCGGTGTAGCTGAAATAACCGCTCAGGGATTCCACGTTGGTGAATCGTCATTAACAGGTAATTCGTTGACTATAGGTGGTGTCAACGATAGTAGCGTGGCTCAGTTGACGAAAGCTGCCTTAACATTCGGTGATGTAACTGATGGAACAGTAACTGCATCAACTACTTTATCGAAAGATGGTTTGGCTGTTGGTGATACTAGCGTAACATCCGAAAAAGTTGCTGTAGGTAAGTCTTCGCTTACTAGTGATACACTTACGGTAGATGGAATCAAATTAGCTAGCCAATCAACTACTGAAAGAGGTTTGATTACTTTAGACAATGTGGCTCAAGGGTCTATTACCGAATCTTCTAACCAAGCAATTACCGGTGCTCAGTTGTATCCTATTAAAACTCAGGTTGAAACGAATACGGCAGCAATCGGTGTACTTGGTGAAGTAGTAAATGCTCAAGGTCAGGCAATTCAAGGTTTGTCTTCCGATATTCAAAACGTACGCAATGAATCTGCTGAAGGCGATGCAATGGCAGCTTCCTTAGCCGCATTGAATCCGCTTCCATATGCTGAAGGCGAACGTGGACAGATTATGGCCGGCTTAGGTACTTACAGAGGCAAACAAGCATTGGCAGTAGGTTATGCATACGCACCGGATAGCGATCAGCAATACACGGTAGGTCTCTCCTATGGTCAAGGCGGTAAAGCTATGGCTAACTTAGGGGCTACATTCCGTATCGGTTCCGGAGAAACAACCAAACCTGGTACTTCTGTAGCGGCAGTTCAAAATAAAGTTCAAGCTTTAGAAGCACAGAATAAAGCACAACAAGCTAAATTCGATGCTGAATTGGCTGCAAAACAGAACCAGATTGATGCTCAGAACGATCGCATTGCTAAATTGGAAGCTTTGGTACAGCAGTTAGTTCAAAAATAATCTCCCTATACTATATTAATAGTTTTAACTAAGAGAACTTGAGAGAGATATAATTCAAGTGAAATTAAAAAAATACCTCTCTAAGTCCTCTGTAGAAGGACAACTAAATAGCACTAAAAAACTCGTTTGAAAGCCATGACTAGTGGTTTGCAAATATGCATGAAAAATGTGTATTTCTAACCTTAGTCATGGCTTTTTTGTGTTCTTAAACAATTCGTGTAAAAATAATGCTGAAATGATATAAATTTATTTACTGAATGGCAAAAATATATTGAGAGTAAGATGAAAATCATAGTGGCAAAAAACACAGATTTTATATAGATAGATTTAAATATTGAAATATATAACTAAATGATAATGGACTGAAAAAGTGATTAGAAAAACAATAAGTGGCATTAAAATGGAAAAAATAGAGAATGAAATTCCTATTGTGAAGATAGGATTAATGTGGTATTCTGAATAAGTTGTGAAACGATAAATTTAAATATATGGATTTATTGTTTCTGTGATGTGTTAACGAAAGAATCAATTAAACGGTTACAATATATTTCGATTGTAATCATGTGTTTATTAAAAAAATAAGTGTAAAAGTTATTCTGGTGAATAAGGAGAAAATGAATGAAAAAAAGATTAAGTGTAGGTAAACGTTTAGCGGTAATGGGAACAGTGCTCGCAGTAACCGGTGGTTTCTGGGGCGGACAATCTGTATTGGCGGTGGATAATGCAGCTGGCACAGGTAATGGTGTAGCCATTGGTACAGGCTCGGTTGCTACACAGTCAAACTCGGTAGCAGTAGGAGGTAGTGCAAATGTTACAGGTGGCTCAGCAACTGCGGTTGGTAATAGTTCACAAGCTACTTTTGGTTTTACAACTGCTATTGGGCATAGTGCTAAGGCAACTGCACTGAATGCAACAGCATTAGGATATAATTCGGCTGCTAGCGGACAGTATTCAACTGCCCTTGGTTCTACTGCAAAAGCACAAGGCTTGAATAGTATTGCATTAGGTAAAGGTGCTACTACCAGTTCCTTTGCTGAAGATGGAATTGTTATTGGTAATGGTGCTAATGTTAATCCTACAGCTAAAATGGTTAAAATTATTGCGATTGGTGCTTCTTCCAATGCTACAGGAAATAACGCTATTGCTCTTGGCGGTAGTGCTAAAGCTACAGCTAACTATACTATGGCGCTTGGGTCGGGAAGTACTGCGAGTGCGACAAATACGATGGCATTAGGAAATTCTGCAATGGCTAATAAAGAGTTCTCAATTGCAGTAGGTTCAAATGCAAAGGCACTAGGGAAGAACGGTGTCGTTATGGGATACCAAGCTAATACTACTACATTAACTGAGGGTGCGATAGCTATTGGTAATTCTGCTAGTGTTACACCTTCAATTCGAAGTCTTCAAGGCATAGCTATTGGTGAAAGTAGTAATGTAAATGGTAATAAGGGTATGGCTATTGGTGGGTCAGCTAAAGCCCTCGCAAATTTTACTACTGCACTTGGTGCTGAAACTGAAGCAAGTGTGGCTAATGCAACTGCAGTAGGTGCTACAGCAAAAGCTAGAGGTGAAAAATCGACTGCGTTAGGGCAGAATACTGAAGCTAACGGCCAAGAATCTACAGCCCTTGGTGCAGCTTCTATAGCTTCTGGGCTAAGTTCTATTGCATTAGGTTCTTCTGCTGATGCTGTTGGAGGTAATTCTATTGCTGTTGGTACTAACTCACTAGCTAATAATACCTTGACTATGGCTATGGGTCAGGCTTCAAAAGCATATGGTACACAAGCTATGGCAATTGGCGTAAAAGGTGAAGTTGCTGTAGGAGGCTATAATGCTATTGCTATGGGTTATAATTCGTATGTAGGCGAAATTAATGAAACTCATAAGTCGGTAGTTACAACTGCTAATCCTACTGTAACGGTTCGAGCTTTAGCAGCTGCTACAGATGCAACTACAACCGATGTAAGTCCTATTGACGGTAATGTAAATTATAAACTTAGTGATGATTATTATCCGGTGACTATTAATGATAAAACATCATCAGACACTGAAAAAATCTATGAAAACTCTATTGCTATCGGTATGGGCGCGAAATCCTTTGGTTTCCAAACTCTAGCTATCGGTGGTGTTTCCGAAGCTCACGATTCCAATACAATCGCAGTAGGTCTTTCCGCTATTGCTCAAGGTCATTACTCTGTAGCTATGGGGCAACAGGCACGTACTTCTTCAGATAATGCATTAGCAATTGGTCATTATGCAGAATCTCATGGAGAAGAATCAACGGCTATCGGTTATTTCTCTCGTGTTGGTGGAGCTAATAATATTGCTTTGGGTAACATGACTCGTTTGCAAGGTGTAGATAATTCTGTTGCACTAGGTTCAAATGCACGTTCTGTACTTAGCAATTCCGTAGCCATCGGTAATAATTCTGCGGCTCTTATTGATTCAACTTTTGATATACCAGCAGTATATTCTAATGAACGGTTTAGTGCAGATCAAGGAGTTGTATCTGTAGGTAATATGTACTACACAGTAACAGATACTAAAACCGGAAAAATTCGAGAATACGAAGCTAATACTCGTCGTATTATTAATGTTGCCGGTGGTTATGCCGATACAGATGCAGTCAACGTAGCGCAGTTGAAAGCAGCTCTTAAAGATATTACTATTGAAGCTGCTGAGGGGATTACTGTAAATCGTGTTGATAATAAATTTACAATTGGTTTAAATGTTGTTGGAACAGAAACACCAACTGACGTGGTAACTGTAACACCACCTCCATATAATCCAACTCCTACAACGACAACACCATCTGATGATACACAGACTACGCAGGGTGAAAGCGATTCTGGAGATACAGGCACAACAACTCCAACAACACCTGAAGAAGGTTATCCTAAATCCGGTTCTCAGGTAACAATTGGTGTTGAAACTAAGCCAATTGGCATTGTTGATAATGCAGGCAATAAGACAGCAGTTACTCCTGGTAGCGACTTCAGTGTTGTTGGTGGCAATAATATCACAACTACTGCGAGCGAAGTAACTGTTAACGGAACTACAGTTCCTAAGTTGGAAGTAGCTCTTAACAAAGACTTAACCGGTTTAAACAGCGTATCTACTAACGGTTTAACTATTAAAGGTGCTGACGGTAAAGATACTGTTGTTATCAAAGGTGATAACATTAGCATGGGCAACAATATCATTCATGATGTGAAAGCCGGTGTGAAAGATAACGATGCTGTTAACGTGAGTCAGCTTCGTCAAGAAATTCAAGGTGAAACTCGCGTATCTGCTGATGGCGCTTTCATCAAAAAAGACAACACAGCAGCTCAGAACATTACAGCTTTGGATAATCAGGTTCAGGCTAACAGCGAAAGCATTAGTTCCATCAATGATAGCATCACTAACCTCAACGGTGGTGTATCCAACTTGAGCAATCAAGTAAGCAAATTGGACAATCGTCTTGATCGTGTAGGTGCCGGTGCAGCCGCTTTGGCAGCTTTACACCCACAGGACTTCGATCCAAGTGCAAAATGGGACTTCGCAGCCGGGTATTGTAACTACAAAGGCACTAATGCAGTGGCCTTGGGTGCGTTCTATCGTCCGACAAATGAGCAAAGATGCTTGAGATTGATACAAAATTTTAAACGGTGTGCATAGCTGAAAAGTCCATATATAGCAAGGTTTCTGTCTAGGTCGGCAAAGTGCTGGCCTTTTTTTATGCCTAAAATTAGGGTGAAGTTTAGGACGAAGAAAAGAAGAATGCCAGTAAAATGAAAACGGCAGTAACGATAGCGTTTTATCGTTACTGCCGTTTTTTTTTATGAAAGGTCATCTTATTCGGTATCAAATACATCATTCAAAAAGCCATACCGACCTACATATTTATCTTTGGTGAACTCAATTATATGAATGCCATTGTCTGAATTTTCCTCAGGAATAAAAGGCATTCGTTCTTTTTGTTCAATCATGATTACTTGGCGCGTTAATGCATGGTCGATAAGGTACTTAACGAAATTATGTTTAATAGTGTTTGTTTTCTGGATTTGCTCAGATTCTGATAATTGGGTTAATGATGAGTCAGTTGCAAAAAAATATGGAGCATAGCCATTTTGATCAATAATATATTCACTCATTGCATAAGTCGTTATTGTATTAAGGAGCGCACAAAAACCACCGCCCATTGTAGCTGGCTTACTTTTACCATTTATTTCAATGTCAAAATTTTGCATGTTTAATCGTGCGGTATCGGCACCACCAATCTTGGAAGCAGCTAGAACTTTTATTAAATTTTCTTCGAATCCATGAATAAGATCGTAGTCAAAAAAATCGATTATTTTTCGTTTGGTGATAACTGGTTCTTCTTCAGTTTCTTTATCAAACAATTCTTTTCTATATTGAACTTCGTTTTTGCGCAGGCATTCCAGTTCACCAGAAATTCTCATGAAATTCATTTTTTCTTCTAGGTCTTGTTGGAGTTTATATAACTGAGGAGTAAGTACATCCGAAATCAATAAGTCGATTTTATTTTTTTGCCCCTCTAGCTTTTTTATATTCAGTAGTACCCCTTGTTTCTTTTTTTCGACGCTTTCTTTAGCTTTAAATAGTCCTTTAATATGAGACTTTATTTTTTCCAGTTCTGCAGAAGATGCTTCTATGTATTTTGTATCAGGTGGGGTAGTTATTTTTGAATTGCAAAACGGGCAGTGGGCAACCTTGGGAAAATTTTGAGATTCTAAGCTGCCATCTATTATGAATTCCAATCTATGTATATCTGATTGATATTGTTGATGGAGGATAGAAAAATTGTGAATTACAGTTTCGCATTCGGAAAGTTTTCCATTTAAATCATAAATTTTAGACATAATGCAATGTCCTTTAGATATGGCTGTATCAATATGATTTTGAATTTGTTGAAGTTGTCTTTTTAAGTCTTTTATTACATTTTGGTTATCTACAATTTCACATTGAGATACAGTTTTTTCTAATTCAGCTCTCTGCTTACTTAAATCGTCTAATTTCTCTTGTATGTATGCGAGAAGAGCTTTCTTCTTTGCCTTGCTTATCGCCGGGTCTTCTTGCTTTTGTAAATTATTAGCATCTTTACTGGTTAATAAAAATAAAAGAGTAGCTATTGATGGCGTCGGTGCATTCCATCCTGGAGTGATAAGTGGAGAGGTTTCTCTGGCAATATCGGGTTGGCGGAGAAAGAAAAAATGTAGCATGGTCCGCCAAGATAGTTTTTGAGTATCTCCTTTCTCAGAAGATAATATTTTATGATTAGAATCAATCCCAAGAAGAGATAGAAATACAGAATTTATATTTTTTTTAGCTTGATTGGAAACACTATAACGTCCGTTTTCAATAGATGAATCTGCACTGATTACTTCTATTTTACTATCGCCAATTTTTCTATTGAGTGTTACGTAACCTCCTTGAGTTATAAGTTCTAGTGATATTAGTTCGTATCCATTATTGGCATCGAGGACTTTAGATGGATGTCTTTTGCTTGGTGTTGCTCCAAGCGCATAATCCAAACAATCCATTATAAAGCTTTTTCCGGTATTGGATGGGCCAATTATGAGATTAAATCCTCGATTGAATTCAATTACAGAACTTTGGTGTTGCCCACCAGCGACTATCAATTTTTTCAAGTAGAATCTATTCATGACTATCCTCCTGTAAGGACTGGAGTGTGTATCGATTGATTTCTTTTAACATATGTGACTCTGATAATCTATATGCCTCAACTACTGTTTCAACCGCTAACCGATACTCTTCGGCATATGAAACTTTAAGTTTATTAGCAAAATCAAGGCCCTCATGAGTTATCTGGAATAAATAACCTTTTTTTGATGTTTTAAATCTTATGCGTTTCCTTAGAACCAGGTTTTTTACGGCTGTAGATACAATTGACTTTCGCGCTAGAAATTCGCTAAATCTGTAAGTTCCATGCCCATGCAGGTTTTCGTCCAGCAATCCAAAATCTGCCGCGTATACCGAAATAAAATCAATTTCACATATCTGCGTAATCGTAAGTGAACGATTTTTAACTTCACTTAATAGTAGAAGAATACGCAATGCCATTTCAAAGGCAGAGCTAATAGCTCGTATATTATCCATTCTTTTTCTTGACCCACCTTAATTTATGATCATTGACAAGATGATGACATACACCTTTTTTTATTTTCCCACTGATCCAAAAAGGTGATGAACTTAACAGATAATTGGGAGCAGATATTTTTACGGCTTGTTCCATTACCGAAAGCATTCGTTCGTATCCATTAGGGTGGGATTTCCTAGCTGTATCTTTCACCCCATCAAAAATTTCTTGTTTGAGTACATCAAATTGATTGGAAAGTTTATTGGTACCTAATTCCAAGACGCCTCTTTGGATAGAAGCGGCAGAGTAATAGTCGACTCGACGATCGTCGAGGTCATCGGCATAATCAGGATAATCACCTAAATCTTTCTTTGAAAATGATAGGAGGCCTTCTGCATCACCATAGGCTTTATATAATTCATTAATATATGTTTTTTCATTTTCAGTTGCTTCTTTCGGGACCGGCATAGAATTCGGGCGAGGAAGCAACTTTATTTTTTCCTCGATATCTTCAATTAAAGATATATCACAAGTAAGGCCGCAGGAATCATTGGAAATCTCACTAGTTGCTGTTGAGCCGTCCATAAGCGACAAGATGATTTTTTCAAGTAAATCAGCACAAGCGTCATCAACGCAAGGATTTTTTATTCCGTTATCGTGTAGCCATCCTGCTACAGCATCATAGGAATCACATTCTTCGGTTCTATTGGCAATCCAATGAGAGAACTTTTTCTTGTCACGATTGGCGTAAAGATAACTCGCATCTGCGGGTTGGATTTTACGAGTACCTTTTAAAAATCTATATTTTGTATCGGCTTTCTTATGCAGGACAGGGCATGAGTCCATAGCGGCATCCTGGATGAAATTCCCGACAATCTCATTGAAATATTGCTCTTTCTTCATCTGTCCGATGCAAAAAGGAAGTAAGCCAGAAGCAAACTCTGAAAATTCCAAATGCTACACCACCTTTTAAAGGAGTCCAGTCCGAAATTGTCCGAGGCTGTCCGTCCAGTCCGATTTTTGACAAGAGGGAATTGCTAGAATTAAGACAGAACCAATGAGCAAGCATCTGGACAACCAAGGAAACCCCATGAATTACTTATATTTTATCATACCTTGGGGAAATAGATGAGCTTATAAAGACATTTGAATGAAATTTCCGTCTCAACGTTCACTCCCGGACGCGGGTGTGCCCAGAGCTGAGAGACGGTCTGGAAAGTTAATCACGTCAGCCTACTGGGATGGTTGGCCATAGAAGCGAGGATGCATCTTATGGTCAATTTCGACAGGCTGCCTGCGTGGATTCTCGCTTCGCATTATGCGAAGGAGATCGCGCATGGCCAATCTACAGACAAACAAACAGAAGCAGTATTACATTCCTCTGGAACTCACTCCAGAAACCGTCATCACAGAGGAGTACAAGGATTGTGAAGTCCACTGGTCAAAAATCGGCAACCGCAGGGTGCGTACGATTCTGATTCCAGCAACCAAAGAGCAGTACTATGAATTCATGCGTCCGCTCTGGCGGGAAGATAAACGCCAGCAGCGGCATGGTGCCGATGAGATATCGGCAGACAAGGCGCAGGATGACTACGAGCTGGAGGTGCCTGACGACTTCAACTTAGAGGAAGAAGTCGTGAAGGAAGAGTTGCTGGCAGCGCTGCGCCATGAACTGGCAACTCTGCAGGATATCGACCGGACCATCCTGATGATGATTGCCGACGGTGCTAGCGAAGCGGCAACCGGGAAGGCCGTCAGCTTGAGCCAGAAAGCGGTGAACATGCGCAAACACAAGCTCTATGCAATCCTGAAGGAACACCTCGAAGACTTCCGTTAAATGGGGAAAAATCCGGCTGCCAAAAAAGGTGGCCGGATTTTTTGAAATCGGTACTTAACGATGATGCGGTTGTCCTATTACTAGTGAAGGGCGAACGAAGAAGCTTTTCAGAAAGGAGGCAGACAGATGATTCACACACAGACACCTGAGAAACTGGCTCAGCAGCAAAAGCTGGACCGGGAACTGGCGGCGGTGCTAATGGCCATCAGCGTCACGACCCGCAGTATCGCCAGGAACATCCATCTCTTATCAATGCAAAGACATGTGAAAGGAGTCAATCCGTATGACAAACGATGAACTGCAGAAACTGGCAGCAGCCCTGACCGATTGCGGCAAGGCGCTGCTGAAGATTTCCGAAGCCATGGCGGTGAAAGAAGGCAATCCGCCAGCTTCAGAAGCAAAGTCAGAGAAGGCAGAAAAGCCGCTGACCCTGGAAGATGTCCGCAAAGTTGCTGCCGACAAGGCTCGCAAGGGATTCACAGAAGAAGTCCGCAGCCTCATCCAGAAGTACGGGGCGGACAAGCTGTCCGGCATTGATACGGCGCAGTACAAAGCATTCCTGAAGGAACTGGAGGTGATTGGCCATGCCGGATAAACACGCGGTGTTGTCCGCATCTTCCTGTTATCGTTGGCTGGCCTGCCCTCCGTCTGCGAAGGAATGTGCCAAGCTGCCGGATACCTCCAGTGAATTCGCCCGTCAGGGAACGGATGCCCATACGCTCTGCGAATTCAAGGTAAAGACGGCTCTGGGCCAAAAGCTGGAAGACCCGACGAAGGAACTCACATTCTTTGATGAGGAAATGGCGGAGTGCACCGATGAATACGCGCAGTTCGTCATGGAATGCCTGGCCACCGCCAAAGCATCCTGCAAGGATCCGCTGATCATGATTGAACAAAGGTTGGACTTTTCCAAGTGGGTACCCGGCGGATTCGGAACAGGCGACTGTCTCATCGTGGCCGACGATACTTTGACGGTCATCGATTACAAGCACGGTCTGGGAGTCCTGGTGGATGCCGAGAAGAATCCGCAGATGATGTGTTATGCTCTCGGTGCGCTAAAACTGTTCGATGGCATCTATGATATACGCCAGGTATCCATGACCATCTTCCAGCCCCGCCGTGACAACGTCAGTACCTGCACCATGAGCAAGGAAGAGTTGCTCCAGTGGGCCGAAACGGTGCTGAAGCCCGCAGCGGAACTGGCGGCCAAAGGCGAAGGGGAGTACAAGGCTGGCGACCATTGCCGCTTTTGCAAAATCAAGGCGACATGCCGCAAGCGGGCTGAATATAACCTGGAACTGGCTCAGTATGATTTCGCCGTCCCATCCACGCTGCAGGATGAAGAAATCGAAGCCGTCCTGGCCAAGGCCGATGAACTGGTGAACTGGGCCGGGGATGTCAAAGAATACGCTTTGCAACAGGCCCTGTCCGGCAAGCATTGGGACGGATGGAAACTGGTCGAAGGCCGGTCGAACCGCCGCTACGTAAGTGAAGAAGCAGTCGCCGCCAAAGTGGAAGATGCGGGCTTCGACCCATATGAAAGGAAGCTGCTCGGCATCACGGCGATGACGAAACAGCTCGGCAAGAAGCGGTTCGAAGAACTGCTGTCAGATTTAGTGGAAAAGCCGCAGGGCAAGCCGGTCTTGGTGCCGGAATCGGATAAGCGTCCGACCATGCATACCGCGGCAGATGATTTCAATGATGAAAAATAAGGAGGAACTTGTTATGTCCAAGAATTATGTCAATCCGTGCAAAGTGATTACCGGAGTCAATACCAGATGGTCTTATGCCAACGTCTGGGAACCGAAGTCCATCAATGGCGGTACGCCGAAGTACAGCGTCAGCCTGATCATCCCCAAGTCGGATACGAAGACCGTAGAAAAGATCCGCGCCGCCATCAAGGCTGCCTACGAAGAAGGCGAAAGCAAGCTCAAGGGCAATGGCCGCGCTGTACCGGCTCTCGAAGCCATCAAGACACCGCTCCGTGACGGCGACCTGGAACGCCCGGACGATGACGCTTATAAAGACAGCTTCTTCATCAATGCCAACTCGGCTACCAAGCCGGGCATCGTCGATGCCGACTGCCAGCATATCCTAGAACGCTCTGAAGTCTACTCCGGCGTCTATGGCCGTGCGTCCATCAACTTCTATGCCTTTAACAGCAACGGCAATAAAGGCATTGCCTGCGGACTGAACAATCTGCAGAAAATCCGTGATGGCGAACCCCTCGGTGGCAAGCCCCGTGCAGAAGATGATTTTGCTACAGCTGACGATGATGATTTCCTGGCATAAGGAGGCGCGATTATGGAAACTATGATGAGACTGATTCTGGACGGCCTGTACTGCCTGGGCCGCGTCCACGATCATGGACAGGCGGATGGGCGACGTGGAGATGGCCACGATGTTGATGTTGTTGTCGCCCAAGGTCTGGAACGTGCGCGAGGCCACACCCGGAGAGGACTTCATGCCCGTGCCCACCAGCGACACCTTCGCGATGTCCTCATCGACGATGAACTCGCGGGCGCCGATCTCGGGCACGATGCGCTCCATGGTCTCCTTGGCGCGGGGCAGATCGGCCCCAGGAGTCGTGAAGGAGATGTCGGTGAAGCCGGCCTCGGACACATTCTGGATGATCATGTCCAGGTTCACGTTGGCAGCGGCCAGCGCCCCGAACACGCGGGCGGCCACGTTCGGCGCGTCGGGCACCTGGCGTATGGTCACCTTCACTTCCGACGTGTCGCTGGCGATGCCGGTGATGACGGCTTCTTCCATCATGTCGGTTTCCTCCTTGATATAGGTGCCTTCGGCGTCGGAGAACGCCGAACGGGAATGAATGACCACCTGGTACTTGCGCGCGAACTCCACGGCGCGCATCTGCAGCACGCCGGCACCGGAGCTGGACAGCTCAAGCATGTCGTCGTAGGAGATGACGTCGAGCTTCTTGGCGCGCGGGCACACGCGCGGGTCGGCCGTGTACACGCCGTCCACGTCGGAGTAGATCTCGCACACGTCGGCGTCCAGGCCGTGCGCCACC
>OFMX01001365.1_pt1 | contig 18744 bp, 18 predicted proteins | sample 1541901 | NCBI WGS metagenome assembly OFMX01 (sample SAMN04209222, study PRJEB22552) | human gut metagenome | biome: gut; material: feces | host: Homo sapiens | place: USA: Oklahoma | reverse complement strand
GGAAGTGGGGCAAAAAGGCGGCTGAGACTCGAAGACGCAATTGTGCGGTGCTGCCTTAGGAAATTATCTGTAGAACGTGTTCCCCCCGATAAACTCCCGCACCAGACTGGTGGGGGGGATTTCGTCGTCCACGTCCGCCTCCTGAATGTAGTTGAGGATTTTGACGATGTTGCGCACCTCGTCGTAGCATTCGTCCTCCGGCTGAACCGCGGTGAGCAGGGGGAAAATGTGTTTTTTCAGCACCGCCAGCTCATACAGCGTGGAGCTGTTGAAAATCACGTCGGCGTTCTCCTGATAGGGGAAAATCCATCGCTTTTCCCCCCGCTGGACGCTGTCCCACATGGAGAGCGTATGCTGCACCGACGCCCCCCGGGTTTCGTAGTCCCGGACGATGCGCCGCAGGAGCCGCAGATAGCTGGTGGGAATGCGGTTGTGATTGTCCAGGTTCAATGGCAGCAGCGGGCTGACGTAAAGGCGGAAAATCAGCTTTTTGTCCACACTCTCCGGGAGCATGGCGGGGTTCAGGCCGTGAAGCCCCTCCACAATGATGACGGAATCCGCTTCCAGACGCAGCCGTTTGCCCCGCCACTCCCGCTTTCCGGTGAGGAAGTTGAAGGACGGAAGCTCCACCTCCCCGCCCGCCAGCAGCGACGCCATGTCCTCCCGGAACAGGGCGCAGTCAATGGTGTTGATATGCTCCAAATCCAGTTTGCCGTCGGGGCCGGGGGCGATTTTGTCCCGGTCGATGTAATAGTCGTCCAGACTCATGAGGATGGGCTTTTTCCCGTGGACGCGGAGCTGGGTAGCGAGGCGGTTCGCCGAGGTCGTCTTACCCGAGGAACTGGGGCCTGCCAGCAGCACGGCCTTTGCCCCCCGCTGGCACACCTGATCGGCCACCTGGGAAAACCGCTTCTCGTGCAAGGCTTCGTTGACCCGGATCAACTCCCGGATGCGTCCGGAATTCGTCAGGTCGTTGAGGTCGGCCACCGTCTGGCACTCCATCAGCTCGCCCCAGCGCTCGCCCTCGTTATAAACGCTGAAAAAGTTGGGCATGGGCGGCACCTTGGCGCAGATTTCCGGATTGCCGTCGTCCGGGTAGACGAACACGAAGCCGCCGTCCGCCGGGAGAATGTCCCACACCGTCAGATACCCGGTGGAGGGCATCATCTCGCCGTAGTAATAGTCGGCGAAACATGCGTAGGCGTACTCGTCGAAATAGTCTGCCGTCCGCCAGGATAGGAGCCTTGCCTTGTCGGTCTGCCCTTCCTCCCGGAACCGGTCGATAGCCTGCTGCAATTTTACCCGGCGGCGGATCAGGGGAATGTCCTGCTCCACCAATTCATTTACCCGCGCCTTCAGGGTCGAAGCGGAAAAATCCCTTGCCCCCGCAACGCTGATGTACACACTGGAGCCAAGGGTGCAGGTCATTTTTGCCGTTGCCTCCGGCCACAGCTGCCCCATGGCCAGGAAAATGGCAAACTGCGCCGTGCGGATATAGCACTCCTTGCCCGCAGGGTCGGCGTAGCGGAGCAGACGGATTTCGCCGTTGGACGCCGCCATTGCCCGGCGCATGGACTGGCGGTCGGCCTCCGCTTCTTTTTGCCGCACGGGAATATAATTTAATGTAAAGACCTCACCGGCGATTTTCGCGGCAAGGGGTCTTTTTGTCAGGGCGCTTCCGTCCAGCCCCAGCTGCTTCACCAGCTCCAACAGGCTCTGTCCCGGCTGGGGCAGCACCTTCCGTCCGTCCATTGTCAAATCCATATCGTTACCTCCTTGGGGAAATTGCACAAAACGTGTGCTATATTATAGCACACGTTTATGTTTTCTGCAAGATTTATTTTGATCTCGCCTTGCACCGCCGCAGGAGCAGATACCCCACCACGCCGACGATCAGCAGCGCCGCCATCCATGCCGGTCTTGTCCAGGCGGGAGTGGTGACGAAAATGGCCGTGGGGCCGTCCGCGCCGCCGATGATGCCGATGGCCGCCGCGCTCCCGTTCTGCACAAGCTCGCGGTGCAGAATGAAATAGCCAATCAGGGAAACGACGCCGTCGCATATCAGCCGCACGCCCCCGATCGCCCCGATTCCCAGAAACAGAAAGCGCCACGGGCTTTTCCGGTAGGCATAGTCCTTCATCTGCTCGTTGAGATCGGCGGCCGCTTTCGCCGGGGTGCCAAGCTCGGCGTAAATATCCTCGTCGGTCTGCCCCGCCTCCCGGCGGGCGGCTATGGAGCTTTGGAAGTCGCTCATGACCCTGGCCTTTATCTTCAGGGGCAGGTTCAGCCGCCGCTCCACCGCGTTCACGTAGTTCTTCATTTTCTTTTCCGCCTGGGTCATGGTTCTTGTCCTCCCTGCAAAATAGCGTTTACCGTATTCTTAAATTCCCGCCAGACCCACTGACGGCGGAGATTTTCCGCCCGCCCGGCCTCTGTGGCTTCGTAAATTTTCTTCGGTGCCGCGCGCCCCTCCCCGGTTGACCATTGGGAGCGGATCATGCCGTCGTCCTCCAGGCGGTACAAAATCGGGTACAGCGTCCCTTCCTTCAGGGAAAACCGCCCCTGGGAGGACAGTTTCAGCTCCGACAGCAGTTCATAGCCGTAGGACGGCTTCTCGCAGATCAGCTTCAGCACCAGCATTTCCAGCACGCCCTTTTTTAATTGCTGGGCAAATCTGTCCTCCATCGGCTTCCCTCCTATTTAGTATTGCTAAGTATTTGTAATATAGCATTCTTTCCTGGTTTTGTCAAGCAACAAAGAGACTTGTTTGCTGGCTGGTTGTAAAACAGTTGATGGAGCGTATCCGTGCAGATACGCTCCATTTCCCATGACGCCCTACGCAGCCCCTTGGCTCTCCCCTTGGGAGAGCTGTCACCGAAGGTGACTGAGAGGGTTTTGCACCCTCGTTCCCCTCTCCGTCCTCGCTGCGCTCGGCCACCTCTCCCATAGGAAGAGGCAAGGGGTGCTGGCGCAGCTGATTATCCCAGCTTCGTCAGTGTGGTTCCCGGATAATAGTGCGCCAGAATTTCCGGGCAGGTGCTTCCGGTGACCGCCATGGCATCCGCGCCGTACTGGCTCATGCCCACCCGGTGGCCGTAGCCCCTGGTGGTGATGATGACGGTGTCCTCGGTGGTGGATATGGAAAACGCCGTGGAGCGCAGACCCAGCGCGGAGCGAAGATCAGTCCCTTTATAGCTCGTCCCGCCGATGACAATGGTATCAACGCCGCCGCCATCGGTATAGGTCACATCCCGGAACCAACCTCCGGGGCTGCCGCTGAGGGTAACGCCCAGGGCATCCTGAAAGGCTTCCGCCGAAAAGCGCACCGTATCCGTATAATGCACCGCCTTTTCCTCCCCGGGACTGGCCACGGCCTGCAAATAGGGAAATTCCGTCCCCCACACCGCCGCGGCGTCCTCGGTGCTGCCGCCGGAGCAGGAAAAATACGTCGCTTCGATCAGCTCCCCCTCGTAGGTCAGCACCCAGCCGGAGGCTGCGGCCACGGCGGCGCGCACCTTTTCCAGCCCTTCCTCCGTGCCGCCCTGCGACAGGTAGTCCTCATCTCCGATGTAGCCCTGACAGCACGCGCTGCGGGTGCATACGGAGCAGTCCCCGTGCTTGCCCCCGGTCTCCCAGGCCTTCCGGGCATAGGTTCTCGCAACCACCGACTGGGCTTCCAGCGCTTCTTCCTCGAAGGATACCGGCATTTCCGCCAGCACCACCCCGACGAGGTAGCTGTCCATATCCATCTGGGAAACCGTCCCGTCCTCCTGCCTGACCAGCACGGGAAGCCGCACGGTCTCATGCACTGTGGTCTGCTCCGTCGTCTCCGGCGTTGTCTCCGGCGAGACTCCCGTCTTTCGCGCCGCAATGCTCAGCACGATCCCCGGCACCACCAGTCCCATGACGGCGGCGGTCAGAATGTCCTTTGCCAATGTTCTCATTGGTATCCCCCTCCCGGAGATATGGTAGCACAGTGGGAGGAAAGAATGCTGTCAGAACGTACACAGAGAAATGCAGCCCGCAGACAAAGTCTGCGGACTGCATTCGGGGGTTGGAAACTCGGGAAAAGCAATTCAATTACTCTTATTGTGGCAGGCACCGCACGCGGCACAGCCGGCGCAGTTGCCGCCGCAGGAGGACTTTCCCTGTTTTTTATCGCGCATCATACTGCGGATAATCAGGGCAACCGCTGCCAGCAGGAGCAGGCTGATGAGAATTGTACCGATATTCGTGCTGATCCATTGCAGCATAAAAATCACTCCATTTCAAACAATTGCAGCTTGGAGCCAGGCATTTTGCCTGGCTCCGAAACGATCAGACTTTCGAGAGCTTGGTAGCTTCCTTGTAGGGCTTGAACAGCATGTAGAGCATACCCGCCAGAGCAGCCAGAGCGAAGATCAGGCCGATCACATTGGTGTGTCCGACGAACAGGTTGCCGAACTGATTGATCATCAGGGCGATGATGTAAGCGAAGCCGCACTGATAGCCGATGGCGAACCAGGTCCACTTGGCGTTGTTCATCTCACGCTTGATGGCGCCGATGGCCGCGAAGCAGGGGGCGCACAGCAGGTTGAACACCAGGAAGGAATAACCGGTAATGCCGTTGAAAGCATTGGCAAGGTTCTGATACACGGTTCCGTCTCCGCCGCCGTACAGGATGCCCAGAGTACCGACGATGTTCTCCTTGGCGACCAGGCCGGTGATGGAAGCGACAGCCGCCTGCCAGTTGCCCCAGCCCAGAGGCTTGAACACCCAAGCCAGCACGCCGCCGATGGCAGCCAGGATAGAGTAATCGATCTCCTCCTCGCCCAGCATCCGGAAGGTGCCGTCAACGAAGCCGAAGTAAGTGGTGAACCACACGAAGATGGTGGACAGCAGAATGATGGTGCCGGCCTTCTTGATGAAGCTCCAGCCCCGCTCCCACATGCTGCGCAGGACGTTAACTACGGTGGGCATATGGTAAGCGGGCAGCTCCATAACGAAGGGAGCAGGCTCACCGGCGAACATCTTGGTCTTCTTCAGCATAATGCCGGAGACAACGATGGCAGCCATGCCGATGAAGTAAGCGGAGGTTGCGACCCATGCACTGCCGCCGAACAGGGCGCCCGCGATCATGGCGATGAAAGGAACCTTCGCGCCGCAGGGGATGAAGGTGGTGGTCATAATGGTCATCCGGCGGTCACGCTCGTTTTCAATGGTACGGGACGCCATGATGCCGGGAACGCCGCAGCCGGTGCCGACCAGCATGGGGATAAAGGACTTACCGGACAGGCCGAATTTCCGGAAGATACGGTCGAGGACGAACGCGATACGGGCCATGTAGCCGCAGGCTTCCAGGAAGGCCAGCAGCAGGAACAGCACCAGCATCTGAGGCACGAAGCCCAGAACCGCGCCGACACCGGCCACGATGCCATCCAGAATCAGGCCGCTGAGCCATTCGGCTGCGTTGGCCTTCTCCAGCAGGTCGCCAATCAGAACAGGGATACCGGGCACCCAAACGCCGTAGTTTGCGGGGTCGGGTTCTTCGCCTTCCAGCGTTTTAAGCGCTTTTTTATAGTCAGCCAGAGAAGCGATCTCCTCGGTGATCTCCAGAGTCTCCTCATCCTCGACCTCGTAGGGGAAGTCGCCGGTGGGAGCAACGCCGTTCTTTTCCACGTAGGCGTCATAGCCGTCCACAATCAGGGACGCCTCGTTATATGCATCAGCGTCTTCGTTGTAATCGGCGGAGCCGATGCCGAACAGGTGCCAGCCGTCGCCGAACAGGCCGTCGTTTGCCCAGTCGGTAGCGGCAGCGCCAACGCCGACCATGGCGATGTAGTAAACCAGGAACATGACGACCGCGAAGATGGGCAAGCCCAGCCAGCGGTTGGTCACGATCTTATCGATCTTATCGGAGGTGGTCAGCTGACCGGCGGAGTGCTTCTTGTAGCAGCGCTTGATGACCTCGCCGATGTACACGTAACGCTCGTTGGTGATGATGCTCTCGGCGTCGTCGTCCAGCTCCTTCTCGGCAGCGGCGATGTCGGCCTCGATGTGGGACATGGTGTCCTTGGTCAGGTTCAGCTTCTGCATCACCTTGTCGTCCCGCTCAAAGATCTTGATGGCGTACCAGCGCTGCTGCTCCTCGGGCAGGCCGTGAACAGTCGCTTCCTCAATGTGAGCAATGGCGTGCTCCACAGGGCCGGAGAAGGTGTGCATGGGAACGGTCTTGCCGTTCTTCGCGGCGTCGATAGCGGCTTCCGCAGCGGCCATAACGCCGTCCCCCTTCAGGGCGGAGATCTCAACGACCTTGCAGCCCAGCGCCTGGGACAGCTCGGAAATGTTGATCTTGTCACCGTTCTTGCGGACGATATCCATCATGTTGATGGCGATGACCACGGGGATACCCAGCTCGGTCAGCTGGGTGGTTAAGTACAGGTTCCGCTCCAGGTTGGTGCCGTCGATGATATTCAGGATGGCGTCGGGCCGCTCCTCGATCAGGTAATTCCGGGCGACCACTTCCTCCATGGTGTACGGAGACAGAGAATAAATGCCGGGCAGGTCGGTGATGGTGACGTCGGAATGCTTCTTCAGCTTGCCTTCCTTCTTCTCCACGGTGACGCCGGGCCAGTTGCCCACGAACTGGTTGGAACCGGTGAGGGCATTGAACAGAGTCGTTTTGCCGCTGTTGGGGTTGCCCGCAAGGGCAATTCTGATATCCATGATACGCTCCTTCTGTTAGTGTTGGCTAACCTTTTATCAAATAAATTTCCCTGAGGTTTACTCGATTTCGATCATCTCGGCGTCGGCTTTCCGGATCGACAGCTCGTAGCCGCGGACGTTGACTTCCACCGGATCGCCCAGCGGAGCAACCTTCCGCACGTAAACGGTGACGCCCTTGGTAATGCCCATGTCCATGATTCTGCGCTTGACAGCGCCCTCGCCGTGGAGCCTCACCACAGTAACGGTGTCGCCAACCTTTGCCTGCTTCAGTGTTTTCATACCGATTCCTCCTTCTTTCCTCGTTAAACCATGATTTTCTGTGCCATTTCCTGGCTGATGGCTATCCGGGATTCCTTCACCTTGACGATGACGTTGCCGCCCATCGTATTGATGACCGACACCACCCCGCCGACGACGAAGCCCAGATTCTCCAGATGCTGTTTGACTTCCGGCTTTCCGCCGATCCGCTTGATGACGTATTCCTCGCCGGTATCCGCAACCGTAAGCGGCATGGAGAACACCCTCTTTTTCTGAGCCTATAAATTAGCTATCGCTAACCCATTGGCGTTAATATAGGTTAGCTCTCGCTAACCTTCTGTATAATAGCCCACCTTAAGGAATTTGTCAAGTGGTTTTTAAGGATTTTTTCATTTTGTCAAAGTATGACAAATCCTGCCGGAAAACGCCAATGGAAACCGGTCAGAATGCGCGATTGCTGTGGGCGGTTTGCCCCACAGGGAAAACCGCCCATAACGCTATCACGATCTGTCATGGATGAACTGAAGCATACAGTCCTTCAGACTCTGCATACCGTCTGTCAGCTTCATTTTGCGGCTGGTGCCCATGCCCAGCTCCCGCAGCCTTGGCGGCTCCACGGGAACGCACAGCACATCGTCCGTCCTGCCCCGGATCATCAGCTCCGTCATCATGGTGACACCCAGCCCGTGTCCCACCATCCGGATAACCGTCTCGTCGTCCACCCGGGAAACGCTGGCGTTGAGCTTCACGCCCACGGAGTCCATGGCCGCATTGACGTCAATGTCAAATCTGCCGTAGGGCATCAGGAAGTCCTGCCCGGAAAATTCCTCCAACGGGAAGGTTGTGCGGCCGTTGAGGGGGTAGTCCTTGGGGAGGATCGCATACATTTTTTCATTGTACAGGGGCGTCCAGTCGCAGAAGCTGTAGTTCTGCCGGCTGGCAAAAATCACGTCGGTCTGGCCGCTTTCCAGCAGCTCATAGGGTTCCAGGGCGTTATCCACCATCCGAAGGTCAACGCTGACCTCCGGGCAGACGCGCTTATAGCGGTAAAGCAGCTCCGGCATCCAGTGCATGGCGATGCTGGCGTAGGCCGCAATGCGGATGACCTCCTTTTTCTGCTCGGAAATGGCATTGATCTGGTTTTCCAGGTTGGCATTGGCCTGCAAAAATTCCCGGATGGCGGGCATGAGCTGCCGCCCCTGGGGGCTGAGCTGGATGCCGTTATGGTCGCGCTGCAGCAGGGAAAAGCCCACCTCCCGTTCCAGCGCGTCCATCATGTGGGTCAGTCCTGACTGGGTATAGCCCACCACCTCCGACGCTTTGGTGAAGCTGCCAAGGTCAATCGCCGTCATGAGAATTTCCAGTTTCTTGCTGTCCATATGCCGCACTCCATTTCATATCTATTACATTTTCTAATACCCCTATTATAAACATGGACTTCTCAGAATGCAAGAGGGGTGATAAAATATCGGCAAACAGAAGGAGGCAGAAAAAAAATGAAAAAACACCTTACTTTCAAGCAGAAGATTCTGGTGGCCGGAACGCTGTTCGGCATGTTCTTCGGCGCCGGCAATCTGATTTTCCCCGTTCATCTCGGTCAGCTGGCCGGACGGAACGTCCTTCCCGCCATGATCGGCTTTATCATCACGGCGGTCGGTATCCCGATCATGGGCGTGGCCGCCATCGGCAACACCCACTCCGACGGTTTGCAGCAGCTGTCCAACAAGGTCGGTAAGGGCTACGGCTACGTCTTCTCCTGCCTGCTCTACCTGACCATCGGCCCCGGCTTCGCCATCCCCAGATGCGCGACCACCTCTTTCACCGTAGGCGTCGCCCCCATGCTGGGTGCGGGCGCGTCCGAGTCCATTGCCCTGCTGATTTTCTCCGTGATCTTCTTCGCCATCGTGCTGATTTTGTCCCTGCGCCCCGGCGAGATCACCGTCTGGATTGGTAAGGTCATCACCCCCATCTTTCTGGTCTTCCTCGCCATTCTGGTGGTGACGGCGCTGATCAATCCCTCCACCTCCGTTTCCGCCGTGGAGCCTGCCGCCGGTTATCAGACCGGAGCGCTTTCTCTGGGCTTCATTGAGGGCTATAACACCATGGACGCCATTGCCGGTCTGGCCTTCGGCATCGTGGTCATCGACATCATCCGCTCCATGGGCGTTACCGACGATTCCGACGTGGCAAAGGACGTTCTGTCCTCCGGCCTGCTCACCAGCATCCCCATGATCGTGATCTACGTTACCACCATTCTCATGGGCACCCAGTCCAGAGGTCTGTTTGAGACCTCCGAAAACGGCGGCATCGCCCTGGCGCAGATCTCCGGCCACTATCTGGGACGGGCGGGCAGTCTCGTTCTGGCAGTCACCATCACCTGCGCCTGCCTGAAAACCGCCATTGGTCTCGTCACCAGCTGTTCGGACGCTTTCTCCCGCATGTTCCCCAAGGGACTTTCCTACCGCGCCTGGGCAGTGATATTCACCGTACTTTCCTTCCTGATCTCCAATTTCGGTCTGTCCAAGATCATCAGCTATTCCCTGCCGCTGCTGCTGTTCCTGTACCCGCTGGCGATCACGCTGATTCTGCTGGCGCTGTTCGGGAATCTGTTCCATCACGACCGGGCTGTCTATGTCAGCGTCACAGCCTTCACCTGCATCGCCGCCCTGTTCGATCTGGCCAAGGCGCTGCCCGCGAATCTGAAAACCGCCCTTCATCTGGACGGCGCGGTCGGCCTTGCGGAGAAGATTCTCCCCTTCTTCGACATCAGCCTGGGCTGGGTTCTCCCCGCCTTTGTGGGTCTTGTCCTGGGTCTGGTTATTCACTTTGCGAAAAAGCAGAAGGTAGCCTGATGCTTACATAAAAATGTGCCGGAGCTTCCGCTCCGGCACGTTTTGCGTTTTGTCAATGTGCAAACTGGCTCTGATACAATTTGGCATAGAAGCCGTTCTTCGCAAGCAGCTCCTCATGCCTTCCCTGCTCCACGATGTGTCCGTCCCGCATGACGAGAATCCTGTCCGCTTCCCGGATGGTAGACAGGCGGTGGGCGACGATAAAGCTGGTGCGCCCGCGCATCATGGTGTCAAACGCCTTCTGAATCCTGATTTCCGTCCGGGTGTCGATGGAGGACGTTGCCTCGTCCAGAAACAGCATAGGCGGCAGACACAGCATCACCCGGGCGATGCACAATAGCTGCTTCTGTCCCTGAGAAAGGCTGCCGCCGGATTCCCCGATGACGGTGTCATAGCCCTGGGGCAGACGCATAATGAAGCTGTGGGCGTGAGCCTGCTTCGCTGCGGCAAGGATTTCTTCCTCGGTTGCCTCGGGCTTGCCCATGGCGATGTTCTCCCGGATCGTTCCGGCCTTCAGCCAGGTGTCCTGAAGCACCATGCCCACGCTCCGGCGCAGCTCGCCCCGGTTCATTTTCTGGGTGTTTACTCCGTCCAGAAGGATTTCGCCCCCGTCCGGGTCGTAAAACCGCATGAGAAGGTTGATAAAGGTGGTCTTTCCGCAGCCCGTGGGGCCGACGATGGCCACCCGCTGGCCGGGCTTGACGGACAGGTTAAAATCCCCGATCAGGGACTTGTCCGGCGTGTAGGAGAAACGCAGGTCTTTGATTTCCACCGCGCCCTCCACCTTCTCGGGGCGTTCCGGATGCTCCGGCTCCGGAGTGCGTGCCGGTGCTTCGATCAGCTCAAACACCCGCCCCGCGCAGGCCAGCGCGTTTTGCAGCTCCGTCACCACGCCGGAAATCTCGTTAAAGGGCTTGGTATACTGGTTGGCGTAGTTCAGGAAGCTGGTGAGATTGCCCACGGTGATTCCGCCGGAAATGGCAATCAGCGCGCCGCTTAAGCCCACGCCCGCATACACCACGGAGTTGACGAACCGGGTGCTGGGATTTACCAGAGACGAGAAGAAAATTGCCCGCAGAGACGCCTTTTTCAGCCGTCCGTTGATCTCGTCGAACTGCTCCATGGAAGCCTTTTCATGACCGAAGGCCTGCACCACCTTGATATTGCCGATGGTCTCGTCGATCAGGCCGGTCTGCTCGCCCCGGGTAACGGACTGGAGCTTGAACATGGAATACGTTCGGGTGGCAATGAAATTCGCCACCAGCAGCGACAGCGGCGTGATGCACACCACCACCAGCGCAATGCCCCAATGAATGCGAACCATGAAAATAAGCGTCCCCAGAATGGTCATCACGCCGGTAAACAGCTGGGTAAAGCCCATGAGCAGTCCGTCGGCAAAGGTGTCCACGTCAGCGGTCACCCGGCTGACCACGTCGCCCTGGGGCTGTTTATCAAGATAGGAAAGGGGCAGCACCTGAATATGCCGGAAGGCTTCGTTCCGGATGTCCCGGGTGACGCCGTAGGTCATGTGGTTGTTGATCTGATTCATGAGCCACTGCGCCAGCGCTGCCACGGCGGCGCAAATCGCCACATTGCGCAGATAGCCCCACATGGCGGAAAAATCCACCCGTCCGGCGTCCACAATGCAGTCAATGGCATTGCCCACCAGAATGGGGATATACAGGCTCATGACCACGTACAGCGTTGCCAGCAGCAGCGACGCGACCAGCCCCACCCAATAGCGCCGGATGCGGCGCAGTACCTTCCGCAGGATTGCCATCTGATTAGCCATTTTGCACCGCCTCCTTGGGGAACTGGGAATAGTAGATTTCCTGATAAACCGGGCAGGATTCCAGAAGCTCGTCGTGGGTACCCTTGCCCACCAGAATGCCGTCGTCCAGCACCAGAATTTCGTCCGCGTACCGCACGGATGCCGCTCTCTGGGAGACAATGAAGGTCGTGGGCGGATTTTCCATCCTGCGGATGGCCATACGCAGCTGGGCATCGGTGGCGTAGTCCAGCGCGGACGCGCTGTCGTCCAGAATCAGAATGCGGGGCTTGCGCACCAACGCCCGGGCAATGGTCAGGCGCTGACGCTGACCGCCGGAGAAGTTGACGCCCCCCTGCTCTACAGGCGCGTCCAGCTGGTTATCCTTGCCCTCGACCACTTCTTTCGCCTGAGCTATGGTCAGCGCTTCCCACAGTTCGTCATCCGTGGCGCTGTCATTACCCCAGAGCAGATTCTGCCGGATGGTGCCCTTGAACAGCACCGCCTTCTGGGGAACAACGCCGATGGCCTGCCGCAGGGACGTCAGGTCATAGGCCTCCGTCTCCACGCCGTCCAGCAGCACCTTTCCTCCAGCCGCATCATAGAGCCTTGGAATCAGATTCACCAAAGTCGTCTTGCCGGAACCGGTGCCGCCGATGATGCCGACGGTCTGTCCCGGCTGGGCGGTAAAGGAGATATGCTCCAGAGAGGGATTTCCCGCGCCGTCATACCGGGCGGTCACGTCCCGGAACTCCACCTGTCCTTTCAAATCCGCAGCCGTGCGGGTACCGTTTTCCTGGCCGGGTTCCAGCTCCAGCACGGATGCCACCCGGTTTCCGCAGGCGACGGCCTTGGTGATGGTGATGATCAGGTTTGCCATCTTGATCAGCTCCACCAGAATCTGGGACATATAATTGTAAAGCGCGATGACCAGGCCCTGGGTCAGCACGCCGCTTTCCACCTTCAACGCGCCCACATGCACCAGCAGCACCACCGCCAGATTGATGACCACGTAGGTCACGGGATTCATCAGGGCGGAAATTCGTCCCGCGGACAGCTGCTTGCGGGTCATGTCCTCCGTTTTTTCCTCAAAGGAGGCAACCTCCGCGTCCTCCTTGCAGAAAGCCCGCAGCACCCGGACGCCCGTCAGATTCTGCCGGGACGCGGACGTCACGCTGTCAAGGGATGCCTGCACCCGCCGGTACATGGGCATGGTGATCAGCATAATGCCGAAAACGATAATGCACAGCACCGGAATGACCCCGGCGAACACCAACGCCGCCTGAAAATCAATGGTAAAGGCCATGATCATGGCTCCGAACACCACGAAGGGCGAGCGCAGCAACAGACGCAGCGTCAGGTTCACGCCGTTCTGCACCTGGTTGATGTCGGAGGTCATCCGGGTGATCATGGTGGAGGCGCCCAGCTTGTCGATCTGGCTGTAGCTTAAATTCAGAATATGCTCCAGCACCGTATGCCGCAGCCGTGTGGAAAAGCCCACTGCCGCCACGGCAGAAAAATACTGTGCCGTCACCGAGCTGGCAAGCCCCACGATGCCCAGTCCGATCATGACGGCGCACATTTTCACAATGTAGCCCCGGTCGCCGCTGCCGATGCCCTGATCCACGATGCTGGCCACAACCAGCGGCACCAGCAGCTCAAACGTGGCCTCCAGCAGCTTGAAAAGCGGCCCGAGAACGCACTCTTTTTCATAGCCCTTCAGATATTTGAGAAGTTTTTTCATACGCTCACCCCATAACGGCGTCATTATAGCATCCTTTTTGCCGGAAAGCAATGATATATCCCGCAAAACGGAAGGATTTGTCAGCGCCATGCTGTACCTGCGCCGGGGAAATCGGCGGTTTGCCCTGAAAAAGCAGTTGACATTTCCGCCGATTCCGGATATAATGAACGGGCTAAAGAAATGCTAGTGTAGCACAGTCGGTAGTGCATCTCACTCGTAATGAGAAGGTCGCCTGTTCGAGTCAGGTCACTAGCTCCACAAAAACCGCCGTTTTCGCCACGAAAACGGCGGTTTTTCTAACTTTTTAGGGTGGTTTGAAAGACCCTGAAATTGGCTTGGCGTTAATTTGGCGTTATTTTTTTGAAGGATTCAAATTTTTGAAAAATCGGGATTTTGAAAAACCGGATTTTCCGAACTTTTTTGAAGTGATTTGTTTTTGAGGAAAAATAGACGCAACGGGACAGGAAAAAATGATTATTCCACAAACTCGGAGAATACTGAACTTTTTTGGCTGCTTTTGATTCAATGATAACATGACGATTTCGAATGAAACCACAACTTTTCAGAAGATACCAAAAGTTGCTGAGCGCACCATTATTTGGCGTTATTTTCTATGATGGAAAGCTGGTTTCAGAGCCTCAACCATAAAACAAAGCAGGTAGGACATGAAATCCGACCTGCTTTGTGTTATACCTGAGCAATTATGCTTCGGTTTTGCAGAGCATATTTTCAAGAGCGTTGGATGCTGTGCGATCATTCTCTTTCAGGGCGTGGGCGTAGATGTTCATGGTCGTGGAAGCCTGTGCATGACCCAAACGGTTGGACACGGTACGGACATCCTGATGCGCGGCAATCAGCGGAACCTGCGGGGAGATACTTACCTGCGCTGGGACTGTAATAGCAAACTCCTGCTTTCATACTCAAACCTCTGGATTGAGTAAAGTTTCCTTCAGCCCAAACCGTTGACCCTAAAGTCATATAATCAGAAGGGACAAAGCATTTCCCAGATGCCTGTGTAGAAAGGAAACTTGTAACATTTTTAGCATACATGGTAAAGGGGAGACCTGCAGCACGTGCGCTAGTGACATATCCCGCTTCGGGGCCATTTTCGAGCTCGATCGGCATAAGATCACTTACGGGATCCAATTCAGTAGCACTTACAGACAGAGCCATGGATGCAAAAAGCATACAAACCAGTGCGAGAGCAAACAGACGGTGAATCATTTTCTTCATAGCAATCCTTCTTTCTTAAGGTTGTTGAATTCAAATTTACCATCAACCGTTACTCCTTATTGCTGATGGACTGCAATAACCTTTCGGAAATCTTCAAACCGCATGCAAGTTCTCAGATTTGGAGTTTTCACGAACTGCTGATCAGGCAGATTCATGCATTAAAAAGCATTTCAAATCAGTGAATTGTTACAACACAGCACACCTAATTTATCCTTAAAGTAAATGCCACAAACAAAATAAGACTGATCGATGCTTTTGGTACACTTTGTTGACTTTTATGGAAAGGAAATATTTTGAGCATGCTTCTTTAACGTACATGGAGTCAGCATTGTACAGAGCATCCAAAACACTTTATGGTTTACAAGCATTGCCCTTCGCTTGCGGCTTTTTCCGAAATCGCCAGCGTTATTTTGCTGGCAAGCAAAAACACAGCAGCTATCAGTTCGCCAAATGTCATATATAGAGTAAAGGATAGAACTGTATTATATTTTACCGACGAGAGCGAAATCAGCAGTAACACGGAAGTAATGACAATGCTAAGCATACGCTTTTGAGGGATTTCCTCATCGGAAAGGGGCTTGTTTGACGCAGGAATAGGGGAACACAGATATACCGTTAAAACTGTAACAATACTGTTGGTTAGAATTGCAAGCCTTATCCCTGCGTCATGCAAATGCAGCACCAAGGCGATGAAAATTAGGTAAGTGCCACAGAAGGTAATGAAACATCTCAATGGCGTCTTGGCATGAAAACCTCCGGCGGAAACCCTCAGAGGAACAAACCCCACAAGGAATGGAATCCACGCAAGGGGTAAAGCAGCTAAAACAGAGACTACCGCAATGCAAAATATATTTACTAACGTAGATAAGAGCAGCTGAACACCGTACACATATGCCTCTGAGCTTTCGCTCGGAATGATCTGCTCACTTTGCCAAGTGCGGACAATCCTTTGAGATATTCGATACAGCATTACTTTCTCATCCCTGCCTGACGAGAAATCATTTCCTTCAGATTGGCGGGTTCATCCGGCTGGTAAGAGAGGAAAAAGCAGGTGGAATTTGACGTTAAAAACGCAAGTGCCAGTGCCAACGGTGCGAAGAATGCACTTATCATATGCAACGTGTTCTTTCGTGTTTTCATAACATGTACCTCCCAGTAATAGTAAGAATAGGTTTTTAGTATTGTTACAGGTTATATGGTAATAAGTTTGTCAAAAATATGCAATAGCTCTGCCGTAAGAGGTCAGAATTGCGCCGTGAAAGGGCGAAATACTCGTAATAGAATACCAAAAACCCATTATTGCTAAGTGTTTGCTTTGCGTTTTTCCTGATATTATATGGCAAAGCGAGGTGTTGCTTATGGATCCCCAGAACGAGCTTTCAACAGTAATACGAAGAGGCCGGGAAAGAAAAGGCTTAACGCAGGAGGAGCTTTCTCAGATTATTCACAAGTCTGATAAATATATCGGTGCTGTAGAATGTGGACGAATTATGCCACCATATGCTGTTTTGAAGCAGATTGTTCAAGTGCTTGAAATAGATGGAAATACTCTTTTTTACGAAAACGCAAATGAAGGGGCAAGCAAAATGGCCGACATTTATTTACGGAAAATGGATCCAACTACGCAGAAACTTGCTATAGAACTTTTGCAAACTATGGCTAACTTTCGATACCCCAAAACACATAAGAAAAACAAATAAGAAAAGGTGTCCATTCGGATTTGATACGCCGAATGGACACCTTTTCTTAATTTGCATAATGCTTCCAGGTGTGCTATTATACCCGTATAAAATGACGATATCAGGTAGGTGATTTCTGTGCGGATTGCAATTTGTGATGATGAAGCCGATCAGCGTGAGGTGATGCTATCATTTGTCTGTCAGTACAATCCAACGTTGGCTGTAGATACATACGATGCTGCCATAGACTTACTACTTGCAGTCGAGAAGATTCCATACGACATTGTATTTATGAATATTGAAATGCCCGCACCAAATGGTTTTGAGATTGCGCAGCAGCTAAAAGTCAAATCAAATTCCCCACTGGTGATTTTTGTAACCAAGAGTAACTCCTATACCATTCAGGGCTATGGCGTTGCTTTCCGTTACCTTGCCAAGCCAATTTCATATGCGATGTTTTCATCCGTCCTCTCCCTGGCATTAAAAGAACGGGAACCCGCAAAAGTTTCTATTGTCTGTGATGGTGTTTACCGTGTTGTCACTGTGAATCAAATTCTATATTGCGAGGCTATGGATCACAGGCTGACAGTCCATACGCTTGAAAACTGTTTTTACTCAAGGATGCCCCTCACAGAATTTATCTCCCAACTGCCTTTGGAGGATTTTGCGCAGCCTCATAAAAGCTATCTGGTAAACCTGAATTATGTGCAGAGTGTAGGATCAAATGATGTGGTACTTGCTTCAAACCAAAGCGATATCCCGATTCCGCTGAGTAAAGGAAAGAGAAAACAATTCATTCAAAGGTTGGGTGATTACATTGGCAGATAATTTCATCTATTCGCTCGTTGAATTGGGCACGGTTGCTGTTGAAGTGGTATTGATTCTGTTATATTGCAATCGCCTGAATGTAAAATCCACTATGTCTACTGGCATAACTGCTGCGTGCTATGCGCTATTCCTGACGCCATTGGCTATTATGAGTTTATGCTCGGCCATGCCTGCCTGGCGCATTGGGTATTCTTTTGTTGGACTGGCTCTTCTTTATCGGTTCTGCTATGACATTGATTGGCCTAACAGCATATATTTGACTGCTGTTTTCCTAATTTTATCACTTGCTTCAGATATATTATGTTCCTATGGTTTCGATGTGATTGGGATTGAAAACAACGGTCTTTCAGGAAGCGCCTTTGAACGAATTGCCTACAATGGAATTGCGAAACTACTGCATCTAATCTTGATACAAACTGTTCCTTTTTTGATCCGGAGAAAGCAGCCCCGCATTTCTTTTGTCGGGATCATTCCATTGCTTACCGCCCAACTTGCCAGCCTAATGATCTGCTTGTGCCTGTATTTTACAGGCGTTAGTACCGGGGAAGTCCCTTTAGGAACCATTGTTGGTGTAGTCGCAACACTCTATGTCAATATCGTGATATGTTTTTATGTAGAAGCAATCAGCGCCAAGAATGACTTAGACCGAGAAAAAGAACTGATGGAAAGAGAGTACCAGCATGACCTAAAATATTATGAATCCATCAAGAAAAGTCAAGAAGAGACTCGTTCCTTGTGGCATGAAATCAGAAAATACCTCAACACAATTCATGCTTTGGTTGACGGTGGTCAAAACAGCGCCGCAGTACAATGCATGGATGAAGTTGAGCAACATTTTGGCGGACTCACAATCAACGTTGATGTGGGGAACAGTATTATTAACAGCATTTTGAGTGTTGGATTACATCAGGCACAGGAAAACCACATCCCGTTTTATATAGATGCTTGGGTTTCTGCAGACCTAGGTGTGTTACCACAAGACCTATTCATTATACTAGGAAATGCGATTGATAATGCGATTGAGGAATGCTGTCAGATACCGGTTGAGCAAGAACCTCATATTCAAGTATCTATTCATCAGAAGGGGAAAATGCTTGCCATTAAGGTAGAAAATCCTTGCCGCTCTCAGTCTACGCCAAAACCCGGAAAGATTCACGGCTATGGACTGAAAAATGTACAACGGTGTGTTGACAAATATAATGGTGAACTTCAGGCAACCATTCACGAGAATGTGTTTCACTTCTTTGTGCTGCTGAATATGAAGTAGGAAACGATGAATTTTGATTTTGTAATCAGGGCAAGCAATGCTAAGAAAAAGTTGTGGCTACACCGCAGCAGAAAACCACATATTCCGCTGCTGAAGTGGCTGCATTGGAAGAAAGCATCTTGAAACTGAAAACGGGAAATGACGAGCTGCGGCGGAAGCTGAAGCATATGAATGAGGTCTTTGCCAATGTTCAGAGAGCCCGTTTCGGTCAGTCCAGCGAAAAAACAGCTATGTTCTGCACGACCAGACCAGTTTTTTCAATGAGGCGGAAAAAGGGCAAAATACCAAAGCGGAGGAACCGACACCGGATACCATTTTGGTCCCTCAGCATGAGCGGAAGAAGCGCAGTCAGGCTGAGATGCTGAACGGCCTCCCGGAAGAGGAAGTGCTTCTGGAACTGCCGGAAGACC
>OFMX01001361.1_pt1 | contig 18800 bp, 15 predicted proteins | sample 1541901 | NCBI WGS metagenome assembly OFMX01 (sample SAMN04209222, study PRJEB22552) | human gut metagenome | biome: gut; material: feces | host: Homo sapiens | place: USA: Oklahoma | reverse complement strand
CGCAGTATACAAGACAGCAGATAGTCGGAATAAATAATCTTTTAATGTATTCATACACAAGCTATGAATATGACAGTGAAATGAGGCTTATCAAGGTAAAGGAAACAGGGGAAGAAACAGTTTCATATACCTATGACAGAAACGGAAACAAGAAGTCGGAAACCCTTGCAAACGGAGTAGTATCCACCTATGATTACAACAATGCTAATAGGATAGTAAAACTAGTTAACAAAAAGGGCAATAGTACCATATCAAGCTACGAATATTCATATTATTTAGATGGTTCTGACGCTTGCAAAGTAACAGAAGAAAATGGTATAATAGAAACTACGGAATACGAGTATGACGGTCTGAAAAGGCTGACAAATGAAGAAGTCAAAAAGGGTAACACTACAGACACCTATGCATACGAGTATGACGATTATGGAAACCGTTCTAAGATGACGGCAACAGGTACTGAAGATTATGTAACTGAGTACAATTACAATAACGCTCAGGGCAGTTATACAGCACTTCTGCAAAAGGAAGTCAAGACTGTTGAAAAAGAAGAAAATCCGCTTGATTTGAACAGCAATGTTAAGCAGACGGTTTACACCTATGATGCTAACGGTAACCAGATTACCAAAACTGCTGAGGGTAAGACTGAAACTAATACTTATGACGGTCTGAATCAGCTTATCGGCTTCACTGACGGTGAAACGACTGCAAGCTACAAGTATAACGCAAGCGGTCTGAGATATGAGAAAACCGTTAATGGAGAAACGATAAATCATGTTTGGGACGGAAATAAGCAGATAGTAGCAGATGTAATTGACAACCAGTTCTACGAGGCTGACTGCTACATTCGCGGAACAAATCTTGTTGCAAAGTATAACTATTGGAATGGTGATAAGTCCGAGTATACTTACTATACTCAGAACGCTCATGGCGATGTAGTAAACCTTACTGATAAAGACGGTAAGGTAACTAAGAGCTACAGATATGATGCGTTCGGTGTTGAAAAAAACATTGATGAAAATGATACAAATGCTTTCCGTTACTGCGGTGAATACTACGATAAGGAAACTGCGACTGTTTATCTGAGGGCGAGATATTATAACCCAAGTACCGGTAGGTTTATTTCCAGAGATAGCTTTGCTGGTAAGAATGAAGATCCACTTTCACTGAATAAATATACTTATTGTCATAATAATCCGATTATTAGTATTGATCCTAGTGGTATGGCTAAATCAAATCCATGGGATACATTGCCATATCCAGGCTATATTCATAATGCAGTGCAAAATGAATATCTTTTAAGTTATCCGGATATGCAAAAAGAATATGTAATACCTGATACTAAAAAAAGAATAGATTTATATCAACCAACTACAAAAGAAGCTTGGGAAGTAAAACCATTCGGTTCATATGCCAAAGGTGTTTCACAATTAAAAAATTATATTGATCTTATGGATGGCAGAGCCATTCAGGGAGAAAAATTAAAAAATTTTGAATTTCATGTTGATATTTTTACAGTTAATACATATAGTTATTCTGGTGGTATGATTATGTATAATTTTTACATTGATCCTAATGTTGATACATCACAAATAGTCAAATATCTCAAAAATAATCCTAAAGTTTCTGCTAAATCTATTTATGCTGCTATGTTGGAACCATCAGAAGTATATGGTCCAGTTACTTACAATTCTAAAATGAAAACAGAGATGGGAAAACAAGATAAAAGTGGAAATACTTGGTTAGATTATGATACTGATCTTACAAGTATTGATGACTTATACGGATATGATTTATATGGATATGATAACAAAAATAATTCTGGAAATGAATTTGTATTTCCTCCTGTAGTAGAATTTGGATTAGTATTTGGATATTAAGTAATGAGTAAATTTTAGAAAGGTAAAATATAAATTATGGATAATATAAAAAAAGCATTACTTCAATTAACTCATAATGCTGAAATAGAAATAAGTAAATTAAAATTGCCATTTGAATTTTCGAAAATTGGTTTGCCAACAAATCCGTTTAGAAAATTTTCTGGAGATATTTCCCATTATGTATATAATTATTTTAAGAATGAAGATTATGAAGTTGAAGCGGTAAATTCTTTGGAAGCAATAATTCAATATATAAATATGTATGGGCAAAAAATTAAAATATCTATTTTATTTTATGAACCATGTTGGAGACTTGAATATATATACCGTATTTTTTATGGTGATATAAAAAATTGGGTTAGTTACTATTGCAACTTTGAAGAAGTTGTGGAAATGGAAAAGGCATTTGAAAACATAGTTTTTGTTACAAAATACATTCAGCATGAAGTGGATGATAAATTTAATACTTGGTTAAAAGAAAATGGTAAAATTATGTAAGCAAGCGGTCTGAGATATGAAAAGACTGTTGACGGTCAAACAATAAATCATGTTTGGGACGGTAATCAGCAGATTGTTGCAGATGTTATCGACAACCAGTTCTATGAGGCTGACTGCTATATCAGAGGAACAAATCTTGTTGCGAAGTATAACTACTGGAACGGTAAGAAAACTGAGTATACTTACTATACACAAAACGCTCATGGCGATGTAGTAAATCTAACTGACAAAGACGGTAAGGTAACTAAGAGCTACAGATATGATGCGTTCGGTGTTGAAAAAAACATTGATGAAAATGATACAAATGCATTCCGTTACTGCGGTGAATACTTTGACAAGGAAACTGCAACCGTTTACCTTAGGGCGAGATATTATGATCCGGATATTGGCAGATTTATGAGTAGGGATTCTGTCACAGGAAAAAATGAAGATCCTCTTAGTTTAAATTTATATACTTATTGTGCAAATAATCCGGTTTATTATAGTGATCCGTCAGGTCATAGTGCTGCCGAGGTAGTGCAAGGTGTAGATACTTTTGCAGAAACTATAAAGAATATGGCATCATGCATGACAGTTGCAGGAGCTACTTTAACAGCATGTGTAGGTGCAGCAGCTCCTTATGCATTGTTACTAGGTTCAGCAATGTATTTAGGAAATGTGACTTCTAAGTACGCTAAAACACATAATTTTGATCCTTTAAAAAGTTCTTCAGAAATGACTGAAACTCATAAGAAATTTTCTACATTTTCAACTTGTGAAAATCCTTATCTTGCACCTTGGGTAGGTTCTATGACTATTGCAGAAATTTATGCTCAAAGTGCTGCTAAATCTGCTTCAACAACTGATGTAATAACAAAAACTAAAACGGTTACCCAAAAGAAAGAATACGGATATACTGTATATAAATTAGTTGATAGACATGATAAAAGTGTACAATATATCGGTAGAACAGGTGATAAAAATGCAACAATTCGAAGGCATAAAAGAAATTTTTCTAGATCAGAATTAGAGTTAGTGCCAATACATGAGGGATTAAGTTATGATGAATCTAGGGGATTGGAACAATATTATATTGAAACATATAGGACACTTAATAAGGAAAATAAGGCAAATAATCAAATAAATGGTGTAAATCCTAAAAATAAAGAAAAATATGACTATTATTCAGATATTGCTATACATTATCTGAATGGAGAAACATATGTAGGAGGTTGATATTTATGGGCGCATGGGGACCCGGATTATTTTCAGACGATGTAGCGTGTGATGTAAAAGAATATTATATGAACTGTCTGAGAGAAGAGATGAGTGCAGATGAAGCCGAAGCTGCTGTAGTATCTTATTTCGGTGATGAATTAGCCGATAGTGATGACGGACCGGTTGTAGTTCTTGCTTTGGCTGACACGGCATGGCGTGTTGGGAGGTTATCAGAAAAACTGAAGGAAGCCGCAATAAGAATAATAGATACAGGGGAAGGACTGGAAAGATGGGAAGTAGAAGGAAAGCAGTTGTTGAAAAAGCGGCAGGATGTTTTGCAGAAACTTAAAGAAAAATTATTATCGCCACAACCTTCTGAAAAGAAAGTTTATAAATACAGGCTATATAAATGTGAATGGAAAATAGGAGATGTATTTGCGTATCGTTTTGAAAGTGAAATAGCTAAAGAAAAAGGGTATTACGGAAGGTATCTGCTTATACAAAAGGTTGATGAAGGGATATGGCATCCAGGGCATGTTGTTCCTATAGTTTATTTTCGAATAACAAAGGATATGACTTTGCCATCGATTGATGATATTAAAAATATTGAGTGTTTAAAAATGGGTTTAGGTAAAAAAGAACCAGAAATTATATATGATTATCGTGGGAAACTTATTAATACTTCTAAACGAATCATTCCGAAATCGCTTATTTATTTAGGTAATGTCGATGTTATTTATCATAACCCTGAATACGTACCAGAATATGATGTAAGTTATTCGAGTTTTGAATGGAAATGTATAGAAGAAGAAATAATCAAATTAAATGAACGATATAGTACAAAATGATTTTTTATGGAGCAAACAAGCTTTATAGCTTGTCTGCTCCATTTTTTTATACATAATTCAAGGGTAAATAATAAAAATAGCTGGTAAACGATTAAAATATATAAAAAACTAAAAAGAAACACAAATCTACAAAAAGCAAGTAAAAAAAGCAATATAATAAAAGGAGTAACAAGCTTTTAAAGCATTGTTTACTCCTTATTTTTTTAATAACTCTGTTCCGCTTTAAAGGCGGGATGGAGCTTTTTTATGCCTGTTTTTAAGTGGCAATGCTATATTGCCGAATATCCGTAGCCTTAGGTCTGATTAAAAAATTATCAGATCGGAGGTGAAAAGATGAACAAGTACATAATCAGCGTTAGAAATACAGCTAACGGTAAATACGAAAATGTTGAAGTATCTGAAGAAGTATACACAGCATATATGAGAACAGGCTGGAACATCAAGGATAACGATGAATCGTTCTTTAAGCATCAGATACAGTTTTCAGCTCTTTTAGGAAATATTGATGACGCTGTTGAAAATTTTAAGGAATTCATTAACGCAGTGGAAGATGTGGCAGAAATGACCGAGAAAAATTTAATATCGGAAACTCTTAAAAAAGTATTGAAACAGCTTGATCAGGATGAACAGGAATTAATATTCCTTATTTTTTATCAGAACAAAACAGAGATTGATTGTGCTGAAAAGTATGGTATAAGTCAGCAATTTATAAACAAAAAGAAAAAGAGAATTTTGGATAAATTGCACAAACTTTTAAAAAGTTATCAATTTTAGGGTTGTTAAACCCCTTGCTTCTACCCCTATACAAGTGTAAGGGAGAAAAAGTCTCTTTCAAAAGGTAACTTGAAAATAGAATAACAGCATCGGGAATACATTAATCCTGCGGCCGGTATAAAATCACGGCAGCCAAAGAAGCCATACGCCACGATCTCGAAAGAGCGAGCGATAAATATGAAGCTTCAAAATCCGGAACAGCTTTTCGGAACGGCGATGAAACGCAGGAGGATAATGATACTTCCGCTCAGTCACAGCACCGAGTGAAATCGGAAACAAGCAATGAGGGCGGCTCTGGGAGAACCTCAGAGGGATGAAAGAGTTCCATGAGATGAATAAGCTGTTCATCGTTTCCGATGTTCCGCCGTGACGGGTATTGAGAATAAATATCACGAGTCTGAGAAAATCAGACTTAAGTTAAGGCGAAACGATTAATGTTATACCGCACCGTGAACTTGTTTCTTTAAATGAAAACCAAAATAAGCATCGGTGCGGATATAACTCAAGCACAGGAAACTCCTGTGTTTGAGTTATATAAAAATAGGAGTGTGATAAATTGAAAGACAAGAATGATTGGGATAAAATCAGATATGAATTTTTAAGACTTAATGAAAAACATTGAGTAAATACAGAAAAGTGTAAAAAATGTGTCTGGGCGAATATTGAATCAGGAAAGGTATTTTGTTCAAGATATAAATGTACGGAGGAAAAAAACTATGTGTAAATACGGACAAGCTGAGTATGCGTATAATCTGCTTAGGCAGATTTCAGAAAAAATGTTTGAAAGTGGGATTTTGACAGAGGAACAATTTAAAAGATTGGATGAGATGAATAAGCAGGATTGCTTTAGTCGGTTTTGTACAATTTTAGAGGTATAAATTCAGTACATAATCAACTGGATATATTGGGAGATGTGTGGTAATGTGTTGTATAAAAAAACAAAATAGGAGTAAAAAATGAATCCAAATATAACGGTGATCAATCCGATAAGGATTGAGGAGCAGGAAGATAAAATTCGTATTGCTGCCTACTGCAGGGTGAGTACAGATTCAGAGGATCAGCAAAATTCATTAATGACACAAATGAGGTATTATGAAAATTTTTTAGCTGACAGTGAAACTGAAAGATTAGTTTCCGTGTATGCCGATGAAGGAATAACCGGAACCCGAATGGACAAGCGTGAAGAATTTCAAAGAATGCTGAAAGATTGTCGGAGAGGTAAAATAGATCGTATTATTGTAAAATCAATAAGTCATTCAGCACCTTTCGGATATGAATTGTATAACGGAAATTTGATAATAAACCAAAGAGAAGCAGAAATAGTTAAAAGCATCTATAAAATGTTTTTAAGCGGAATGGGTTATGATTCGATATGCAGAGAACTGAATGAGAGCAAAGTCATAAAGAATGACAAAGGAACAAAATGGCTTTCAGCCTCAGTACGATATATTCTGACTAATGAAAAGTACATAGGTGACAGTCTGTGGCAGAAGAATTATAATACTTCAATGCCGTATAGAAAAGTCAGAAATAAAGGAGAGCTTGAAAAGTATTATATAAATAATACGCATGAAGCAATAATAACAAGGGAAGAATTTGAAAAAGTACAAGAGCTTATAGAGCAAAGAAAGCATCCGAATATGAATTTAATAAATAACTATCCTCTGAGTAAAAAGATTTACTGCGGAAAATGCGGTTCATTATTTAAGAGAAGATTTAAAAATGAAAAATCATATTGGATATGCCGTGAGCATTATTACAATGCAGAAAACTGCCAAATAAAGCAGATACCAGAACAGGTATTTTATACAGCGTTTACGGCAATGTACAATAAACTGAAAGCAAATTACAGTGTGATATTTACTCCAATGCTCACACAGTTGCAGGAACTGAAGAATAAGAAATACGGCGGTAATAAGCAGTACATAGATATTAATAAAGAAGTTATACAGCTAAAGGAACAGACACATGTCCTAGCAAGACTTAAAACAAAAGGATTTCTTGGTGAAAGCAAATATATTGAACAGGTTACGGAAATAAATGCAAGAATAGAAAAGTTAAGCCGTGAACTCAGAAAAATTGTGCGGTGTGATGATGAAGATGAGATGATAGAGCAGATAAAAGAGATTGCATCAATAATAGAAAACGGAACTGACCTTATGACAGAATTTGACGATGTAATGTTTGAAAGCTTAATTGAAAAAATTATAGTAAAGAATCAGACAGAGTTTGAATTTAATTTGTACGGCGGTTTGAAATTTACAGAGAGAATATAGCAAAAAACTATTGATATTATTGTGTAATTTTGATATAATAATCGTAGAATAATACGGAGGTGTTTTTATGATTATTAAATCTTCAACAACATTAAGAAATGATTATTTAAGTATTTCAAACTTAGCACATGAAAAACAAGAACCTATTTACATAACTAAGAATGGAGAGGGTGATATTGTAGTAATGAGTATTGACGCTTTTGAAAAACGAGAAGAACTTATACGTCTTAAGGCAAAGCTTGATGCAGCAGAACAAAGCAGAATTTTAGGAGAACCAACGATTTCAATTGAAGAAGCAAGGCAAAGATTAAAGGAGAAATTTGCGAATGGCTGATTATGAATTAAAATTGCTTGCTCCTGCTTGGGCAGAGCTTGAAGCCATTGCAGATAGACATTTGAATCTAGTCGGACCTGATTCAGCACAAAAAATAACTGAAAAGCTTCTTGACTCTTTGGAAAATTTGAAAAGAAATCCGTTATTGGGTATAGAATGTACGGATAAAATTATCGCATTAGATAGATACCGTAAACTCATTTGCGGAAATTATTTGTGCTTTTACAGAATTATAGAAAATACAGTTTATGTTTATCATATAGTTGACGGCAGAACAGATTATCCAAAAATTTTTGAAGATACATAAATTGCGCTTTGTGCCCAAAACACAAGGCGCTTTTTTATTGCCTTTGGTGATAGATAAAAGTAAGGTTTTGTGGTATTGTTGAGTAAATAAAAAGGGGAGAGACTTATGAAGAAGAACAGAACCATACCGTTCGGATATGTAATGTGCAAGGGTGAAATAATGCCCGATCCGGTTGAAAATCAGGCGGTCAGAGAAATATTTACTGCATATTTACAAGGCAGTTCATTATCTGAGATTGCAGGACATATGAGTATTCTTAATATTTCATACAACGGAATTACATTTGACTGGAATAAAAATATGGTTAAACGAATTCTGGATAATGAAAAGTATCTCGGAAAAGACGGTTATCCTGTATTGATTGACAGTGAAACATTTTACCATGCAAATGCTAGGAAAAAAAGCAAAGCAACATCAGTAAATGAAATAAGCGAAGAACTGAAGATAATACGAAGTCTGTCATACTGTACCGAGTGCGGACACAGACTATCAAGATTCGGAGGTAATACTCAGACTGATAAATGGGACTGCAGAAATTCCGAATGTTCAAGGTTTAATTATCGGCTGACAGATAATATGATAGAGGATATATTGCTGCATATTTTAAATGCCGTTATTGCTAATCCCGACTTACTGGATACAGATTCGGAGATAAGTGCTTACACACCAAACATTAAAGTAAAATGTCAGCAGAATGAGATAAACAGAATAATGGATAATCCGCAAATAAATTCAGAAAAAGTAAAAACAGAGATTCTCAGACTTGCAGAGTTGAAATACGATTGCTGCACTTACAATGACAGTCCGCAGAAAACAGAGTATCTGAAAGAACTGATTTCAGGCAGAGAACAATTGAATATAATAGACTATGACCTGTTAAAATCCTGCGTATCAAGGATTTTGATAGGTCATTTTTATACCATAGAGATAGAATTTATAAATGGTGTAACAATAAAAAATATTACCGAAAGGACTGATAAATATGATTCAGACAACGCCGAATGTTAAAATCATTCCTGCGGTTGTTAAACCGATTGAAAAGACAAATAAGTATAAGCAGCTTCGTGTAGCGGCTTATTGCAGGGTATCAACCGAACAGGAGGAACAGCAGAACAGTTATAATGTTCAGATAGCGTACTATACTGACCTTATAAACCGTAAGAAAGAATGGACCCTGGCAGGAATTTTTGCTGATGTGAACTATTGTCAGAGGAACGAGAAAATAAATAATAAAAAGGAAGAGCAACAAAAATTTGCTGGCAAATATAATTTTCAAAAAAATAATAATCCTTAAATTTGCTAATAGAGGAGTAATAAATATAAAAATACTGTCAAGGGCGTGAGAACGTGAAATTTACCCTTGACAGTATTTTTTTATTTATTAGAATAAGAATGCAAATTTTAAGGATTTTTAGTCATATATAAAACCTGAATGAATATTATATATTAAGTAAAAATGACAAAAAAACTCTCAAAGTTTATTACTTTGAGAGTGTCGAATAAGACTGTTTTTATAACTTAATTATACTTATTTTTGTAATTAATGTCAATAAATTAATAAGTTAAAATTATAATATCTACAAAGTTTACAATTATTCAACAATATTTTTGTACAATTTACAGTATGAAATAATAGAAAAAATTCTATTTGGGGTCAAAATCATGGTACAACGGAGGTTTAATATATGGCTAGACGAGGTGAGAATGTAAGAAAGAGAACAGACGGAAGATGGGAGGGGCGATATATTGAAAAGTACGATAGTAACGGGAAAGCCTGTTACCGTTCTGTTTACGGTTCATCATATACAGATGTAAAAAACAAACTAAAAGAACACAAAAAAGTTACATCAAATGTAAGTATTATTAATATAGAAAATCTTTGCAATGAATGGCTTGAAAGCAAGGCATTAACAGTGAAACAATCAACCTATACCAATTACTATAGTGTAATAAATAATCATATTATCCCATATTTTAAAAACAGAAAAGCAAGGTATCTAACAAATGAAAATGTTGAATTATTCATTAATGAAAAAACCGTGAAGCTATCCGAAAAGACAGTACATGACATTATTGTGTTATTGAAACAAGTAATAAAATTTGCAGTATCAAAGAAATATATTGAATACTTTGATTTTAATGTGGGTCAGCCGAAAGTCAAAACCAAAGAACTGTCAATACTTAGTAATTATGAGCATAATAAACTGATAAACTACATTCAGTTAACATTTAATATAAATAAAATCGGTGTACTGTTGTCTTTATTTATGGGTGTTCGTATAGGCGAAGTGTGTGCATTAAAATGGGAAGATGTAAATTTTCAAACTGAAACTTTAAGGATAAATAAAACCATGCAGAGAATAAAAAATCTTGATGAAAATGCAGGGACTAAAACCAAAATTGTAATAGATACCCCAAAAAGTCAGAAGTCAATACGTGATATACCAATACCGTCATTTATGGTTGATTTAATGAAAAAATACAAGACTGGAAAAGATAAATATTTATTGACAGGAACTGTACAATTTATAGAACCGAGGGTATATCAGGATATGTTTAAAACGTATTTAAACGAGGCAGAAATAGAAGATATAAATTACCATGCATTAAGACATACCTTTGCTACACGAGCAATAGAGCAAGAATTTGATATAAAAAGTCTTAGTGAAATACTAGGGCATTCAAGTGTAAAATTTACATTGGAAAGATATGTACACCCGTCAGAAGAGCATAAAAGAAAGAACATGGAAAAAATGTCTGTGTTCTATTAGTGGTCAAAATTATGGTCAAAAAATGTAAGAAATCCCGTATTTGCGTATTTTAAGAGCAAAAACTCTCAAAGTAATAAACTTTGAGAGTAAAGACAAATTAATTATACATGATTAGTATGTCTTAAAAAATAGGAATTATGCAAATTTGGGGGGATTTTTATGAGAAGTAAGAAAAAAATATTGATAAGTGGTTTTATTATACTGTTGTTATTGGTAATTGGTTTTAGTATTGTCATTGGAATGAAATATTGGAAAACAAATGATATAAGGAAAAATGCAAAAAGTACAATTGAATGTATTATAAATTCGGATTATTCAAAAGATTTTTATTATATTAGTATGTATGGACAAATAAAAAACGAATTGAATATGGAAGAAGTAGCAAAAACTGTAATGAGTAATATGAAGTATAAATTAAATGATATTATTGTTAAGAAAGATAATAATGGAAATGATTTTGCAATAATTCAATGTGAAATTAAAAATGTAGATATGCAGGAAATGTTATGTCAATTTCAAAATGCTAATTATGAATATAATGAAGAAAATTTAAATTTAATGTTAGATAAGATAAATAATAAAGAATTTAAAATGAAGAAGTTTAATATAGATTTAGCTATGATGAAAGTTAATAATATATGGTATTTATATGAAACTCCAGATTTTAATGATGCTATTACAGGTGGTTTATATTCAATATATACTGTTATGGAAGATTCAATTTTAAATGAATTGCAAAAGAAAGGTAAATAGCTATGAAAAAAATAATTTCTATTGTTATGTTGATGATTTGTATTATTAATATGATTTTACCTGTATCTGTTGTTAATGCAGAAGAAAACACAGAATATGAATGTATCCAATTACCAATTATATCTGATAAATCTAAGGAGGCAGTGACAAATATTACTTTATATAAAGATAATGACACATTATATGCACCATTACATACTGTTTGTCCTTTAATAAATGCAGAATGGTATATGAAAGATGGCGGATTTTATATATCGAGGGATAATTGTATGTATTTTCGGTATTATCATGATGGTAATATGAAATTAATTATTGATTTAGATATTGGTGATGATAAATGGAACAAATCAGACAATGTTTTGTTAGAGGGCAATATATTTTCATGTAAAAAAATCGGTGTGGAATGGTGTGTAGATTTTATTAAATTTTGTGATATGTTTGGAGTTACTTTTCGCCAAGTATCTCCCAGTACTATTCAATCAGCAAAGGATAATATAAAGAAAAATATAGAAGATTCAGCATTTGAAAAATTAAACAGTATAGATATTGAAAATGATTTGGATTTTAATAATAATCCATATTATATATACTTATATACTGGAACACCAATAATTTCTCTTTATGCACAAGTTATGAGAGACCAAAATTTATATATATGGGATTATTCGTGTTATGAAAATTTAAATCAAAGTAAAGAAGATGATAGTTGGCTTGAAAAGGTCTTAAAGAATATACAATATTCAAGTATAGCAACAGGATTAACAGTACAATCTCAAAATTGGTTATCGAATTTAGTTAATGACGATTGGAGTATAGCGAAGATAATTACTGCACCACCATACGATAGTGCGGAACATTATAAAAAAGCATTAGTAAATATTAGCAGTATTAATTATGGAGAAAATTTAAAATTAGAAGATATAGAAAATATAAATCAAAATAATAAAGCTCAAGAATTAGAACGGCTATTAAACAGTAATACAATATTATCATCATCAGATTCAACAATAACAATATTAAATAAGTATTTAAATGACCAAATAAAAATACCAGAATTAAAAGAGTTTACTAAAGTTTCAGATGTGATAAATTGGATAGGTACACCTTTTCAAACATATTTTGAAGTTGAGAATTTTCATAATAAATTAAATAGCATAAATGAAGATAAAATACAGTTGTTGACAAAATCTATTATTGAAAATGATACAATAAATAATGTAGCAGAAAAACAAAAAATAGGAAATGATATACTTAGTTACCTAAATAAAACAACTTCTACAAATATATTTTTAAATAGTATAGACAACTATGCTGGTTTAATGGATTCTTCTAAAGAGATATGTTCACTATATAAGAATAGTGATAAGCAGTTTAAAGAAAAGCTAAGCCAAAGTATAGAATCAGAACTGTATGCCTTGGGGGATTCAGCTATTTCAAAAATGTTAGAAAAATCAGGAAATCCATATTTAGTATTAATTGGTGCTGCTATAGGCGTTTATGATGGATTTACAACATGGTCGAAAGAAACATTTGGAGAGCAATTACAAAATAACGAAATTTTAGTACAAGCGTATTTTATAGAAAGAACTATGAAAGAAAGCTTAGATATAAAAAATCCAGAAAATTTATATAATCGCTTGACATTAATGCTTCAATCTTCATTATGTTGCTTTGAATATGATGAAAAATACTTTCAAACAAACAGAAATAAAATTTCTAAGATGTTATGTATGTTGGATAATGATAAAAGCATTAATATAAATTATTATCATGACCCAAGAAAGGATAATATTGATGAAGATGTAATAAATGCAATTAAAAATTATTCTGATAATAAAATCGAATCTAATGATAACTACACATGGCACTTAGAACCAACAATAGAAGCAGAGGATATAATTGTATCTGACGAATATAACAAAAGCAATGGAGATTCCATTATAGACCCTTATGATGAATGTGCAATTATTAAACAAGATGGAAAGTATGGTATTATTAAATACGATGGTTCATACATTGCAGAATCAAAATATAATAAGTATTTTTGCGATGGTGTTTATGAAATGAGTATATTTAATGAGTATAGAAATTCTTTTGAGAATGTTAATGTTTTTCCATCTAAAAATAAATTAAGTATTGAAGTAAATTATGAAGGTGGAAGAGGAAATATAGAATATAAATATATTTACGATTCAAGTTCAGAACAAATTTATTGTTCAAATAGCGTTTCATCAACTGCAAAGACATATACAGAAAACTCTTGCATTATTGTTGAATGCTATGATTTTGATATTATTGGTGAATATGACAAGGAATCTGACGCATATAAAATAAAAGAACGGTACGAAAAAATTGATTCTTCAAAACCTAAATATGGAATAGCAAAAAACGGAAAACTGCTTGTTCAATGTGAATACGAAGATGGTTGTATGAATTTTAGTGATGGTATAGTCGCATTAAAAAAAGACGGTAAATGGGGATATTTCGATGATAATGGCAATCGGATAATTGATTTTATATGTGAATCCTTTCCATCCAAAATTATTTATGGTGGTTGGTGGAAAAACAGTGATAATATGCAATATCCTTTCCTTTCATCAAACGGATATATTCCCGTAAAAATAAACGGTCAATGCGGTTACTATGACACACAAGGAAATGAAATAATCCCCTGCGGAACATTTGAAGAAGTTCGACCTGTTCACAATGGTCTTGCTTGGGTCAAGAAAGATGGTAAGTGGGGTGTTATTAAGTTAAAAGATATTGAAGTAACAACATCATCAACAGAATTAAAAGAAACAAAAAAAATAAAATCAGACAATAAAACAGGTGAAGTAAAAATAGAAGATGGATATTTAAATATAAGGGACAAGCCCAGTACCAAAGGAAAAATAATAGGTAAATTATACAATGGTGATAAAGTTACTATTGAAGAATCAAGTGCAGACGGAAAATGGCTTAAAATTACTAAAGGAGATATTAAAGGTTATGTTTCTAAAGATTATATTAAAATATTAGATGAAACAAATATATCAATAGAATCTACAACATATGAAAGAATAACTGTTCCAACACCACAAGAAAAAAACACTAATAACTTTAACATAAGTGACTATAATGGTATATTTTATCCAAGTGATTCTAATGTTAATGCATATGTAATTATTGAATATCAATCAGAAAAATATGCAGATATTGAAGTTAATATAACAAATAAAAATGCTACTCGTGTAAGTCAAGTTATTTTTTCTGGAAATATATAGGATATTCTGCTGACATTTGAAGAAGATGATGGATTTGGAAAAAATAGTTATATATTGGAATTATTAGATGGAAAAGTCTATTTAACTGCAAAATGTATAGAATCTTATGATACATGGGGTATACCTAATCTTAATAAAGTAGAATTAACAAAGCAATTCAAATAAAAAGAACCATAAATAGATGATACATTAGCATCATATGTAGATAATTGACCGTACCTAAAACATAATGGACTTTTTACTTGAATGCTCATATGTTAAACATTACTACACTTCATAATTCTGTTAAGTATCAAACAGTTATACTATACATATTAATATTACTTATCCATTACTCTCACACTGTTCCACCTCCCAAAAATAAAAAATAAATAATAATAAAAATAAATAAAAAAATAAAAAGAAAATAAAGCTATGATTTAAATATAATTTATTATATGTATTGCACGTTGTAATAGAGGGGTCTCGTATGAAATAGGAGACCCCTCTATTATGACTGAAATTAAATCATAGCGTATTTACAGGGATTTCTCCGTTTTTTATTTTTATATTTATTTTTATTCACTGTCTTATGTGATTAGAACACTTTTGTAATGGGTTGGTGGAACAGGTAAATTTTTAAAATTGGACATGCATAGATAAATTTTTCATACATAAAAATGATATGGGAGGTTTTGTCTATGAACAAAGATACAATGTCATCAGAAAAAGAAAATAACCAAAAAGAGAAAATATCTACTGTTAAAATTGATAACAATACATATCATGTAATAAGCAAATTTATAGGTACAAATACTTCAAGTAAAATAATATATGATTTAGCAGTTAAAAGAATTTTATATGATGAAACATAACCTTATTTTATAGAAATCAACTAGACTTATATATTTAATTTATGCTATAATAAGTACAGAAAATTATATTTGTCCAGTTGGTTTTTGTTGTATTCAAAGGAGGTCAGAAATGGGAATACTACTTAATTATTCCGTTGCCATATACTGCCGTTTATCAGTTGATGACGGAACCAATTTGGAAAGTATGAGCATTGCAAGTCAAAAAACAATGCTTACAGAATATGTAAAAAAGCAGGGCTGGAAACTGTCTGACATTTATGTTGACGATGGTTATAGCGGTGTTAACTTTGAACGTCCCGATTTTCAAAGAATGATACATGATATTGAATTAGGCAGAATAAATCTTGTTATTGTCAAAGATTTATCAAGATTGGGAAGAAACTATATCATGTGCGGACAGTACACAGAAATATATTTTCCGGAAAAGAATGTGCGATTTATTGCTTTGAATGACGGAATTGACACGCTATATTCAAATAATGATATTGCACCGTTTAAAAATATCCTAAATGATATGTATGCAAAGGACATTTCAGTCAAAGTTCGTTCTTCATTACATGCAAAAGCGAGAAAAGGAGAATTCCTCGCTCCATATGCACCCTATGGATATATGAAAAGTCCGGAAGATAAACATATCTTGATTATCAATGAAGAGGTTGCACCAAATATTAAGAGAATGTTTGAACTGAGTGCTTCTGGAATTTCTACAAAGAAAATTGCAAAAATTATGGAAGAAGATGGAGTTTTAACGCCTTTAGATTACCGAAATTCTAAAAAGAATTCAGTTAATGGTGCATTTCAAAAGAAATACACTTGGGACGGTGCAGTTGTCAGGTGGATGTTAAGAAATCCAGTATATGCAGGACACAATATACAATGCAAAAAGCGTGTACAATCATACCGAACAAAGAAAATAGTACCAAACAAGCGTGAAGACTGGATTATTGTAGAAAACACTCATCAAGCAATAATTAGTCAAGAATTATTTAATGAAGTACAAAAAGCACTTGACGGAAGATTACGATTTGTAAAAAGAACTGGAGAACCGCACATATTCTCTAAACTGTTCTATTGTGCAGAATGCGGAAGAAGTATGCTACATCACGATAGAACAAATCACCCTAAGTATTATTCCTGCGGAAAGTATCGTGCAGATGGCATAAAAGCGTGTACATCACATCATATTACATATGATAATCTGTGTAAAATTGTTTTGGCAGACATTCAAAAGTATGTAAAATTGATTGAAGAAGATGAAGGTTATGCAATACAGGAAATTCTTTCAATAAAATGTACATCAGAAGAAAAACAACTTGTAAAGGCAAAAAAAGATTTGAAACAAGCTAAAAATCGTCTGGAGGAAATGGACGTAAGAATTAAAAAGGTGTATGAGGATAATTTAAGCGGAAAAATACCAGATGAATTATTTGCAGTGTTTATTTCGGATTATACAAATGAAAAACAAACTCTGACAGAAAGTGTTCTCTTATTGGAAGATGAAATAAATACACTACAAGAAAACAGGACAGACGTTTCAAGATTTATTAAGCTAATAAAGAAATATGCGGATATTAAAACTCTTGACAGGGAAACTTTAACCGCATTGATTGATAAAATAACAATCAGTGAGGATAAAAGTCAGCAGGGTAAAAAGAATAAAGAACAAACTATTACAATTTACTACAAATTCGTTGGGGTTGTTTAGCTCCTTCGTTCCTCTTGCAGGATTATAGTGACGAGGGCATATCCGGAACTCAGGCAAAGAAAAGACCTGAGTTTCTGAAAATGATACGGATGTGCAAAAAACAGAAAATCGATCTTGTGATAACCAAGTCAATAAGTCGGTTTGCCCGAAATACTGTAGACTGTCTTGAATATGTAAGACAATTAAAGGACTTGGGAATAGGAGTGTTGTTTGAAAAGGAGAATATAAATACTTTAACAATGACTTCGGAATTTATGATAGCCCTTTACGGAAGCTTTGCACAGGCAGAATCAGAATCCATAAGCCAAAATGTATCATGGGGTAAGCAGAAAGCATTTGCAGAAGGAAAGGTTTCATTTCAATATAAGCACCTATTAGGCTATAGGAGAGGAGCTGACGGCAAGCCGGAAATAGTCCCCGAAGAAGCGGAAACGGTAAGAATGATATATGAATTGTTTCTTGACGGATACAGTATGACGGATATAGCCAAAAGGCTCACATTGTTAGAAAGGAGAACTGCACACGGTAAAACAGAATGGCATAGGGAAATAATAAGCTCCATACTCAGAAATGAAAAATATGTCGGTGACGCACTTTTACAAAAAACATTCAGAGTGGACTGCATAAGTAAAAAAGTCAAGAAAAACAACGGAGAAAGACCGATGTATCTGGTAACAAACCATCATGAGCCGATAATAGACCGTGATACATACAATAGAGTACAGCAGGAACTTGCAAGAAGAACGAGCAAAAGGAAGATATCAGATAAAACTTTAACCGAGCAGGGTAAATACACAAGCAAATATGCCCTTTCGGAACTGCTGATATGCGGAAACTGCGGGACACCGTACCGAAGAACCACATGGGCAGCGAGGGGTAAAAAGCAGGTAGTATGGAGATGTATAAGCCGTTTGGAACACGGAACAAAATACTGCACGGATTCTCCGACAATGAAAGAAGAAAAACTGCATAAGGCAATTTTGAGGGCGGTAAATGAGTATTTGGGCTGTCGAGATGAAATTGCAAAAATACTGAAAGCGAATATCGGTTCGGTACTTGAATGTCAAGGACAGCAGGAGATATTAAATCTTGAAAACAGATTAAGGGAATTGAATAAAGCAAGGAACAATCTAGTAGGATTGATAGCTTCGGGCGGATGTGATGAGGACAAGCTGGATTATGAATTCGCCAAGATTTTTAATGAAGAACAGTCGATAAATGAAAGATTAAAAGAACTAAAGCAAAAAGCAAAGATATCGGCTGATACTCAAAATAAAATATCTATGTTAGTCAGCATTGTTTCAACAATGTCTCAAATGAAGTCAAGCATTGACGGGTTAGAT
>OFMX01001349.1_pt1 | contig 19030 bp, 15 predicted proteins | sample 1541901 | NCBI WGS metagenome assembly OFMX01 (sample SAMN04209222, study PRJEB22552) | human gut metagenome | biome: gut; material: feces | host: Homo sapiens | place: USA: Oklahoma | reverse complement strand
AGCTGGAAAACGGCATCAATTTTACGGGCAACGAGGAAATTGCCATCGTGCTGACAGATGAGGAGTTAGAGATATTTTTGGATGATGAAGGTATCTGTAAGAGATGCCGAAAGCTCTATATGGGGCACGATGTATTGCTGGACGCTCAGCAAGCGCAAGCGCTGCAGGAATATAACATTGCAGTGAATGTTATTCCGGATTATTACTACAAAGAATTGGAGGGATAAATATGGGGATCACGCTTGCAAATTTTCAACTTAAAGCCATTGAGGCCCTTATGGAAGCTATGGGAGAGCCCAATAGGGATATTATCCTGAAGAGTTGTACTGGTAGCGGCAAAACCATTATCCTTACACACTTTATGGATGAGTATCTGAAGAGCACAAACAAAGCAGTGTTTGTTTGGCTTACCCCCGGAAAAGGTAATCTTGAATTACAGAGTAAAGCCAAAATGGATAAATACATTCACGGCAGCAACACAAAACTCTTATCCGATATAATGTCTTCTGGCTTTGAAGAAAATGATGCCTGTTTCATCAACTGGGAAAAGCTTACTAAGAAAGGGAACAATGCACTTAAGGATAGTGAGCGAACAAACTTTGTCGAACATATTCAGAATGCAATTGACAACGGTTTGACTTTTACCATAATTGTTGACGAGTCACATCAGAATGATACGATCAAAGCAGATGACATTCTTGCTCTGTTCAATGCGAATAAGATTATCCGTTGTTCCGCTACACCTAAAAACTACAAGAATGCTCTGCTGATAGAGATTCCAGAAGAAGATGTTATTGCTGAAGGCCTGATAAAAAAGCTCCTGATAATCAATGAAAATTTTGAACAGCATATTAGCGTTGAAGATCAGATATCCTACCTGCTGGATAAAGCCCTCGAGAAACAACGAGACTTACGAGCCGCATACGCCAAGAAAGATTCTGGCGTAAATCCATTGATTATCGTCCAATTACCGAATAAATCAGATGCACTGCTTGACCGTGTCGAAGAGTACTTCGAAAGCAAAGGCATTACTTACGAGAATAACCTTCTATCGGTATGGTTGTCTGATAAGAAACAGAACCTTGAGGATATTGAAGATAATGACGCTACTCCAATAGCTGTAATTATCAAACAGGCGGTTGCTACCGGTTGGGATTGCCCAAGAGCGCAGATTCTCGTGAAGCTCCGTGACAATATGAGCGAGGTATTTGAAATTCAGACGATTGGAAGGATTCGCCGGATGCCGGAAGCAAAGCATTATGGCGAAGACCTTTTAGATTGCTGTTATCTTTATACGCTGGATGAGAAATTTACGGAAAGCGTTAAATTGAGTTTGGGCACGGGAGCATTAGATGCTTATAAAGTATTCTTGAAGCCGGAATATCGTTCCTTTACGCTTATCAGTCAATATAAAACTGATATTCCATTTCCGCGCGATGCTAAGTTTGCACTTAAAGTTATTTGTAAGTTCTTTGAGAAAAAATACCACACCTCTACCGACCTCGATAAGAACCAAAGTCAGTTAGAAGCTTATGGCTATTCTTTCGACGAGGATATCGTAGATTTTACCAAATCTGGTTCCGTTAGCGTGTTGAGCAAAGACCAAATCACAGAATTAAATGACATCTCAATCCACGAGCCATTGAATACGCATAAGCACGGCAAAGAGTATCATCACTGTGTTGCTGAGATTGGATACAAAGCCAATTTGGACTATAGCAGCACCAATACCATTATGCGTAAACTGTTCCTAAACGGAGTTCGGTGCGACGCAAAAATTCTTCGTCTGGAAACACGAAACCTATATGCATTTATCATCAACAACGAGCGAAGGCTTATAGAAGATGTCCGTGATGCTATGGCTGATGAGTCTTTGCAGCTAACGCTTGCAATTCCCCGGATAACAGAAAAACCAGTGGGGTTTCCCCTTGAAATGATTTTCACATATGACGGAACATCAAAGTCTCAGACGGAATACACAAAGAATGTCTATACAGGGTATTTATCTTCTGCGGAAAAGAGATCTATGCCGGAGAAGCTGTTTGAGCGTTTTTGCGAAGGTAGTGGCAAAATGAAGTGGTTCTATAAGAACGGAGATAAGGGCTCAGAGTATTTCTCGATTGTTTATACGGATAACTTTGGAAAACAAAAATCCTTTTACCCTGATTATGTGGTTGGCATAAATGATGGTGGTATCTGGATTATAGAAACAAAAGGTGGTTTTACAAAGTCAGGAAGCAGTGAAGATATTGATCGATTCACTGCAAAGAAATTCGGCGTTTTGAGAAAATACCTTGATGGATATAACCTACAGGGTGGCATTGTCAGACAGGATAAACAAAGTGGAGAACTATGCATTTGCGTAGACAAGTATTCAGACAATATCCACGATGAAAACTGGCAACTGCTTTCGGAAGTGCTTTAAGGAGGCGGAATATGAGAGAGCAAGAATTGTGGAAAAAAGTGCCTATCTATTTCTACTACCTTTCTATCTCTAAGCATAAAGATGCAAAAGATGATTCGGCTTACAGTACGGATCAGATTATCATCGCTTTTTCCCAATTGCTGGAATATATAATGACAAAAGGACTTCCTGAACGCAAGAAAGACATTACATCGTCAGAAAAGGTCGTGTGGTTAGATTCTTACGAGGATTTGAAAAACGGAAATTATGATGTGATTTTCAAGTCGGCAAAATACAACCACGTTCGGAATGAAATCGACACTGAAACTATGCAGGAGCGAGGACGACGAAAGAGACCTCAGGATGGAGACGAAGAAAAGACACATCTATGCATTCGCCTTGCAAAAGGCGAAAACAGGTTTCTTGCAGTTCACGAAAGCAATCACTATGGCATAACTCTAAAGTGTATTATCGACTACTTGAATGAACAATTCAAGAAGTTCAATGAAGACGGAAATGACCCGTACCACTACACCATTGAAAGTCAGATTATGCCGGGAGAAGATTTCCTATCTTCAATCAAAAGAGCCAAAACTATGTCAGTCCTCAAGTTGACAGTATACAAAGACGATATTAAGGATGGCTTTATGCGGTTTGCGGGAAGAACTGACATCGCTGACGAAGTCGATATTTGCTTGAAGCGTCCTAAAGGATATAAATGCTTTCCTGAAAACTTAATTAAGGAATATTTTAAGGATTCGCAAGACAAAGCCAAGGGCAAGATTAAGCGTATTAAGATTATAGGGACAAATGACGCCGGAAGTTTTGAAGTGGATACTAATATCACGGGAATGAAGCATTTCTTAAAGGTGAAGGGTGAAAGCGTCACAAACGAAGTGGAGAGCTCAGATTTTTTTGTGAAGGCTCAGGAGTTCATTGCCTCAATGGGTGGTAGAATATGAAGACAATATTACTTGTTCCACTTAGGGACTATTATCAATCCAGAAAACGAATATGGGTAAAATATTTGATTCCGGTAGTTTTGGGGCTTTTGGCATTGGCAGGTGCACTCATATTTAACATCGGCAACGAGGAAACCATCCGGTCAACTTTTTCCGAATTTGTGAATGTCCAAATCAATGTCGTTGCCATCCTTGTTTCATTTTCTGTTGCAATTATTTCTATACTGGTTACAGCAGACAATGCAAACACCAAAAGTCTAAAGGAGGAAATGGCTGACTCTACTCAATATAAGCCTGTTGGCGGAAAACAGCTGTCTCTATTCCAAATTTTGCTTTCCAACATTGCATACAATGTCATTGTTGAAATTATTTACTTAGTTATTCTCATAGGAATTGCTCTCATACGGCCAATTATTCCTTTACAGGCATTGAAATATGTTGCTGCAGTATGCATCTTTGCCATTATGCATATTCTTGGAGTGTTGCTTGAATCGGTTGCTCAGATGTCTCTAACTTTTTGGAGAAACAGATAGCCACGGCTTCACGCAACGCACATCATTATCAGCAATAAGATAGAATGGACATTGCGAACAGAAATAGCGAATCAGTATAACTGCTGAAAACCGAATAGTATATTTAGAGGCATAGCCTTCGGAGAAATCCGGAGGCTGCGCTTTTTTTGCGTCTTGATAGAAAAATTGAGAAATTTCTCGAAACACCTTGCCAAACGGCACCCCTTATTCAGAGTAAGTAGAAGGGCCTTTTGAAAAATTGATGGAATTTTTTCATATTACTTTGCCAAAATCTCAAAAAACTTCCCAATTGGTTAGAGCCTATCTGAACACAAAGTATTCTTGTACTATTTCAACAAAATCCAAATGGAAGCAAGAAAGGACACAGCAAGCTTATCATAGCGTGTAGCGACCCTGCGGAAAACTTTAAGTTTATTGAAGAAACACTCAATCAGGTGGCGTTCCTTATAGGTGTGGAAATCGCAGAACCAAGGCTCGATCACATTACTTTTGGGTGGGATCGTATACGATGCTCTCTGCTCTGTGATGTAAGTGCGAATGGAATTTGTGCCGTATGCTTTATCACCCAGAATGTTGCTTCCGGAAATTTTCACTTCCGAAAGCAGATCGACGGCGACACTGGCATCAAAGATGTTTCCGCCGGTAAGCAGAAAGTGGACGGGATTTCCCAATGCATCCACAACAGCATGGATTTTTGTAGTCTTTCCACCATGACTTACACCGATAAACTGGTTGTTTTCCGAATTTACAGCCCCCTTTTTGCACCCGCACTCTGCGGATGTGCTTTGATGCTCGTGCTGTCGATACACAGGTTCTCATAGTCTGCATCCGCATTCAATTTCTGAAAAATGCGCAAAAGGGTTCCGTCGTCACGCCACTTGCAGAATCGGCTGTAAACGGTTTGATGCGGCCCAAACCGTGCGGGGATATCCGCCCAGGCCGCGCCGCTTCTGGCCAGCCAGAGCATTGCGTTGAGCATCATCCTGTCATCCTTTGGCGGCCTGCCGGTCTTGGCTCGCGGAATCAGATCTTTGATTCTGTCCCACTGGATATCGGTCAACTCGTATCGCCTTGCTGCCATAAGATCACCTCTATGCTTTTTCTTTTATTCTACTGCCATTTTTGGATTTTGTGCAATTTATATATGAGGTTTGAGTTTTCAGATACGCCCTAATCAACAGTTTCAAAATTTCATATAGCTTACAGCCATTACTTCACCAATCACTTCCTGTCCACTTTGCGTGCGTAAAGCAACTATGGTCTCAATCAATTTCTTCAGTTGGTTAACAATCAACTTGTCTTTATATACAACAATAAGTGTTTTTCCATGAAGTACATATTGATACACTCCCTGCTTCATCAGATTACTCATAAAAAAGTGAACTACCGAAATTTGTTGAATCAAATTAATTATATCATATTACATCGAACAAATCTATTCCTTTCACTGCCTTTGAGTACTGCATAATAACTCATTTTTGTGTCTGTGCCTTTGTGAACTCTTCTTTTAGATGGTAATCAATCTCACTGTTTCTATCCATATCAAAGAACACCTCCGTATTGTGGAGTGCCTTCTGATACTCCCGCATTTCTTCTCTAGCGAGCCTGTACTGCGCGTACAGGCTCTTTTTCTGCTCCAGAACAGTGGCATACTCCTCCGACAATTCCTTGACCTTTGGCAGCTTGGATACGCCCATTTTCTGGAAGGCATCCTTTGCCGCTTTATGGAGGGTGATTTCCTCCCGGTGGGCTTCAAAGAATGCTTTGCTGTAGCCAGCCTTTCGGTACTGGACATAGACCTCGCGGGTTTTGGCATAGTTGATGATGTTCTTCTTCAAAGCGGCGATTTCTACCAGCCGTTGTTCTGCGGATTTCAGCTCTTTGTCAATCCGGTCGAAGTCTGCGGAAGTGGAGTTTGCTTTCTCACGCAGCTCATCCATGGAGTTAATGCCATGCTCTTTGAGAAAGATTCGGGTCTTCGCCATCTGTTTCAGATTGTAGTTTGTAGCCCACTGCTGATAGCCGGGTCCTTTTGCCCGAATCTTATCATCGATGACAAGCAGAAGATTGAAAACCCGATCCTCTTTTGCCAGGGGAGATTTGATTCTGGCACGATGCTTTTTCTCGCCCGCAATGACAGCCTGAATATCTTCTTCGGAATACCCTTCGCCCAGAGAACGGAACCGAACAAAACGCTGCTGGTCTTTTCCTTTGACCGAAGCATACTTGCCCCTCTTGACTTCATAGCCCATTTCTTCCAGCTTACGCAGAAAGGCATCAAAGTCGGTGGGAGGCTTTTTCATGATGGTGTCAATATCCTGGCGAATCTGGTCTCGGTAGGTAGTGCGCTTCTCATAGATTGTTCTCTTTCGCCGCTGAGAATAGGGCACCTTTTCAATGATGGACAGACCATGTTCCAGACAAATCAGGTCACTCAATCTTTGAATGGCCAGTCCGGAATAATAGAAATCCTTGAATTTTTGGGCGCAGTCCAGCGTGGTGGAGTTGAAGATTATGTGGTTGTGTATATGGGCTCGGTCGGTGTGGGTTGCCACAATGAACGCATGCTTTCCTTTGGTAAAGCGTTCTGCCAGTTCATACCCAACCTGATTTGCTTCTTCGGGAGTAATCTCTCCCGGCTTGAATGACTGGCGAATCTGGTAGGCGATAACCTCGTGCTTCTGGTGTTTTCCTGTGATGTGCTGATACTGCCGCTTGGAAAGCAGAAATTCTTCATCCACCGTCATCGGGTCGCACTGATAACCGGTAACCAAGTCACCTTTGGCAGTTTTCTCCGGGTTCTGTGCATAGTCTGTCCGCTCCCGCAGGCACTGTGCCACGGTTTTTCCTTTGTTGATATGCAGCGCAATCAGCCGCGTAGCTGCCATATGTTACCTCCTATGGTATTGTAAAAAAGAGGGCCACCCTGCATTGCTGCAAGGTGGCCAAGTTATGCTGTCACGACTGTACGAACCCTTTGAGAATTGCGTAGAACCAGTCAAATATGGTTTCGATCAGAACGGAGCCAAACAACGCCGAAATGAAGAGCAATTCGATAATTCCTAACAGCAACACCTGATTCCATTGCTGCGAAATTACCGTATAGACACCACATCCGAAAATGAACAGGATCAGCGGACTGAGAATATACCCAGAGAGACTGCTGCACAGCTTTGCCAGGAGGGAAAGACCGGCACAAACAATCATCAGAGGCAGGGACAGCAGTTTGAAGGGGAGTTTTATCAGAGCGAGCATAGGCGATGCCCTCCTTTCACCAATATTGTAGGCGATCATGTGGATTTGCGCAAGGATGCCGCTGAGAAGGCTACTCAATGCTGGCAAGCCGCGTGTGGATTCCCTTTAGTTCTTCCCATATGAGATCGAATTGCTTTTGCAGATCTTGAATGTCCTCCAGATATACGCTGCCAGTCTCGTTGGCTTTTCTGGCGTACTGATTAAGGTTGTTGCTGGCATAGCGCATAAGAGAAACCACCTTTTTGAGGTCACCAAGGTCAAGCCGGATGCAATAGCCGTCCATGGCCATCTTGCGCAGGTAGGCACCCATGTTACGGACACCCACCTCCTGCATTTTCTGCCGGATGATATCCAGCTCTGCTTTGCTTACACGGAAGTGAAGCATCTGATCTTTTTCCCTCATGCCCGTTCCTCCAATTCACGGGATTCTGTCCTCCGATAGGGTGGCATTTCCTCGACGCGGCGGTGAAGATCATCCAGCACAGAAGGCCGGTCTGTGTCATCCCGGTCTTCGCTGCCGCGCTCAGAAGTGTTCTTTTTACCGTCCATGTCCAGAATCGAATTGAGTTCTGCCAGCCGCTGGCTTTTCTGCGCCAGTTCCGCTTCCTGGGGGAATGGTTTGCCAAGCTCAGCTTTCGTCAGCTCCGCCTGCTCCTGTAGATTCTGAAGCTGCCCCTGAGAGGTCGATAAGAGTCTGGGCATGTCTTTGATGGCATTGTCAATCCGGATCAGGTTGCCTCTGGCATCGTTGCCCAGGGTTACCCTGTGCGAGAGCTGCCCGGTCAAAGTCAGTACACGATCCTTTCCGAAGTTCTCCAGCGTGGCACGCATTTCAAAGCCGCGATAAGAACCGATCTGCAACGGGTCATAGCCGGTTGCCTGTTTGGATGCTTCCAGCAAGGAAACGCCCGCCTTTTCCTTATCAGATAAGACTTTGCCATTGAGGGTCATGCCTGCGAACCCTTCTTCGGGATGTGGGTGCACCTCTGCTGTCTGAATATCCGCTTCCAGTCCGGCAATGATGCCTTGCAGCTTTCGGATCTGCTCCGGGTAATATTTCAGCAGGTTATCCTCCATCCGAAACTGCTGGCTCTGATGGTCCGCTTTCAGCACCTTCAGTCGGGCGACTTCGATATCCAAGTCCATCTTCTCCTTGATGGCGGGATTGCCGGCACACAGAGCCTTGATTTCCGCAAAGGACAGCGCCGTTTCATCCACATCTTCGCAGGAACGAACCGGGGATTTGGAGGTCATAATCTGGCTGATGAATTTTTGCTTGTTTTCCACCGTCTGCCAGAGGTATGAATCAAATGTCCCTTCTGTGACATAACGGTAGATGTGAACCTGCTTATTCATATTGCCCTGCCGGATAATGCGACCGCTCCGCTGCTCCAGATCCCCCGGTCGCCAGGGACAGTCGAGATCATGCAAGGCAATCAGCCTGTCCTGCACATTCATACCGGCGCCCATTTTGAAGGTACTGCCCATCAAAACACGCACTTGACCAGTGCGAACCTTTGCAAACAGTTCCTTTTTCCGGGTTTCCGTGTTTGCATCATGGATGAATGCAATCTGCTCTGGCGGAATACCACCGGCAATCAGCTTGGAACGAATGTCATCATAGGCAGTAAAGGAAGAATCGGAGGCGTTGAGTGCTGCAAGGGGATCGAAAGCGGGAGTATCGGTGCTTTCTTCCTGTGGCTCCTTCACGCTTTTCTTCGCAGAAGCCTTTGCTTTGGGTGTCGAGATATCACAAAACACCAACTGTGTCAGCTTCTCAGCCTCGCCATCGCGCCAAATGCGGAGAATATTCTCAACGCACATGTTGATCTTCGTGCCCTGTTCATCCGGCAGATCGGGGTTAATGATCCGCTGATCCAACCCCAGCTTTCGACCATCCGAGGTGATCTTGAGCATGTTGTCCTCCCTCGGCTCCACAATGCCGCTATGAACCTTCGCCGCGCGATCAGAAAGCTCGGATACCAGCTCCTGCTGCTCCGGGGTGGGCTTTGCCACTTCGTTGTGATATACAGCCTCCGGGCGAGGCAGGTGCAGCTGATCCGCAGTTTTCACATCTGCGGCTTCTTTCCAGATGTTAATCAGCTCCGGCAGGTTGTAGAACTTGGCAAACCGGGTTCTTGCCCGGTAGCCTGTGCCCTCAGGAGCCAGCTCGATCACGGTTTTGGTTTCGCCAAAGTGAGCCGCCCAACAGTCAAAATGGCTCCAGCCCTTTTCCCGGAGGGTATCGCTTTGCAGATACCGCATCATGGTATACAGCTCTGTCATGGAGTTGCTGATGGGCGTTCCGGTTGCAAAGATCACGCCGCGCCCTCCGGTTTTCTCATCCAGATACTGACACTTCATATACATATCCGAAGATTTTTGGGCGTCTGTTGTGGAAATACCCGCCACATTCTGCATTTTTGTATACAAAAAGAGGTTTTTGTACCCATGTGCCTCGTCCACGAACAGCCGATCCACACCAAGCTGTTCAAAGGTTACGACATCATCCTTCTTCGTGCTGGAGAGGAGTTTTTCCAACCGGGATTTCAGTCCGCGTTTCGTTCGCTCCATGGATTTGACAGTAAATCGCTCGGCACCGCTGGCACGCAGCTCCGCAATGCCTTCTTCCACTTCCGCAATCTGCTTTTCGATAGATGCCTGCTGCCGTTCAAAGGACATGGGAATCTTTTCAAACTGAGAGTGACCAATGATCACCGCATCGTAGTCGCCGGTTGCGATCTTCGAGCAGAAGGTCTTACGGTGCGCCGGTTCAAAATCCTTTCTTCGTGCAACAAGGAGGTTTGCGGAGGGATAAAGCCGGAGAAACTCACCGGCCCACTGCTCAATCAAGTGGTTCGGCACCACAATCATGGACTTGCTGCAAAGTCCCAGACGCTTGCTCTCCATGGCAGCAGCAACCATCTCAAAGGTCTTGCCGCTGCCTACCTCATGTGCCAGAAGCGTATTGCCGCCATACAGAATGTGGGCGATGGCATTCTTCTGATGCTCCCGCAGAGAAATCTCAGGACTCATGCCGCTGAAGCTGATGTGAGAACCATCGTACTCCCGAGGGCGGGTGGAGTTGAATTTCTCGTTGTATAGCTCCACCAGCGTCTGCCGTCGCTCCGGGTCTTTCCAAATCCAGTCCCGAAACGCATCCTTGATCGCCTGCTGTTTCTGCTGTGCCAGGGTGGTTTCCTTCTGGTTCAGCACCCGCCGCTCCTTACCATCCGGGTCTTCCACGGTGTCATACACACGGGAATCCCGCAGGTTCAGGGAATCCTGCAAAATCTGATAGGCGTTGATTCTGGAGGTGCCGTAGGTGGTGTACGCATTCACATCCCGATAGCTGACATTCTTCTTCCCGGTAATGCTCCACTCCGCTGTGTAGGGAGAGTAATTCACGACAATAGATCGCCGGAGATAGAACGGAGGCTGGAGCAGATCTTCCATGAACGCCTGAATATACTTTTTGTCAATCCAGGTTGCACCCAGGCGCACATCAATTTCCGAAGCTTCCAGATCTTTTGGCTGCGCCTTTTCCAGAGCCTCCACATTGTCCCGGAACACTTCAGATTCCTCCACAGCACGGCGGGCAATAGCCAGCTTCTGCCGCACATTGCCGGAGAGATATTCGTCCGCCGTCACATAGCTGGGGGAGCCATCCTCATCCTGAACGCCCGGAAGCTGAAAAATGACGCCGCGAAGTTCATCCGCAAGCTCCTCAACAGATTTCCCGGACAACTGGGACATGTATGCCATATCGACGCAGGCGTGCTCCGCAATGGAAACAGCGAGTGCTTCCGAGGCAGTATCCACTGAGGTAACGGCTCTGGCCTGACGGATGGTGCGTTTGGTGAACATATCGGCTTTCCGCAGAAATTTGTTATCTTCGTCCAGGACTTCCAGACTGCACAGCAGATAGTAGGAGCTGTCATCCGAGAATGCCAGCCGGTTTCCCTTGGAGTTGATCAGTCCATACTTTGCAGAGAAGGAATCATACAGCTTATCCAGCTCTGCCTGTTTTGCGGTGATTTCCTGGTCGGGTGTCAAGGCATCCATCTGGAGTTCAATCAGTTCCCGGACGCAATCCCGCAGACCGATCATTCCGCGAATCCGGTCTTTTGCAGCGGCTTTGATCTGTGGCTTGACCATCACGCTGTTTTCCCGATAGTAAACTTCGCCATCAACCAGAGCGTAGGAGAAGTTTTTGACGCTGGGATCGGCGGGAATGGTCTCCCGGATTTCCTCGCCTTCACCAAGATCAGGCAGGCCCGCTTCCTGATAGCTCCCGTGGATGTGCTGGATGGCATCGCTCAGCAGCGTGGAAAGGGGGATTTCTTCATTCCTCATCGGTGAGTTCTGCTTTTAGCTGGGCATATTCAAATGCCCATTCCGGCTTGGTGTCGTCAAAGGCATCGGCAAGACCACCCCAGCCAACATACTGCCCCAGCACTTCCTGCTGGTCGGGGTCAGCCTGAGCGCCGCTTCTTTCCAGTTCGTGGAGCAAACAGATTGCTGCATAGTTCCTTGCGAATTTCTGCTTTGCACCGCCAACACCGAGGTTGTAATCGGTAATGTGGTAGTTGACGGCCAGGGCTACTGGCTTGGGAGGGAGTTCTGGTTCGACCGCTTTGGACGGTGTTTTCAGCGTTTGGATGACCACATCGAATGGCAGATGGTTTTCCTCAGCCGGGATGGTTTCTACGGTCTCGATGGTGTACGCGGAGTGACTGTCCATCCAGTCCTCCAGATAGGAACGGACAAAACCGGTAGACTCCACGCGGAAAATGGGAAAGCCGGTGCCAGTGCGGAAAGAATCGTCCTGCAGGGTGACTTTTCCGGTATGGTAGTCAACAGAATCAATGATGAACTGCCGGTTATCAATTTCCAGCCTCTGCCCAATGGGAAGATACTCGCCGCCCTTGTACTCATGGAAACGATAGTGGGAACCATCCTCGTTTGCACCCATCAGCACAAGGCAGTTGCCGTGGCTCCAGATTTTCTTTCCCTTTACCACCCAGCTTTCTGCCGGGAACCCAGTCACAGGAATGGTGTCCCCACCTTCAACGGACTTGGTGAGGATGTGGGAGCCTAACGCATCGCTGACCTTCTGAGCATCGTCGCCGTAGAACTCAAAGTAACCGTTCTGTTCAAAGCCGACCAAGATAGTGGAGTCATACTGCTCCCGAATGGCACGGTACTCTGCTTCCTGCGCAGCACCCAGAACAGCAAGCTGGGGACTGCTTTCATGGACAGGTTCTTCCTTGAACTCAGATTCTTCTTCCATCGGTGCTTCGGGTTCCGGAGCCTCCGGTGTCGGAGAAGCCGCAGCTTCTTCGGCATTTATCGGTGCGTCCTCGGGCGTGGATTGCTCGCTGTCGTTGTGCGCTTGCTCATCTTCATGGAGATTAAAAACCTCTTCGAGCAGTTCTTCTTCAGAGCTGTGCCGCGCTCGCCGTTCCTCCGCTTCCTCTACTGAAAGATAGCTGTCCTTGCGAACCAGATTGCGGATTCTGTCATGAATCTGATTCCACCGCATTTCAACCCTGGCACATCCGGGCTTCTTCAGGGTCATGCCTTTGCCATCAAACATGACATCGCTCCTGAAACTTCCGGGAAGCGCATTGTTATGACCGCTGATTCCGTATTCATTCTTCAGGAAAGCGATTTCTTCCTTAGGGGAATGGTGCTGGGAGAAATAGTCAAAGACCCGTTGCTTTCCACCGGACATAGGGGGACCGGAAACAAACAGTGTGTCAATTTCATCTTCTGTAATGAAGCCGGCAGGTTGCGGAACCTGTGTCCACTCAGTGGCATATTCTCTGCGAGGCAGTGTCAGATCGATCAGGCCGGAGGCAATCTGGTCGTTGGTGTAGATCTTGAATCGGCTGACAGGCTCTCCGGCTTTGTATCCAGCGTAAAACTCAGCAAACTCCTTTGAGATGGTCTCTAAAGAATCTGGGGAACGAAGCAGCTCAATAACCGAATCCAACTGATCAGGAAAAACGCCTTTTATGCTGCGAATTGTAGGCATATATCCGTCAACGGCATCCCGGCTGGCAAGCACCAGCCTGTCAGCAAGAACGCTCTGTTCATGGTAGAGCGCTTCTGCAAGCTCTGTATTGGACGCATAGTGCCCTTCTTCCAGCAGCTGACCGATACGCAGCGCGGCATCTTTCCAGCTGATAATCTGTGCAGCTCTGGAATGCTGGATGTTTCGCCCGTAGGACAGATGAATACCGTCCGGGTAATACCATGCAGATACATCTCCTGCGCCGAGTTTCAGACCATGGCCACCAACGAAGATTCTTGGCAGAACGGCAGCAATCTCGGAGATCGGTTTCTGCTTTGAGAACTCGGCGACCACAAGCATGCGGTGATCTTCCATATTGCCGCCGGATCGGAGACAGTCATCAATGATATCCTGGGGCATGGAAAAAGCAGAGGGTGCCTTTTGCGCACTCTCTGCTTCGTCAATCGTCTGTATCTGCTCATATTCACTTGCGAAGAAGGAAACCTGTTCGCCCTCAATGGGTGGCTCCTCAATAATTAGCGGTAGATCAGCTCCGCGAAGATCGTCTCCTCGGCCTGTACTTTCAGGCTGTTCATGTGCTGTACCCACGCCATCGGGTCGGTCGCCTTGTCCGGGGCCGGGTTCTGTGCCAGCAGTTCCTCCATCATCTGGCTCAGTCTGCGTTCTGCCGTTTCCTGAATCTCCCACAGGTGGGGAAACAGCTTCTGGGTCATCGCCAGAATGCTGTACTGAGTGGGTCTGTGTTCCTTCAGGAATGTCCGGCGCATCCGTCCGTACTTGTTCAGAGGCCTCTGCTCGGTGCTCTCCAGCGTGAGGTTCGGGATCAGATAATCCCCGTTGCGGATATAGGTCAGCTGCGGTTTCATTGGTTTGACTCCTTTCTTGATTCCGATTGTAGCTTCTGACGGTGATTTCGATTTGACGAAGTATCTCAGAAGAAATTGTGTTGACTGCGGTGCCCAGCGCTGCGGCGGTTTGCGGGGTGTTGAAATCGAACACATCCGAGAAATCCTCAAAGCCGAAGTAATCATCCGGATTGCCAAGGCATCGGCTGATCAGCTGGTAAAGGGTGCTGTTTGAAACGGCTTTTCGGAAGTTGAACCCCAGCGCATCTACATCATACACCGCCAGCGCACTATCATCAAGGATACCGGCAATCTCCTCGCTGTGGGCTTCCCAATACTCGGATGCCTTCTGCATAGCAAGCAGTTCCAGATGATTTTCCACCGAACCGATGTCGCCGGGAATGCCATACCGCTGCTCCAAATCCTGTGCAACAGCTTGCTCATGCTCTCGACTCATCTTCCAGATGTTCGGCGTTCTGGAAGTCTGCCGTGTGCCGGTATCTGCAATATCAAACAGATAGCGAAAGCGCGTGCCATTCCCGCTGTTGTCAATAACTGCGATACCCACAGAGCCGCGCTTGATATACCGGCGCATCTGTTGATTCCAGATTTCATAGCTGGCAACAGCAGTGGCTTCCGGTCGCTGAAAGTAGATGCTGATTTGTTCGTCGTAGGTATACTTGTAAAAACGCCCTGAGAATTGCAGAAAGTGCGTCCAGTTTTCATAGGTCTGGGTGCTGTTTGCGGCAATGAACTCAGACATTTGGACAAGGGATTTCAGTTTATCTACCATGTGTTCCTCCATTTCTATAGATTACGGTACAGGTCAAGCTGGCGAAACTCCGCAGCAGTCATCCGTTTCAGTTTGACCTGTACCGATTGGGTAAGCTGATAAAGCTGATTGTCTTCCGGGTCATCCAAATCTAAATCCGCAGACATTTTCCTGAGGGCTTTTACCAATCCCGATTTGCTGCCGGGACTATAAAGCATCATCAGGACTTCTTCATCCCGGCTGAAGGTCATAATGCTCAGCGCTCCTTACTCTTGGGTTTCTTTGGGGAGGGAGTATCCTTGCAGGCTTCGGCTTTCTCTTTGAGCTGCCCCAGCATGGACGGCGTATCTTCCAGCTGCGGTGCCTTCCCGTTGTTTATAATGCCATCCACCATGCTGTAGTCATCCTCCATGGACATCTCCGCTGCCTTGAGGTAGTTCTGAGGTTCCAGAACTATGTCCAGCTTCTGGAAACCAATAGAATCGCAATAGTAACAGCTTACCTCACCCGCCTGACGGATGGCTACGATGTCGCTGACAGACAGACTGTGCCCTTTGAAATCCTCCGGGCGGTCAATGTTGAATCTGGAATAGATGCTTTCCAGAAACACATGGATGTTTTGGAATACCGGCAGTGCATCGGTATAGACGATGTTGTAGTGCTGTGCATTGGGCTTTAATCCATACTTTTCCAGCAACCGCAGAGAGGAGAATGGTTCAAACGGTGTGACCTTGCTGGAATCCAGCTGCATAATCGCATAGGAATCCGCCTGACTGTCAAAGAAATGCTCGGCCTGTTCCTGGTATGCCTGAGAAAGGGCTTCTCTCATTTCTTAGCACCTCCATTGGGGAAGGTCATGGTGAAGGAGGGACTGCCGTCTGCTTCCATACTCATGAGGACATCGGCAGTAAAGACCCTGCCGGTGCGCTGACTCTGACAGTCTTTGAGGCGCAGCCGCTTTTCCCGAATCAGGCGGGCGGCCATGTGTTCGGTCAGAGGTTTTCCGATCTTCTTAAAATATGCGCTGTTCTTCCAGAGGACGAACCGGCATTCCCGGTTGCGGCACATCCAGCCCTTCTCCCGCGCTACTACCTCGCTTCCACAGTGGGGACAGAGTCCGATATTCTGATTGCGTCTCATAAGTGCTTCTGCTCCTTCTACAATTTCATAGGTGTTTACCAGATCGGTAATCATGTGGGCGATTTCCCCCATGAACTGCTCCGGCGTATACTGTCCATGCTCAATCTGGGACAGCTTTTCTTCCCAGTCAGCGGTCATGGAGGGGGACTGAATCTGCTCCGGGGCCACGGTGATCAACGCCTGCCCGATTTGGGTCGGGATCAGGTGCTTCATCTTGCCGTTACCCTTGCGCTCCAGATATCCCTTCTGGACGAGCTTTTCGATGGTCGCTGCCCTGGTTGCCGGAGTTCCAATGCCTTTACGCTCCGCATCTTCGGGGAACTCATCGGCGCAAGCGGTCTCCATGGCTTGCAGCAGTAAATCCTCAGTGAAATGCTTTGGAGGCGTGGTTTTTCCTTCTTTGATTTGGGCACTCGTGACGGGAACAACAGCGTCGGTTTCGGTATTGGAGATCGTTTTCTCAGGGCTGGCCTTCTCCGGGAAGAACTGATTCACGATGCCTTTCCCATACTGTAGGGTCAATCATGGTATATACCTCCTAATGAGTTTTGTTGATTTACGCTTCGTTTTGGGGATATGAAAAAGGGTGTCGCGTTTCGCGACACCCTTTCGAGAAAAGCATATTGATTTCTGTTATGGTATTTGAGCCTTGAGGATTTGTCTGTACTTTGCGTAATGGGTGCTCAATACATAGTCGATGACACATTGCTTTGGAATGTGGTACTCGCCACGAATTTTGAAGCTCTTAACAGTTTTGTTTTGAAGCAGCCGTCTGGCCTGAACCTCTCCCAAACCGCCGAGCATTTTGCGAAACTCGTTTAGGGTTACGACATCGTCGTACTGGCTCCAGTAGGCTTCATAGTATTTTCTGCTCTGCATGAAATCTCCTCCTTGTCTGGTAAGCTTTGGGGTGCATATCCGCTCAAAGATCCCTCCAACTCATCAAAATCCGCATCAAATCTTTTCAAATGTCTATTCGCGTCTTCGATGTCGGTTTCCAAAGAAATCCGAACAATTCAATTAGAAATTCGAATTGGATGGCATAATTGCGGTGAAATACCGTCATAAATACTGGCAGCTTGAGGTTGCTGTTTTACGCTACTGTAGGAATAAGGAATAGCACTTAAAATCTGCCGAAGAGTGATCTTCGTACCGGTTCGATTCCGGTTAGCGGCACCATCTGGAGTCTCAGAGCAGTTTTTCTGCTCTGAGATTCTATTTTTCTGGCAAAATGGATAGAATTGCGTTCGCGGACGATAGCTTATTATTCTCGTCCAGATGCGTGTAAATATTGGCTGTTGTACCTATTGTGCTGTGACCAAGCCAAGCCTGAATTTCTTTTAAGCTTACGCCCTGGGAGAACAAAAGTGAAGCACAGCTGTGCCGCTACGGTATAATAAAGACGAACGGGAAAAGCCTGTATTTTCAAGGGGTTTGAGCGTTTGTCGCAGTCACTTCAATTCCTTTTCCAACATTGAAACTGACGCGAAAATCTGAACATGAAGGAGGCTGTAAAGAAAAGAACAAATTGAATATGGGCGGTCATGCCATGGCCGCAGCAGTCTAAGGGCGTTTCATCTAACCGGATGGAGCGCCCTTTCGCTATATATAAACGACCGGAGAAAGGAGGATCAGGATGGCCGTATTTAGAGTTGAAAAAACGAAGGACTTTACGATCATGTGCAATCACCACTTGCGCAACAGGAAACTATCGCTGAAAGCAAAGGGGCTCCTGTCCCTCATGCTTTCGCTGCCGGAGGATTGGGACTACACGACCAAAGGATTGGCCCATATCTGCAAGGACGGCATAGACGCCATATCCACGGCTCTAAAGGAGCTGGAACAGCAGGGATACCTCACAAGGGAGCGTATCAGGCTGACAAACGGACGGCTCGGAGATATTGAGTACACAATCCACGAGCAGCCCGTAACCCCTGATATACCGCCAAATTCACCTAAACGGGAAAATCCAAGACAGGTAAATCCAGGACAGGCTTTTCCAGAACAGGTAAAACCTGAACAGGAAAATCCCGCCCAATTAAATACTAATAGACCAAAAACAGAAAAAGAAAATACGGATATATCAAGTACGCATCAATCAATCTATCCTAAAGCGGGAGAAAGAGAATATAACTCAGAAACACAGGATCGGATGGATTGGATGGATGAGGCAAACGCTTATCGTGATCTCATTATGACGAACATCGAGTATGACATTCTCTGCGAGCGTCACGGCGAGGAACGCATGGACGAGGTCGTGGAGCTCATGCTGGAAGCCGTGATCTCAAAAAGACCATATATCCGTATTGCCGGAGACGAGTTCCCCCGCGAGATCGTAAGGAGCCGTCTGCTTAAAGTAGGCCCCATGCACGTTGAGTATGTGTTCGACTGTATCGACAGGAACACGACCAAGGTCGGGAATATCAAGGCTTACCTGCTGACGGCTCTTTTTAATTCTCCGGCTACGATGGACAGCTATTACAGGGCGGAGGTCAATCACGACCTGTACGGCACTTAGCGCCGCAAGGCGCTAAAATACATGAATTTGAGGAAGGAGGTGCGCTGAATGAAAAGTAAGGCCGCAAGAACGCCATGCCCGGCGTAACCAAGGAGCAGATCAGGCAGGCGCGGGAAGCAGATCTGTTTGCCTATCTGGAACGGCACGAACGCGGCGTATTGAAGCGTGACGGACCCAACTACCGGCATAAAGAACACGACAGTCTGGTCTATGTCACGGCAAAGAATTACTGGTACTGGAACAGCAGAGGAAAACGGATCAACGCTCTGGACTACCTCATGGAGATCCGGGGATACGGCCTTGTGGATGCGGTAAACGCACTGGCGAGACCGGCAATGCAGTATTCTTTCCCTTCCAGGTACTATCAGGACTACGCTGCGGCAAGGCAGGCAAGTTTGTCGCCCGACGCTCTCGTTTTCCATGAAGGCAATTACATTAACCTTTGGAATTCGGTAAGCCCTGCCAATCCGAAAATGCTTGATCTGGTTGGTCATCAAAAGCTGATATAGCCGATGTATTCCACCGCATCCGGGAGCGTATAGATTTCCCCGCTCGGCTCTT
>OFMX01001345.1_pt1 | contig 19051 bp, 10 predicted proteins | sample 1541901 | NCBI WGS metagenome assembly OFMX01 (sample SAMN04209222, study PRJEB22552) | human gut metagenome | biome: gut; material: feces | host: Homo sapiens | place: USA: Oklahoma | reverse complement strand
CGGGGAGGGGCGCTCCCCGGCACAGGACTTATGGTTAAGAAAGCGGAATCAGGGGATATGAATCCTCAGGAATTAACGATTGGCATCGTTCATGCGCTTCTTGGTGACCAGCAGGACGACCGCGCCCAGCACCAGGACAGCGCCCAGTACATAGAAGACGGTGGTGCCCATGCCGCCGGTGGAGGGCAGCTCGGTACCGGCCTTGTTGACAACAACAACGGCGGTTGCGGCGATGGTACCAATATCGACCTTAACCTCAGTTACTTTAGCACTCTCATCAACCTTTTTGCCGTTTTCGTCCAGATACACGGTGGTTTGCGTGGTGGTCTTACCGGTCTTGACAGCTTCGACAGTGACAGGGTCAGTCAGCCTGTTATAGCCGTCAGGAGCTTTGACCTCCGTAATTTGATAGTTACCGGTTTTAACACCCTTCACAACGATCACGCCATCGTCAAGTGTGGTGATCTGCTTCGTAAGACCGTCCTTAGCGGTGTCACCAGCATAGATGTAAGCGCCGTCGGTGTCAGCAGTAGACTGCACATAGAACGGGAACTGGAACACAGCGCCGGGCAGGGCAACGCCCTTATTGTTGACCTTCTTCAACGCAATGGCATAGGTGTAGATGGTTTCTTCAGTATGTATCTCGTCGGGATCAGGCTGAACATTGCCCTTAGTAGTCCACTTTACAGTGACCTTGTTGGTGTTGCCATCGCCATCAATGGCGGCCTTGTCAGTTACTTTAGCGGTGTAGGTGATGGTGACGGTAGCACCATTGTTATACAGGAACTTACTATTGTCCTCGTCATACCAGTCAATGACGATCTTCTTATCAGTATTAAACTGGACAGTGACATCCTTCTGGTCATCGATGGTCTCGCTCTTGCCATCATTGTCTACAATGATGCTGGTGACTTTCACATCGGACAGGAAGTCGGGCAGGGTATCCTCGATGGTATAGGAAACGATTTCCTTTGCAGCCTCACCAGCGCCATAATAATTGGAGGTCTTGAAACTAACGGTATAGGTGACCGTGTCGCCAATGGAGACATCATCAACATCGGCATTTTTATGCAAGTCTTTAGGTGTAGAACTATTCTTGTCAACAATGGTAACATCTTTCATTGTTGAATCAACGCTGATAAGCTGTTCACCCTGAGAAGTAGTCACAACATAATAGCCCAAAAGCAGTCCATTAAACTTCAGGGCTGAGCCGTCACTTGTGGCCGTTGAAGCGGCTATTGCAGTTTCCGTCCAAGCTTTCAGGGCGTTTCTCAGCCCATCACTCATACTCTCCCCATTTTTGGCCGCCTCAGTAGCGCTGATATAGCCATTAGCATCCGCAGTGAAATAATCACTCAGGCTTCCGGGAACTGTGCCGGTGTAAGCGATACTGCTGCCGTCCGCGTTCACGGTTGCGTCAAACAGTTTGTAGATCTTGTAGGTTTCGCCCTTTGCGGCGTTGGTAATGGTAATGGAGCCGGTGGTGGTGGGAGTTGCCGGTTCAGTGGCAAAGGCTGTGGTGGCCAGGGCGAAGACCATGACCAGTGCCAGCAGGAGACTGGCGAGTTTTCTTGCGTGTTTCATTTTTTGTGCTCCTTCTTTCATCGTAATTTCGAATTGGAATGGTGGCTTTCCGCGTGTCAGGAAGATACCTCATCCTCCTTTCGACGCCTGCAATGGCTATACAACAGGGTCGCCGCGCCGAAGATCAGCGCCAGGCCGCCTGCGGTATAAGAGGTTGTTCCGGCTCCGCCGGTGTCGGGAAGCTCGTAGCCCCAGGAGATGTCGCGGACGGTCACCGACAGCACCTTCGGGTCGGTGCCGCTGACGGTCAGGGGCGTTCCGGTTTCCCCGGTTTTTGTCAGCGTTCCGTCCGGGTTCTCCGTGGCCGGGTAAAGCTTTGCGTCTTCGTCCCTGACCACCAGAATCCAGGGTCCTGCCGTCATGTAATTTGACGGCGCCTGTGTCTCATACAGATAGTAGGTGGTATTGCGCCGGATGCCGGAAAAGAGCGCGATACCGTCTTTATCGGTGGTGACCTTCACGGAGGTTCCTGTCACCGGTTCTTTCAGGGTGAACTCTGCGCCTTCCAGCGTTTTTTTGGTGTCCACGCTGTCCGTCTTCGTGATTTGCAGATTCAGCTGGGTCGTCATGGTGTTGGTAAAGGCGTCTCCCGGGATGGTCAGGGTGTAAGACCCATCCGCATTGGCCCCCCGCCCAACCGCATCGCCCGCCCCCGAAGAGCCGCCAGCGGTGTTTGATATTACATCACCATCAGCATTGAACACCGCTTCTTTTCCCGGTGCATAGGGGACGAATTCTTTATCTTTCGTTTGATTTGTCCCATCGTTGAAAATGAACTTGTAAGTACCCGTTCCGGTAACGGTCAGGTCGTAATAGTAGGTGTCATTCGTAGTATCCTTTGTCATGGGTTGACCGGGCCAGTCACCGACTATTTTCTTGTTGTCAGCATCCCATACATACACGTTCACGTTGCCCCAGTTCTTTGTGTTCTGATAGCGTACCCTGAACGTCCCCGTCTGGGAGCCCGTTCCGGAGCCAGAGCCGGAGGAACCGCCGCTTTCCTTATCGTTAAACTTGACGGAGGACACATTGTAGCTTTTGAACGTCACGCCCAAAAGGGAAACGATTTTCTCCTCAATTGTCACCTGGATTGTATGTACGCTCGTATCGTAGGTGATACCGGATTGGCCGCCGTTGACCTCGCTGAGCGTGTAGGTATGGGTTCCGGCCTGGGTATACTGCACGTTGGGCGAAATCGTAAATTGACCGGTAACAGGGTCAGACTCCGCCGTTCCAACAACCTCGTTATTACTGTTTTTCAGCTGGAATGTAAAGTCCCGTCCGCTATTCAGCGGTAGGTTGTCCTTAAGCAGGGCTTTGGTACCGGTAATGTTCAGCGCAGGGGTGGCTGTCACAATTGTGTCTTTCTTGCCAAGGATCAGGCCGCCGTTGGTCATGATGCCGCCGCCGTGGATATTGGAACGGTTGCCGGTGATAATCACTCTGGCAGCATTCTTCGCCGCGGCAATGGCCTCCGAATTAGGGTCTGCGGCAAGGCCAAAGAGGTAATTGGCTGTGGCATAGCCGGTTTTGCTGATTGTGATGTATGTTCCGTCACTGGAACCAGTCCAGTTCGCCGCGCCGCCGCCCAGCATCTGACCAGTAACCAGAGAAATCGGGGCGTTGCCACCTTTGCGCACGCAGAAATAGTCCTGGTGTCCGTTGAGGCGAAAGGTGTCGTTGACTTTGGCGACCGTTGAATCATCATTCTTGCCGTTTCCTCCGTCGGACATATTCACCCCACTATCGGAATTTTCGTAAATCGCCGCGCCTTCGGTATGCGTGATCAACGTCTCGCCGGTGGGGCAGGCCGCCACGCCGCCTCCATAACCGCCCGCAGTGTTGGCCGTGATCAGAGCATTGGTAATGTTCAGGTTGCCTTCCGCCTGAACAAAGATACCGCCGCCGCCCCAGTCATTGTTGGAATTCGTTATGTTATTGGTAATGTATACCTTGTTCGTTGCCTGAATCACGCCGTTGGTGCCGCCGGCGATACGAAGACCGCCGCCCTCGCCATATTCGGCGTAGTTGCTGGCAATGGTTCCGCCGCTCATCTTAAATGTGACTCCACCACCCCAGAAGCCCGCATAAATGCCGCCCCCTGCCAGACCGGAATAGTTGCCGGTCACATAGCCGCCGGTCATATTCATGGTGACATTGTTCGCCAGAGCAATACCGCCACCGCCGTACTTGTTGTTCGTATCGCCCTGGCATGTTCCACACTCACAACTCTTAGAGTTGTTGGTCACATAACCGTCGGACAGGTTCAGCGTTCCGCTGTTGACGTAGATACCGCCGCCGTTGTCCTCGTGTCCATTGATCTCATTGCCCGTCACCTCACCGCCGGAGATGTTTAGCTCCCCGCTGTTGACAAAGATGCCGCCGCCGGAACTGCCACGGTTGGCCGCAATGACACCGCCGGAGATGTTCAGCGTTCCGTTGTTGACGTAAATACCGCCGCCGGGCGTGCCGTCACTGCCGCCGCCGACAATATAGCCGCCGGACATGGTCAGCGTTCCGCTCTCCACCAGGACTATCCGTTTGCCGCTGCTGTTCCGGAGCGCACCGCCCTGGATGTCCAGTGTACCTCCGTTGACCTTAATCGCCTGGTCAGAGCTTTCATCGCACCGGATTGCGCCGGAGAGGGTGACGGTATGCTTTTCCAACTTTTCCGTCGTGCCGGTACCACTGGGCGTGGATGTTGTGATGTAATATGTCAGGGTATTCCCATCCAGGGTCGCCTTATTGCCGTAAACAGCTCCGCCGGGATAGTCCACGGTTTCCTGAACGTCTGCCGAGTCCATAATGGTAAGCGTCACGCCGCTTTGCACATCAAAGTACTGATTGGCCTTGCTGATCGTCAGGGTATGCCCGTTCAAGTCGATGGTAGTGTTCTGCGAAATGGTCAAATTCGCGCGATCATTCCCCTCCGCCGTGCAGGCATCGCCGTTCAGCTGAAATTCGCCGCCCTTGGAGAACTCGTCCCCGACATAGCCGGACAGACCTCGGAATGGTAGAGCCTGTAATTCAAACATAGAGAAGTGATCCGTGTCTATCGTCACGTCGCCGTTCTCTTCGGTTTTCGCTTCCATGTCCGTGGCGGTCTGGGCATTCGTGTCAATGTGGTAAACCTTGGGGTAAAGCCCCTCCGTGTCAATGCCGCTGAAGGTCACGGTCACAGAGCCGGTTGGCTCGATCTCATCCTCTCCGTGCCACAGGGTGATGTCCAGCAGGTAGCTCTGCTCCGGTTCGGCCTGTTCTTCTCCCAAAATCTGATCGCGAATCGCCCGACGCTCCCCGTCCGTCACCTCGGTCACCGTTACCGTGATTTCCCTTGCCGGATAGGGCAGGGAGGCACTCTCGCCGGTGATGGTCACGGTGATGCCGTTTTCGGTCTGCGCCGTCAGGGTAAATTCCTTCGGCCCCTCCGGCAGGTTGATATAGCCCAGAATCCCGGGGTCGTCCGCCCCATAGGTCAGCAGACGCACCGCGTCCTCCGCGTCGCCTTCCATGGCGGCGAAGCCGGAATCCGTGATCTGCGCCACCAGACCCGCCCGGTCGGCCGTGCCGTCCCCGTCCCGGTCAAAGAGCACCAGATCTCCAACCGCCGGGGTGTGGGACTGTGCCGGTTCAAAGGCGTCCGCCCAGGACGTGACCCAGCCGCCGCAGTCTCTGTCGACGCCCTCCACCCCGGCGTAATGCAGGCAGAAGGTCAGGAACATGACGTTCCAGTCGCCGTAAGGCTCCCCGCACCACGCGCCATAGCGGGTGTAGCCCTTAACCGTTTCGCCGTCCTCCGCGACAAGGTAGTTTTTCGTACTCTCGGCATAGCCCAGCTGGGTTTCGGCGATGGCAAGGGTATCCTGCCGCCAATTCCCGGTCAGCGTCACCCCCGCGAAGGTCTGCTCCCATAGCGCCGCCGTCTCCACGTCCGCGCCGGGGTCTGCGTAACAGGCAAGACTGTGGGTGTGCTCCTCCGTCCCGCAGACCAGCTCCCCGTTTTCATTCCGGCAGGCTTCCCCGTGGGTATGGGCGTCCTTGCCGCAGAATACCGTTTCTTCCTGCTCATTCTGAGTGCAAGCTTCGCTGTGGGTGTGTTCTTCCTGTCCGCAGACCAGCTTCCAGGTGCCGTAGCACCGGGCGGTATGCACGTGCGCCGTATCGGTGCAGGTCAGCGTCCCGGTGTCCACCGACTCCGCCACCGTCTCAAAGCAGGCGTCGGAGTGCTGGTGCTCCAGAATCTGGGTCTGTCCGCATATCAGATTGCCGTCAGCGTCAAAGCAGTCGGACGTGTGACGGTGGAGGACGATCTCCGGTTTCGTGCAGACCAGCACCGGCTGAGCGTCTTCCGCCGAAACCGTGGGCAGGTCGCAGCTCAGAACCTTGCTCCAGGCATAGCAGTCGTCGCTGTGCTGGTGATTGCTTTCAAAACCGCAGATCAGCTCCCGGTGGGTTTCATAGCAGCTGTCACTGTGGTGATGGCCTTCCGAGGCTTCGATCCCGCACCCGATCTCCCCGTTTTCATTCTGACAGTTTTCGTTGTGCTGGTGGCCCTCGCTTTCCTTCAGGCCGCAAATCAGTACGGTGGTTTCCCTGTAGCACTTGTCCGTATGCACATGTTGACCACAGGTCAGCTCGCCGCGCTCCATGGTGTAGCAAGCGTCCGTATGGGTATGCAACTCGGCGGACGCTTCCGTTTCCGGTACGGCATAGCAACTTTCGGTATGCTGGTGAACCTCCACTTCCGGCAGCTGGCACCACAACACTCCGTTCTCGTCATAGCAAGTTGAATCATGGCTGTGAACCACAAACTCGGCATACCCGCACGTCGGATTTCCGTCGGCATCATAGCAGTCCGCCGTGTGCCGGTGAATTTCCAGCGTCTCCGCGCTGCACACGGGAACCCTTTTCTCAACCGACGTCACCTGCGCATAGCAGGCGTCCGTGTGGGTGTGCTCCGGGATGTCACATTGCTTTTCCAGTGTGATCGCCGGCAGAATCAGCGCATAGGTGGTACAGAATACCACCACACCGGCAAGGACGGTCACTACCCGACGCCGGAGGCGCTTCCTTTTATGCACCTTCGTGTATTTTTCCGCATCCCGCAGAACATCATACTTCATATATCCCTTCACCATCCTTCCTATCTCAACGCACCGAAGTCCGGCAGAGGCCAGACCCGGAATACGATCCTTCCGACGATTTGCTCATCGGAAATGCAGCCGACCGCGGTACTGCGGGAATCCACCGAGGTGGAACGGTGATCGCCCACACAGAAGTAACGGTTATCCGGCACCTGATAAGGCAGCGCAATGTCACATTCTCCAAGCGCTTTTTCCGTCAGGTACGGTTCCTCCAGCAGCCTTCCGTCCACGGATACATTTCCGTTTTCGTCGATGTCCACCCATTGGCCGGGACCTGCAATACAGCGCTTCACCAGAATCTTGTTTCCCAGGTAGAACGCCACCAGGTCGCCGGGTTCAAAGCCCGAGCCCTTGACGGAGAGGACAATGTCCCCCTCATTCAGCGTGGGCGTCATGGAAGACCCGTAGATTTGCAGCACGGGCATCCAGATGGTAGCCACCAGCACGGCTACAGCCGCAACAACCACAAGCGTATAGACGGTGCTGCGAAGAACGCGTTTATACCGCCGTTTGTATTTTTCTCTGCCAAGCTCCGCCTCCAGCTGTTCCAGAGTCGGCGGCTCGGGAGATTTCCACGATTTCGACTTCATAACTCTCCGCTTCCCTTTTCCGACATAAGACGCACGTTTTCCAGATATTGCTGCGCGGCTTTGTCCGCGGCCTCAAATACACGGTTCAGCTGCAGCGCCGCCTCCGCAAGGGAACCGGCTTTTTCAACCGCTATTCTGCGATCCCGGAGCTGCGCCTCCACACGCTCCAGCTTGATTTTCAATTGACGGTTTTCTTCCGTCTGCGCAATCAGCATTTCCAGCAGCTCGCCCCGGCTTAACCGTCTCAGTTCCTTATCCGTCATCCGACTTCCCTCCAATCCGCGCTTACGGCTGAAAGCAGAAAAAAGCAGCGGTCATTTTCCTGCCCATCCTTCCCACAATGTAGCTAAAAGACCTGATTCCCGGTGAAATACGGGAATTGGAATCGTTTCCAATCTCTTAATACAAATGATATCACGTTTAACACGTAAATGCAACCATTGATCGTCGAATATTGCGGGTCAGAATTAACGAATTTTCAGCTTTATTTTTGTTAATTATTCCCCAACTCCGGAAATAAGACGAAGCATTCCCGCCATCCGTGCGCTTCTGCGCAGGAGACTCTGGAGGACGTATCGGAAATGCCCGGATTTAGAGAAGAGAAAAGGCTCACCCGCAGTGTCAGCTACTGAAAACTGTGAAAGGGAAAGCCAGGAATGAGCAGTTTAACCAAAGCAGTGATATCTTTTAAGACTAGTATAGTGCATTTTACCGAACTTGTCAATACTCTGGAACAAGCAATATTCCCCACCCTTTCACAAAAGGTGCCTCAATTTCTCTGTAATTTGACAGTATCTTCTTCGCGAGAGGATATGTCACAATCCGGAAGCTCGGTTCCTTTCAATAAGGAAAGGAATCCGTGTCCCCATTGCGGCGTTGCCCTAAGCGTGTCGGAGTTCTGCAAGCTATGTACAATAAATAAAGCAGCACGCCCTGCCAATCAAGGCAGGGCGTGCTGCTATTTTGGAGCAGGATACGGGAGTCGAACCCGCCTTCACAGCTTGGGAAGCTGTTGTACTACCGATGTACGAATCCTGCGTACAGGTGCATTATAGCAGAGCCGCCGAAAAAAAGCAACCTTTTTTTGTCGGAAAAGGGAATCCCGGTTGAGGAAATCCGCCGGATGTGCTATATTTAAGGCAACGACCCGGCGGGACAGAGCCGTGATTTGTAAGGAGAAGCGCGTATGGCAGAATATGAGCTGGTTTATGAGATCAAGAACCTTTGCCGCAACAACCAGATGCGGGACGTGTTCTTTGAAGATGTGGAATGCGACGACCCGGAGGCCTATCTCCGCGGCCGCCTGAAGGGGAAAACCGTGGAATTTTCCACGGAAAAAGGCGCGGGCGGCAGCGTGACCATCCATGCGGTGGTGGACGGGCTGATCCAGAAGTACGTGTTCACGCCGGTGTGACAAAAATGTCCACTTGCGGCCGTCGGATAAATGAAAGTTGGGCAATTTTTCTGAAAAAATTTCGCAAATTATGGGTTGAATTTAGATGGCATATGTGATACGATAAGTTAGTACCGATATGGGCGAAGTGCGTCCGTAGGGCAAAGTCACCATCCGCAGTCAAAAACGGCTCCCGGGCCATGAGTGCGCGTGGTGACGCGGCCTGTATGGACGAAATTCCGACCTGTCGGCCGCTCCTTTTCCGCTTTCGCCGGAAGGGAGAAAACGCGGGAGGGGCTGCGCTCCGAACCTGCGTTACGCAAAATCACTTTTAAGGAGAACCAAACTATGGCACCTCATACCATTGCCGTTGCCGGAAAGGGTGGTGTGGGCAAAACCACTACCTGCGGCATGATCATCGACTACCTGTGCGGCAAGAAGCGCGGCCCCGTCCTTGTGGTGGACGCCGATGCCAATTCCAACCTGAACGAGGTTCTTGGCGTGGAGGTAGAGACCTCCCTCGGCCAGATTCGCGAGGAAATGGCGCAGGCGGAGCTGAAAGGCACCATTCCCAAGGGGATGACCAAGGCGGACTACGCAGAAATGAAGTTCGGCGACGCCCTGATCGAGGACGACGATTTTGACATGCTGGTCATGGGTCGTACCCAGGGCAAGGGCTGCTACTGCTACGTCAACGGCGTACTGCAATCTCAGCTTGGAAAATATCTGCCCAACTATTCCTACGTGGTCATGGACAACGAGGCGGGGCTGGAGCATATCGCCCGGGGGACGCTTCCCCATGTGGACACCATGCTTCTGATTTCCGACTGCTCCCGCCGGGGCGTTCAGGCCGTGGCGAGAATCGCCGAAATGATCGACGAGATGGGTTTGAACCCCGGACAGATGGGTCTGATCATCAACCGCGCGCCGGACGGAAAGCTGGATGACGGCGTCCGTGCCGAGATCGAAAAGCACGGCCTCAAGCTCTTTGGCGTTCTGCCTCACGACGAGGCGGTTTACCGCTGCGACTGCGACGGCAATCCGTCCGCGAAGCTCCCGGACAGCGACCCCATGAAGGTCGCGCTGCGGGGAATTATGCAGTCTATCGGCCTGTAAGCCGGTAACACCTGCGGAACGGAAGGAAAGCGGCGCTTCTTTAGGAGGGAAGGGCTGTGTTCTTTCGCGCTCCGTGCAAAACACATCCATAATTGCGCCGGACGAAAAAACGCCCCGCGTGTGGAAAAATTATCAAGGGGGATTACAAATTATGGCTTTCACTGCCAAAACGGCACCCTTCAGCGGCAAGATCAACGCCGTGACGCTGGGCACCGGTGACAAGGCAATCGTCATCGGCGGTCAGAATGTGATGCCGTTTTACACCTTCGATGCTGCCATCGAAAACGCGCCCAAGATCGGTATTGAGATTTCCGATCTGGCCACAGAGTGGGACGCTCCCGCTCTGAAGGAATTCTATGCCGGCTGCACCACCATGGTCGACTTCGCCAGGAAGGCGGAGACCATGCCCGGCGCGGATTTCCTGTGCCTGCACTTTGAGTCCGCAGACCCCAACGGCGCCAACCGCTCCGTTGCCGACTGTGTGGCCGACGCCAAGGCTGTCGCCGAGGCTACCACTATGCCCATCGTGGTCATGGGCTGCAAGAACATCGAGAAGGACGGCGAGCTGTTCAGCAAGATCGCTGAGGCGCTGCAGGGCAAGAACATTCTGGTTCTGTCCGCCCGGAACGAGGACTACAAGACCGTCGGTGCTTCCGTCGCCCTGGCTTACGGCCAGAAGGTGGGCGCTGAGACCGCCGACGACATCAACCTCGCCAAGCAGCTGAACATCATGCTCAAGGGCCTCTCCATCAACCCTGAGAACATCGTCATGAACATCGGCACCGCCGCCGTGGGCTATGGCTTCGAGTACGTGGCCTCCACCCTGGACCGTGTCCGTCTGGCCGCTCTGGCGCAGTCCGATGCCGACCTGCAAATGCCCATCATGGCTCCCGTGTCCCCCGACACCTGGGCTGTGAAGGAATCCACCGCTTCCGAGGAAGATGAGCCCGAATGGGGCAGCCGGGAAGAGCGCGCGATCGGGATGGAAGTCTCCACCGCCGCTGCCAACCTGACCGGCGGCGCTGACGCCGTCATCATGCGTCATCCCGCAGCCGTTGCCACCATCAAGAAGTTCATCACGGATCTCGTGTAATCGGAAGGAGGATACATACAATGGCTTTGAAAGGTCTTGACATTTTTAAGCTGTCTCCTAAGAAGAACTGTAAGGAGTGCGGCAGCCCCACCTGTATGGCATTCTGCATGAAGGTGGCGCAGGGTGCTGTGTCCATTGACAAGTGCCCCTACTTCTCTGATGACGCGAAGGCGATGCTCAATGAGCAGACCGCGCCTCCCATGAAGACCATCACCGTGGGCGACCACAAGCTGGGCGGCGAGACTGTCCTCTTCCGTCACGAGAAGACTCTGGTCAACAAGAACCTGTACGCGGTTTCCGTCTGCACGGGCATGTCCGCTGAGGAAGCCGACAAGAAGCTGAGCGAGCTGCAGAAGGTCGACTACGAGCGTATCGGCGAGAGAATGTACGTTGAGTTCGTTTTCGTCGCCAACAAGCAGTCCGATCCCGCCGTCTACGCGGAGCTGGTCAAGAAGGCCGCTGCTACCGGCCGTGACCTGATCCTGGAGTGCTGGGATGTGGAGTGCGCCAAGGCTGCTCTGGCAGTCGCGGGCAAGAACGTCATTCTCGACGGCGCTACCCCTGAAAACTATGAGGCTATGAACGCCGTCGCCAAGGAGGCCGGTGTTGTTCTGGGCGTTCACGCCGACAACCTTTCCGACCTGTACGACACCGTGAAGAAGCTGGAAGCCGCCGGCAACAAGAACCTGGTGCTGGACGTTACCGGCAAGACCGCCAAGGAGACCCTGGCCAATGCCGTTCTGGTTCGCCGCACCGCCATCAAGGATGGCGACCGCAGCTTCGGCTATCCCTCCATCGTCAACGTAGGCCGCATCGCCAGCGGCGATGACCATCTGCAGACCGCCTACGCTTCCATGTTCACCGAGAAGTACGGCTCCATCATCGTCATGGAGAACATGACCTACGCCCAGGCGCTGCCTCTGTACGGCCTGCGTCAGAACATCTTCACCGATCCTCAGAAGCCCATGAAGGTGGAGAGCAAGATCTATCCGCTGAACGGCGCCGACGAAAACAGCCCCTGCGCCCTGACCGTGGACTTCGCGCTGACCTACTTCCTGGTTTCCGGCGAGCTGGAGCGTTCCAACGAGCCTGTGAACCTGATCATCACCGACGCATCCGGCATGTCCGTTCTGACTGCCTGGGCTGCCGGTAAGTTCTCCTCCACCACCGTCAAGAAGACCTTCGAGACTCTGGACATCGAGAACAAGATCAAGAACCGCACCCTGATCATCCCCGGCAAGGTTGCCGTTATGAAGGGTGAAATTCAGGAGAAGCTGCCCGGCTGGAACGTCGTTGTCGGCCCCACCGAGGCGGTTCAGCTGCCCAAGTACATGAAGGACAAGGAATACGAGGCCGCCGCCAAGGCTGCCGCCGCCGAAAACGCCGCCAAGGCTGCCACCACCGTGGAAGTCAAGGAGCTGTCCTTCGACGAGCTGCTGGCGACCAAGGTTCCCGAGATCAAGGTTGTGGACATGGGCGTCAAGTACAAGGGCTACAACCCCGAATCCCAGACCTTCGTCACCATCGGCGAGCGTATCCACTGCATCGCGCCCTCCGTCCGCAAGGCTATGGACGAGCGGGATCCCGAGCCGATCCTGAAGCGTGCCGCTGAGCAGATCGCTGCCGGCGCCACCTATCTGGACGTCAACATCGGACCTGCCGAGAAGGACGGTCCCGAGCGCATGATGTGGGCTGTCAAGCTGCTGCAGGAGAACTTCAACAACGTGCCTCTGGCACTGGACACCGCCAACAAGCGGGCTATCGAGGCCGGCATCAAGGTCTACAACCGCACCAACGGCAAGCCCATCGTCAACTCCGCCGACGCCGGTTCCCGTATTTCCAACATTGATCTGGCCGCTGCCAACGACGCCATCTGTATCGCCCTCTGCTCCGCCGACGGCATTGCCAAGGACAACGAAGAGCGCATGAAGCACTGCCACAACATGCTGGAGCGCGGCATGAGCCTGGGCATGGACGCCACCGACCTGTGGTTCGACCCCCTGTTCCTGGTTGTCAAGGGTATGCAGGACAAGCAGATGGAGGTTCTGGAAGCCATCAAGATGTTCGCGTCCGAAGGCCTGAAGTCCACCGGCGGTCTGTCCAACAACTCTAACGGCGCGCCCAAGACGCTGCGTCCCATCATGGACTCCGCTCTGGTTGCCATGGCGATGATGCAGGGTCTGACCTCCGCCATCGTCAACCCCTGCGACCTGCGCCTGATGGAGACCATCAAGTCCTGCGACATCTTCAAGAACCACGTCCTCTACTCCGACTCCTACCTCGACCTCTAATGCCCGCAGGGCGGGCGGCCAATGACGTTACGGACGCTGGGTGGTGGTTTGGACATCCTTTGGGCCCCTCGACCGGTGGTGCGGCGGTTGTCCGTGCTGAGTGGGGGAGATTGAGGATGGGTTTGGCATCGGGCGGTTGACGGACTGCGTTTGCGGTTGTTGACTGGGGTGCCGGATGACCATTAATCCCGGAAGGTCGGCGCTTGGCTGGCCGGGTGACGTGACTGACAGTTTTCCCATGCATTCCATGGCTGGGAGGGAACCTCCCTCCCAGCCGGTTTGCTTTTCTTGCTTTGGAAAAATTTACTGCATTCAAAAGCCCCGGTGCTGTGCCGGGAAATGAATCGGTATATTCAGCCTTCGGGCTTAATATATATTATCTTTAGGATTACATTATTGGGAGGAATTTACATGAGCGTATTAACCGATCTCATCTATGGCGGATCCAATGCCGTTGCGGGACTGACCGAAGGTGCCGTCAACGACGCCATTGCCAAGTACGGCGCAGACAAGGAGATTGCCTTCCCCGATACCGCATACTTTTTCCCCACCATTTATGCTGCCACCGGCGTGAAGGTCAAGACTCTGGGCGACCTGCCCGCCTGCGTGGGCGTGCTCAAGAGCCTGATCACCAACCAGGAGGATCTGGGTCAGGCGCTGAACGCAGGTCTTGCCACCGCCGTCGGCGCGGAGATCATTGAGGGACTGAAATACATCGACGGTGCGAACCCCTATGAGAACGAGTCCGGCATCGGCTTTGTTCCCGACCCCGTCATCCGTTCTCTGGGCGTGCCGCTGGTCACCGGTGATATCCCCGGCGTAGCCGTCGTGCTGGGCAAGGCGGACAATGCCGAGGACGTGGTCAAGGTGGTCAAGGACTACCAGAGCAAGGGCATCATGACCTTCCTGGTGGGCGACGTCATCGAGCAGTGCGCCGAGGGCGGCGTCAAGATGGGCTTAGAGCTGCGTGTCATTCCTCTGGGACATGACGTGACCGCCGTCATCCATGTCGTCACCGTGGCCATCCGTGCCGCTCTGATTTTCGGCAACATTCAGCCCGGCAATCTGACCGGTCTGCTGGACTACACCAAGAACCGTGTTCCCGCCTTTGTCAACACCTTCGGCGCCATTGACTCCGTGGTGGTTTCCGCCGGAGCAGGCGCCATCGCCCTGGGCTTCCCCGTGGTCGTGGACATCGATCTGGGAGAGAATCAGGTTCCTGGCGCTCTGGAGTCCGTATGCGACCATGCCGAGACCGTGAAGAAGTCTCTGGAGCTGCGGAACATCAAGATCAAGGTGAAGGAGCTGCCCATCCCCGTGGCCTTCGCCGCTGCCTTTGAGGGCGAGATCATCCGCAAGGCCGACATGCACAACGAGATCTGGTCTGCCAAGAACCCCACTGCCGAGCTGGTGGTGATGCGGGAACTGAATGAAATCGAGGATCACAAGATCACCATCGTCGGCCCCGACTTCGATCAGGCCAAGGATCTGGCTCTGGCGACCTACGTTGAGGTTGCCGGCAAGAAGATGCAGGTGGACTTCGAGTCCGTTATCGAGCGGAAGTTCCACGCATGGTTCAACTACATGGAAGGCGTCATGCACACCGGCCAGCGCAATCAGGTCCGTATCCGTGTCAGCAACGCGGCTTACGAAGCAGGTCTGCGGCTGAAGGACTTCGCCGAGGTTCTGTACGTCATGATCATGGACGAGTTCGACGCCGTTGTGGACAAGTGCCAGGTCACCCTGATTACCGACGCCGCCCAGGCGGAGAAGTTCCGCGACGAGGTGGCTATGCCCCGGTACAACCAGCGTGACGACCGTCTGGCGTCCATGACCGACGAGGCCGTTGACCGTTACTTCACCTGCATCATGTGCCAGTCCTTTGCCCCCGCCCACTGCTGCGTGGTCACTCCCGAGCGTCTGGGTCTGTGCGGCGCTGTGTCCTGGCTGGATGCCAAGGCTACCTACGAGCTGAACCCCAACGGCCCCTGCCAGCCCATTTTCAAGGAAGGCTGCGAGGACGAGCGCACCGGCCGCTTCGCCTCCGTCAACAAGGCGATCGCCGACGCGACCCACGGCGCTGTGGAAAATGTTACCCTGTACTCCATCCTGGAGGATCCCATGACCTCCTGCGGCTGCTTCGAGTGCATCTGCGGCATTGAGCCCATGTCCAACGGCTTCATCGTTGTGAACCGGGAATACAAGGGCATGACTCCTTCCGGTATGACCTTCGGCGAGCTGGCCTCCTGCACCGGCGGCGGCGTCCAGACCCCCGGCTACATGGGTCACGGCCGTCACTTCATTTCCTCCAAGAAGTTCATCGCTGCTGAGGGTGGCATCGAGCGCATTGTCTGGATGCCCAAGGAGCTGAAGGACGACGTTGCCGAGCGTCTGAACAAGACGGCCAAGGAGCTGTACGGCATCGACAACTTCACCGACATGGTTGCCGACGAGACCGTCACCACCGACTGCGAGGAGCTGCTGAACTGGCTGACCGAAAAGGGTCATCCGGTGCTGGCCATGGATCCCCTGATGTAATGAAATTGAGATTGCGCCCGGGAAGGAAACTTCCCGGGCGTAGTTTTTTGTGGCTTCCCCTACTGAACGAGGAGAGCCTTCGGGAAACGGATCGCCACACCAGTGCTGCGGCATCGGCTTGTAATGCCCCCCTATTGAGGAGCACATGCGTTCGGTCGGGCTATGACGCCGGGGGGATGAGCCATATCAAGTTTAATATAGGTAAAAAAATACTGATTTCGCTGGACAATTGCGGGGAGCTATGTTATACTTGAAAAGAGAATAAAATTTCAGGCGGCGCTATCATTCCGTCCGGGAGTTTCGGCAGTTTTTTGCCGGATGGCAGGGCCTCGCCCAAAAAGAAAGGTGTTATCCTTATGCCAAAAGTCGTATTTCAAATCGAAGGCGGCAAGCCCATTGCCGTCGATTGCAACGTCGGCGATAACCTTCTGGAGCTGGCTCGCCGTGCCAATGTGGCAATCGACGCTCCCTGCTCCGGCAACGGCTCCTGCGGCAAGTGCCGCATCAAGCTGGTGGAGGGAGAATTGGAATCCTACCCCAGCCGCCATATTTCCGACGAAGAATATGCTGAAGGGTGGCGCCTGAGCTGTAGCTCAAAGGTCGTTGGCGACTGCACCGTGTTTGTCCCGGATATTGCCAGCGCCTATCAGTCCCGGATGAAAACCGCCGATTTGAGCAGCCCCCAGGAGGTCGCCATTTTCGACGCCTGCCAGAGCCAGCTGAAGCAAAGCGGCATTCACTTTACCAATCGGTTCCGTGCGGTTGACCTGACCATGACCGAGCCGAGCCTGGACGATACCATGCCCGACAACGAGCGCCTGACCTGGGCGCTGGAGGAAGCGCTGGGCGTGGAAAAAGTGGAAATTCCCTTCTGCGTCATGGTGAAGCTGGCGCATGTCCTGCGGGAAAATAGCTTCCACGTGTGCGTGAAGGGCGAATTTCTGGACGATACCTTCCGCTGCATGGAGATTTGCGCTCCGGAGGACACCTCGATTGTCGGCTGCGCCATCGACATCGGCACCACCACGGTCACCATGGTGCTGACCAATCTGACCACAGGCAAGATCCTGGCGAAGGGTTCCTCCGGCAACGGCCAGATCCGTTACGGCGCGGACGTTATCAACCGTATCATCGAGCAGGGCAAGCCCGGCGGCAAGAAAAAGCTCCAGGACGCCATTTTGAAGGAGACCCTGAATCCCATCATTGCCAATCTGTGCAAGTCCGCGGGGGTCACCTGCCCGTCCATTCTGCGCATGAGCGTGGGCGCGAATACCACCATGAACCATCTGCTGGTGGGTGTGGACGCCCAGCCGGTTCGGATGGATCCCTACATTCCCAGCTTTTTCCTGTGGAACGACCTGCTGGCGCAGGATTTGAAGCTTCCCGCCAACCCCCTTGCGCCGGTACTCATCGCCCCCAACATCGGCTCCTACGTAGGCGGCGACATCACTGCCGGTACGCTGGCCTCCGGCATCTGGGACAGCGACGCGCTGAGCCTGTTCATCGACCTGGGCACCAACGGCGAGATTGTATTCGGCAATCGGGATTTCCTGGTGAGCTGCGCCTGTTCCGCCGGCCCCGCCTTTGAGGGCGGCGACATTTCCTGCGGTATGCGCGCCACCGACGGCGCCATTGAAGCCTGCACCGTCGACAAGGTGACCATGGAACCCACCGTTTCCATTGTGGGCGACGCGGATCAGAAAGCCGTGGGCATCTGCGGCAGCGGCATCATCGACATCATTTCCGAGCTGTACCGCTGCGGGATTATCAATGCCAAGGGGCTGTTCGTCCGGGAGGGCGAGCGCGTCCGCCGGGATCATCACGGCATGGGTCGGTATGTCATTGCCTTTGAAAATGAGAGCGAGACCGGCCGGGAGGTGTCCATCAACGAGGTGGACATCGACAACTTCATCCGTGCCAAGGGCGCGATTTTCTCCGCCATTGCGACGCTGCTGCATAGTGTGGATATGCCCGTGGAAGCCATCGAGAACGTCTTTGTCGCCGGCGGCATCGGCTCCGGCATCAACATGAAGAACGCGGTGAATATCGGCATGTTCCCGGATGTGGAGCTGGAAAAGTTCCACTATATCGGCAACTCCTCTCTGGCTGGCGCGTATGCCATGGTCATGAGCGACGAGGCCGCCGCGAAGACCGCAGAGGTGGCCGCGAACATGACCTATCTGGAGCTTTCTACATACCCCGGCTACATGGATTCCTTTGTAGCCGCCTGCTTCCTGCCCCATACGGACAAGCGGCTGTTCCCCCACTCCATTCAAGAGGCGTAACATGCTGGAGGGAATGCACCATGTGGCGGTGATTGCTTCGGAGGAAGCCCGAACCCTGGATTTTTATGTCAACAAGCTGGGGTTCACTCTGGAGAGCCAAGCCTGGAGGCCGGAGCAGCGGGATTATCTGCGGATGCTGCGGCTGGGGAATTTGGTGCTGGAGCTGTTCATCAAGCCCGACGCTCCTGCCCGGCTGACTCTGCCAGAGGCTCTGGGTCTACGGCATTTGGCCTTCCGGGTAACAAACATTCAGGCGGCTCGGGACTGGCTGAACGCACAGGGCATCGAGACGGAACCGATTCACGAGGACAAGGCAAACGGAGGGCACTATGTATTCTTCCGGGATCCCGACGGTCTGCCTCTGGAACTACACGATTAAGGAATAAGGAATATGCAAGTAGAAAACCACAAAGAAGAAGCCCCCTTTGCCCATTATGCGGAGCTGTTCCGCAACCTGAATCCCGCCGCCGTGACGGCGAGGCTGTCGGACGTTCGCTGGGACGGGAAGGAATTCACCCTCGGCCTGCTGGGCAGGGCGTTTGCCATTGCCCATCCGGACTACGCCATCCGGGCGCTGGACGGTGGGACGCTGCCGCCGCTGCCCGCCCAGACGTTTCTGCTGCGCTATCTGCTGGAAAGCAAGGACGTGGTCTGGCAGGGGCAGTGGAAGACCTTCCGGGAGATGCCCTGGGGGGAGATGTACATCAAGCCCTACACCGGCCGCGTGCTGACCCGGGCGGCTTTCACCTTCGGCACCCGTCTGCCAAAGTTCAAGGCCGCCTGCGAAAAAATGCAGGCGCTGCCCCTGTCTCACGGGGACGCGGGCTACCAGTTCGATCTGATCGGCGGCTACCGGATGCAGATTCTCGTCTGGGAAGGGGACGACGAATTCCCCCCCAACGCCCAGGTGCTTTATTCCGACAATTTCGCGGAAGGCTTCGCCGCGGAAGACCGGGTCGTAGCGGGGGATATCCTGATCTCCACGGTCAAGAGCCAGATGTAAAAAGGAAAAGGCAG
>OFMX01001344.1_pt1 | contig 19053 bp, 17 predicted proteins | sample 1541901 | NCBI WGS metagenome assembly OFMX01 (sample SAMN04209222, study PRJEB22552) | human gut metagenome | biome: gut; material: feces | host: Homo sapiens | place: USA: Oklahoma | reverse complement strand
TTTATCCTGCGAATCCTTCGCAGGCCGCCGGTGGCGGCGAGAAATGTATGGACTTTTGTTTTAGCAGCTGCGCCGCAGACCGCTGAAACAGCGGTCTAATAAAATGGTTTTTAAACCGTTTTATTAAACTCTAGTATCAGAACTCTCCCGCGTCATACATAACCGCAGACAAGGCGCACAGCGGCGCCGTTTCGCACCGCAAAATCCGCCTTCCCAGCGTGCAGACCTGCAATCCGGCTTCCCTCGCCTGCCGGACTTCCTTTTCTTCCAGCCCGCCCTCCGGGCCGGTGAGCAGACTGACGGTCTGATATGCGCCGGTGAGCGCCATTTTCAGTGTGACCGCCTGCTCATTTTCGTAAAACATCAGCGCCCTGTCGGCTTCGGATGCCCGGGTCAGCGCGGCGTGGAAGCTGTCCAGCACCATCACCTGGGGAATCCTCCCCCGCCCGGACTGCTCTGCCGCGGACGCCGCGATTTTCTGCCAGCGTTCCAGCTTCTTTTTGAGACTTTTTTCATCGGGTCTGGACACGCACCGGGCGGACGGGAACGCCACGATCTCGTAAGCCCCCAGCTCGGTGGCCTTCTGGATCACATGCTCCAGCTTGTCTGCCTTGGGAAAGGCCATGTACACGCTGACCCGCACCGCCGCCTCCGACGTGGATTCCCGCCGCTCAAGCACGTTCAGCCTCATTTCCCCGGCGTCCGCCATCTGGCAAAGGCACTCCGTCCCCTGCCCGTCGCAAACCAGAACCATCTCCCCGTCCTTCAGCCGCAGCACCCTCGCGTGCTGAGCATTCTCCCCGGTCAGCACGACGGTATCGCCCCGCAGCACCTCACCGTCCGCAAAAAAGCGCACCATACGCCCATTCCTCCTTTTTGCAATATAGTGTACCAGAGCGGGCGCAAAGTTGCAAGGGTTTTGCGAAAAACTATTGACAAATCCCGCTGTCAAGGTTATAATACTCAGGCAAGTTTGCGAGAGTGTTGGAATGGTAGACAAGCACGTTTGAGGTGCGTGTGGTTACGCCGTGGGGGTTCGAGTCCCCTCTCTCGCACCAATGCGAGTGTTCTTATAGGATTTGACATTCTATGAGAACGCTCGCTTTTGGTTCTATAATAAATGTTGGGGTCAGGCGATGAGCCTGACCCCTTAGTCATAAAAAAGGTCGAGCGTAGAGATAAAATCCTTTATTATAAAAGTACCACCAATCACAAAAAGGAAAAATCTCTACGCACGACAACGATTATACCGCAAAGCTTCTCAATTTGGAAGATGTAATTATCGCAAATGTCGAAAATATTTCTGACGAGCTCCACATTTACCTGGAGCTACCCAGGACAAAACACCGTTGTCCCGCCTGTGGTGCGCTCACGGACCGTGTACATGACTATCGGATGCAGGCGCCTCCTCTGGCGAGAAATACGTTCCTGCGCCTCCGCAAGCGCCGTTACAGTTGCGAATGTGGTAAACGGTTTTTCGGGAAAAACACCTTCTTGCCCCGCTACTACCGTGCCACTAGCCGAATGGTTGAAGGCTGCAACAATAAGACAAAAGCCCTGAAGCGGGCCTGCTTCGGCATGCGAAATTTCAGAAATAGGATTCTTTTCCGCAACACATAAAATTGTGCCGGAGTTCTTCACTCCGGCACGGTCAAAATTTTTCGTTGCTGTCTCTACCCCAGCTATTGACATAGAACCCAGGAAACGCGGCTTAGCCCTTGACGCCGCCTGCGGTCAGGCCGCTGGTCAGGTTCTTCTCGATGGACATGAACAGGATGACCACCGGGACAATGGCGAAGATGGAAGCGGCAAACAGATACTGCCACTCGATGATGTTGTAGCCGTTGAAGATATTGATACCCACGGTCAGAGGCTTGGTAGTCTCGGTGGAGATCAGGCACAGTGCCACGGTGTATTCGTTCCAGGCATTGATGAAAATGAAAATCAGGGTGGTGACGATGCCCGGCGCTGCCACAGGCAACAGCACCTTGAACATGGCCTGCATCCGGTTGCAGCCGTCGATGGTGGCGGCCTGCTCCATTTCGGCGGAGATGCTCAGGAAGGTGCCCCGGAGCAGCCAGATGGTAAAGGCCTGGTTGAAGGCGGCGTTCATGAAAATCAGACCCAGCAGGGAGTTGGTCAGACCCAGCATCTGCATAACCTTGTAAATGCCGATAAGCAGTACCACCGGGGCGAACATCTGGGAGACAATGATGAAACCCAGGAATACGGTTTGCCCCTTGAACTTCATCCGGGCCAGGGCGTAGGCTGCGGGAATGCCGCAGATCATGGAAATGACGGTGGAGCCGGAGGCGATGATGATGGAATTGAGCATATACTTGGCCATGGGTGCTTTTACCCAGATGTCGGCGAAGTTAGACCAAAGCGCCTTGATGGGAAAGAGCGTGCCGTCCATGGCAAAGATCTCGTTCCGGCTTTTCAGAGCAGTGGTGAACATAACGAAGTAAGGGTAGAGAATGAACAGGCTGATGAGCACGACTACGAAGTACAGCAAAATCCGGGTCAGCAGCTTGCCCCAGTTAATCCGTTCGGCGTTCAGGGTCATAATCATTCATCTCCTTTCTTCAGGGTGGAAACCATGTAGCAGCTGGCGCATACCAGCAGAATCAGGAATCCGATGACGGAAACAGCGGCAGCCTCGCCCTGCTTGCCGTTGTAGAAGGCCAGCTTGTACAGGTAAGTCACCAGGGTGTCTGTGCGGCTGGCAGGGTCGCCCTTGGTGATGGTCCAGACGATGGGGAAAGAATTAAAGACGTAGATGATATTCAGCACCGCGCCCTCCTTGGCGGAAGCCTCCGCCGCCGTCAGCCCCTTGACGCTTTGGTAGATGTTCTGATCCAGCGGCGCGCCGCCGTTGGAGGTGACGACGATGTCCCCGGGGACGGCCTGCACCTGGCAATACTGCCGCAGGAACGCCACACCGGCCTCGTGTGCCTTCCGGAAATCTCCCGCAAAGGCCGCGACCGTCTTCTTTTCCTCGTCGATGACCACGTTGACGATGTACGCCAGCTTTGCCATCTCCGCCGCCGCCACCATGTCCCGGTGAAGGGGGTTGCCCTCCAGAATGCCCGTGCGGGCATAGGGCGAAGCGATGAACGCGCCGCAGTGGTTGCCCAGCACCGTCGTCTTGTCGCAGACACCGGGCAGGATGCTCTTGCGCCCGCCGGAGAAGCCCGCGAAGAAGTGGGGTTCGATGAACCCCTCCGCTATGAGCAGGTCGGTGTCCACCGCCGTCCGGTCGATGACCAGGGGCGCGCCGGAGGGCAGGACGCCGATTTGCACATTGGATTCCGGGTCAAAGGCATCGTGGACGACGATTTTCTCGGAATCCGCAATTTCCTTCCCCAGCTTTGCTTCCAGCTCGGCGGTCGTTGTGAGCCGGTGGAAACCGGTGGCTACCAGCAGCGTCACCTGAATTTCCGGATTGCCCTGCCGGAGCTGCGCCAGCATGGGGGGCAGGATGTCCCGGCTGGGTACCGGGCGGGTGTGGTCGGAAATGATGATGGTGCAGCGCTTCTTCCCCGCCGCGAGAGCGGCCAGGGTGGGCGTTCCCATGGGCAACGCCATGGCTTCCTCCACCAGCTCCCGGCCGGTGCGGTCGCTTTTCAGCTCATCCACCCGGGAGGTCAGCAGACCGTTATAGGGGAATGTAACATCCAGATGGCCTTTGCCGTAAGGAATCGCGATCATAAAGAATCCTCCCACAGGTTTGTCGTCGGGAACCGGCGGCCGGTTCTCTGTCCCTTTTTTAGTAGTTGCCCTTGAAAACGTCCTTCTTGACGGGCGGACGGTAATCGCCGAAGTAAGAACCGAAGTCCATGCCCAGATAGTTGCACAGATCCAGCACTTCCACCATGGTGTTGTCGTTGACGGGGATGCCGTTCTCCATAATGCGCTTCACCGCGGCAACTTCCTTCTCGCCGTGGGTGTAGATGCGCTCCTGGCCGTCGGCCTTGGGGGCATCCCGCAGCTCTTGCAGGTACTTGGAGAAGTGTTCCTTGATGGCGGCGGGATCGCCGAAGTAGGCGGGGTTGATGGCCATGAAACCATGGCAGATCTGACCCTTTCCGCCGGTCATGCAGTAATTGGAGGTCGCGCCCATGGACAAAATGGAGGAGAAAATCTCACACAGCATACCGTAGCCGTAGCCCTTGTGGCTGCCCAGAAGCTCCGTGGAGCCGCCCAGCGGCATGATGCCGCCGCCCTTCTTGGCAACGATGTTCGCCAGCACGTCGGGGGCGTTGGTGGAGGGGTGACCGTCCTTGTCCAAAGCCCAGCCCTCGGGCAGGGGCTTTTCCATCTTGTTGTACATTTCCAGCTTGCCCCGGGTGACCACCGTGGTGGAAGCGTCGAAGAAGAAATCGTAAGGCTCCGCGGGGAACGCGCAGGCGATGGGGTTGGAGCCCAGCATGGCCTTCCGGGCGAAGGTGGGAACCATGATAGCTTCGGAATTGGTGCAGGAGAAGCCCATGAGGCCTTCCTTGCAGGCCATCTTGGCATAGTAACCCGCGATGCCATAGTGGTTGGAATTACGCACCGAGACGATGCCCACGCCGGTGGCCTTGGCCTTCTCGATGGCCATTTCCATGGCGCGGTGGGAAACCAGCTGACCCATGGCTTCATGGGCGTCGATGACGGCGGAGATGGGCGTCTCGAACACCACTTTGGGCTTGGCATGAACGTCGATCATGCCTTTTTCGATGCACTTGTGGTAGCGCACCATCCGCTGCATACCGTGGGACTCGATGCCGTACAGATCGGCGGTCAGCAGAACGTCCTGGATAATATCCGCCTCGGCTTCGGTGAAGCCGAACTTCTGGAACGCTTCCATGCACAGACGATGCAGGGTGTCATAGGACCAATGTTGATATGCCATAAATATCCTCCTTAAAAATTGCCGAGTCGGGCATGTTTTGAAATTGGCGGCTCTACGAGAATCATATACGATTCGCACGTACTGTGCAAGTAACTATTTGGGGAAATGCACAAACTATATTACATTCTTTTTGCAAATTATCTCATTATGTGATATGATAAGAATAAAGGAAGGAGCGAAGCCTATGACGTTCAAAGAAGCGATTTTATCCGCCCCGGGGAAGCAGGCTTTCCATGCGCGCTGGTATCAAAATCGTGTTTCGGCCGGAAAACGACCGTATATCGCACATTCACACCCCGCAATTGAATTCGGTTACTTTAAAGACTGCTATGGAACGTTTGCTCTTAAGAATAAACAATATTCCATAGAACCAGGAGATATTTTTATTTTCAGAAGCAATGAGCAGCATTACGTCACGGAAATTTCGGGGGACAAGGATATTATTTCCATGGGCTTCCATTTTTTTCCGGATTTCTTCTGGTCGCACAGCAATGACGCGTTTGATGCGAAATACGTACAGATATTTTCCGCCAAGAATACGCAGTTTGAGAACCGGCTGGAACGCGGCTCTGGGACGACCAGTCAGATCCGCGACCTCCTGGAGAAAATCCACGAAGAATTTGAAACGCAGACCGAGGACTACGGATTGATGATCAAGTCCTACCTGATCGCGGTTCTGATCCTGTTTATCCGTCAGAGCAGGCTGGACGTGCCGGATACATTGGAAGCGAACATGAACATAACCAGCGAAAATATTGGCCGCATCCAACGGGTGATGGACTATATTGACCAGCATATCACGGATGAGCTGACCTTAAAAACCCTTTCCTCCGTGGCCAACATGAGCAACTCCTATTTTTCTCAGCTATTCAAGGAGCTGAACGGCTTTTCGGCCTGGGACTATATCATTTCCAAGCGGATAGACCTGGCGCAGAAGCTTCTGATCTCCGGAAATGATTCCATCTACAGCATTGCGCTGCAAAGCGGATTCAATAACACGACCAATTTCTACAAGGCCTTCAAAAAGATAACCGGCGTATCCCCCTCGACCTATCGCAAGAATTAATTGCATGAGGTGATGAGTTCATGATCCAATCCGTCGATCGGGCGTTGAATATTCTGATGACCGTCTCCGATATGCGCGGGGAGCCGGTCACGCTGGGAATCATTGCGAAAAGGACCGGCATTCACGCCAGCACCTGCGCCCATCTGGTGCAGACGCTGTGCGAAAAGGGATTTCTGTCCCAGGTGTCCCGCTCCTCCGGCTATGTGCTGGGTGCCTATGCCTACTATCTGACGCGGTACAAGGCGTTCCATAAAGAGCTGGTGGAAACCTGCACGCCGGCGCTGAAATGGATCCAGAAGCGTACGGGGCATACCGCGCTGCTGGCGATCCTTGTGGACGGCGAAAAATTTGTCATCAGCTACGCGGAGGACAGCAAGAACCAGCTCCACGAACGGGGGGAGCTGTTCCGGGGCAACCTGTACAATTCCGCCACAGGCAGAGCCATGCTGTCCACAATGAGCCGCACGGAGCTTAACAATTTGGTGCAGAAGATCGGTTTGCCAAAGGAGGAAGACTGGCCGGGCGTAAACTCCCTGCCTGCACTGGAAAAGGAGCTTAGAACCCTTACCGACCAGAAAATCGTGTGCATTGAAGACAGCAGCAACGGACAGTATGATTCCTTCTACGGGATCAGCCTTCGGGCCCCCCGCCTTGGAAACTGTGCGGTCGGCCTGCATGTCCGGCAGGAATCGGCGCCGATGGAGGAGGAACGGCTGCAGACCGAGAAGGTTTTGCTGGCGGGCGCAAGGGAGATCAACCGCCGGCTGCGGTTTGAACGGGATTTGATTTAACCTCCAAGAGAATCTCCGGAAAGGACAGAGAAGCCTTTTCCGGAGATTTTTGCTTTTTATTCCTTTTCGGCAAAATGGCAGGCGACATAGTGTCCGGGGCAGACCTCCCGAAGCTGGGGCGGGTCAACCTTGCACCGTTCGCACGCAGAAGGACACCGGGAATAGAACCGGCACCCGGGATTCAGGTTGATGGGGTTCGGCACGTCCCCTTCAAGAACGATACGCTGGGGTTTGTGGTCGGGGTCGGCCACGGGAATCGCCGAGATCAGCGCCTTGCTGTAGGGATGCAGCGGATCGGAGAACAGCTCGTTGCAGTCCGCGATCTCCACAAGCTTTCCCAGATACATGACGCCGACGCGGTCGGACATATGTCGGACAACGGGCATACCGTGGGCAATGAACAAATAGGCAACGCCGAGGTCACGCTGAAGATCCTTCAGAAGGTTCAGGATCTGTGACTGAACGGACACGTCCAGCGCGGAAACCGGCTCGTCGCAGACAATCAGACGGGGATTGACTGCCAAAGCTCTGGCAATGCAGATACGCTGGCGCTGGCCGCCGGAAAATTCGTGAGGATACTTCCGCATTTCCCGCTCGCTCAGTCCGACCCGGTTCAGAAGGTCAACGACACGCTTGGTGACCTCCTCGCCGGATGTAAGCTTGTGCTTTTTGATCGGTTCCGCGATGATCTCATACACTGTCATGCGGGGATTCAGCGAACCGTAGGGATCCTGGAAAATGATCTGAATCTCCTTGCGCATTTCCCGCATTTCGCTTTTGCTCAGTTTGCGCAGGTCACGGCCTTCAAAAATGATCTCGCCGTCCGTGGCGTCCAGAAGGCGGAGAACCATTTTGCCGACGGTGGTTTTTCCGCAGCCGGATTCGCCCACCAAACCAAAGGTTTCTCCCGCATGGATGACGAAGCTGACACCGTCCACGGCCTTTACGCTGGCGACTTCCTTTTTCAGGATGCCCTTTGTCACCGGGAAATACTTTTTCAAATCGTTTACGCGAAGCAGCTCATCCATTGGCGGCGCCCTCCTTCCGATTCATGTGATTCCAGCAGCGTACACTGTGGGTTCCGTGTACCGTCACGGGAGGAAGACCTCCGGTGCGGCATTGCTCGGTGGCGTATTTGCACCGGGGCGCAAAGGGACATCCGGCGGGCATGTCCGAAAAATGGGGGACCGTTCCATCAATGCACTCCAGCCGATCCGAGGTGCTGTCCATGCGGGGCATGGAATTCAGAAGACCAATGGTGTAGGGATGCCAGGGGTCGTAAAACAGATCGTGGACATCCGCAATCTCCATGATCGTTCCGGCGTACATGACCGCCACCCGGTCGCAGATCTCGGCGATCACGCCCAGGTCGTGAGAGATATACAGCACGGACATGCCGGTCTTCCGCTGCAAATGCACCAGCAGATCCATGATCTGCGCCTGGATCGTGGGATCCAGAGCCGTGGTCGGTTCGTCGGCGATGAGGAGCTTGGGGTTGCAGGACAGCGCCATTGCAATCATGACACGCTGGCGCATACCGCCGGACATCTCATGGGGATAGTTGTCAATCCGGCTTTCCGGAAGGGGGATGCCCACGAATTCCATCATTTCGATGGCCTTTTTCCGCGCTTCCTTTTTGCTCAGCTTCTGGTGGAGCATGATCGCTTCCTCAATCTGATTCCCACAGGTATAGACGGGGTTCAAGCTGGTCATCGGCTCCTGAAAAATCATGGAGATCTTATTGCCCCGGATGTTGTACATTTTCTTGCGGGGATATCGAACCAGATCCTCCCCCTCGAAAATCGCTTCGCCGCTGAGAATTTTGCTGCCGGTGGGGGGCAGCAGCTGCAGAAGAACCTTGGAGGTAACGCTCTTTCCGGAGCCGGATTCGCCCACCAGACCGAGGATTTCCCCCTTGTAAATGTCAAAGCTGACATCCCGTGTCTGAGGCAGGAATTTTCCGTCGTATTTGAAGGCAACGCTTAAATTTTTAACTTCCAGAAGTTTCTCTTTCATAGACCTTCCCCCCTCAGTCGGCTTTCAGGCGGACGTCCAGTGCGTCACGAAGGCCGTCGCCGACAAAGTTCAGCGCAAGCACAACGATCAAAATCATCAGACCGGGAATGACACTGAGCCATGGCGCGCGCCCCATGTATTGCTGGGCGGTTTTCAGCAGGTAGCCCCAGCTGGCGTCGGGCGGCTGAATGCCCAAGCCCAAGAAGCTCAGAGACGCTTCTGAGATAATGGCCTGCGCCGCGTTCAGCGACGCCTGCACGATGATGACCGGCGTGACGTTGGGCAGAACGTAGCGGACAATGATCTCGAAATCATTTAACCCGATGGCCTTCGCGGACTGCACATATTCCATTTCCCGCACCGTCATGACCATGGAGCGGACGACCCGAGCAAAGGCCGGCGTAAAGCAGATGCCGATGGCAATAATGCAGTTGCGCAGACCGGAGCCAAGGGCAGCCGTGATGGCCAGCGCCAGAATCATGGTGGGCAGTGACCAGATGGCGTCCATTGCGGAGGTGATAACCCGGTCGATGGCGCCGCCGTAATAGCCGGAGAGCAGACCCAGCGTCGTCCCCAGAACCATGGAGATCGCCACGGTAAAGATGCCTACGACGATGGTGTATTTGGCGCCGTAAACCACCCGCGCCCACATGTCGCGGCCAAGATCGTCGGTTCCGAAGGGATGCTCGGCGCAGGGCTTCACAAAGATATTGGCATAGTCCATTTCGTTGGGGTCGTCCGTACCGGAGATCTGCGGCGCGAAGACCGCCATGATCACAAGGATAACAAGGATCACCATGCCCAGCACGGCCAACTTATTTTTCAGCAGCTTTCGGAGGGTTTTCTTCCCGTTGCTCATGTGCTTCACCTCTATCCTTTCTTCGGCCTGACGCTGATGCGCGGGTCGATCAGAATATACAAAACGTCTACAAAGGTATTGATCAGAACAACGATGGCCGCAACCACCATAATCATACCCATCGCAACGGGATAGTCCCGGTTCAGAACGGAGGAAACGATGGCGCTGCCCATGCCGGGGATCGCAAAGACCGCCTCCGTAACCACGGCACCGCCGATCAGACGGCCGATCTGCATGGCGGTAACGGTCAGAACGGGGATCAGGGCATTTCGCATGGCGTGCTTCCAGATCACAATGCGGTTGCGAAGGCCCTTGGCCTGGGCGGTCATGATATAGTCCTGCTGCAAAACCTCCAGCAGCGACGAACGAGTCTGACGCATAACAGTGGCGGCAAACCCAAATCCGATGGAAACACAGGGCAGAATGATGCAGCGCAGATTCTTGACGGGATCCTGGGAAAAGGATGTAAAGCCGGAGGCGGGGAGCAGCCCCTTCTGCACGGAAAAATACATGACCAGCAGTAACCCCAGCCAGAAGGAAGGCATTGCCACGCCCAGCATGGAAACCACGCTGCCGACCGTATCCACGGCGCTTCCGCGCTTAATGGCGGACAATACGCCGAAGGGCAGTGCAATCAGCACCGAGATTAGCATGGAAATCAGTGTAATCTCCAGCGTAATGGGAAGCCGCATTTTGATTTTCTGGGTGACTGTTTCTGACGAGACCAGGCTTTCTCCCAGATTCCCTTGCAGGACATCCACCAACCAAGAAAAATACCGAGCCACAACCGGCTTGTCCAGCCCCATTTTTTCGCGCAGCTGCGCGACATATTCCTCGTCCGCAGTCTCACCGATCATGCTCATCGTCGCGTCGCCCGGGAGGGCATTAATCAGGATGAACAGCACGATGCTGATGATAAGCAGCAGAGGAATGACAGACAGTAATTTTTTCAGGATATTACTTAACATGCTTCTCTCCTTCTTAACAAAGACAAGGCGGAGTATTCTTCGCAACTCCACCTTGCCTCTTGGGGTTTGTTTTCGCCAAGACGGCACCGCACTTTTCTGTGCGGTGCTGCCTCGCTAAAAAACCGTGGAAAATGCCGGTGCCAGCCGTGGGGCAGCCGTGCCGGGATAAACGCAGTAGAATCAGTTGGCTAGCCAGATCTGAGACAGATCCCAGGGACCCAGTGCCAACGTGGTAAAGTTCTGGACGCTGCTTGCGTAGGCGTCATAACGGGGCATCTGGTACAGGAAAATGGATGCGCAGTCGTTCAGGTAAACCTCCTGCGCCTTGTGCAGGACTTCCTTCTGCTCGTTTGCGTCATAGATCCCGCTCAGGCTTTGCAGCAGGGTGTTGAACTCTTCACCCTTATAGGTGGAGTAGTTGTTGGCGGAGGTGGCGCCCATGTTGGTGTTCAGCTGCACGTAAGCATCGACACGGGGAACGGTCATCTTGGCAAGCCCCAGCTGGCCGGTATGCTCTGTCGTCCAGACGGAGACCCATTCGGTACGCTCCATGGATTCCAGAACCAGGGTAATGCCGGCAGCGGCAAGCTGCTGCTGCAGAACCTGCATAACGGTGTTGTCCGGCTCACGGGAGATGCACTGCATGGTCAATTTCACACCGTCGGAGAAACCTGCTTCCGCCAGAAGGGATTTCGCCTTCTCAACGTCGTAGCTGTAGGGGGTATAGTCGCTGTAGAACCACTGGTCGGGATCGCAGGCCCAGTTGCTGGCAAAACCGTAGCCGCGGGTGATTACATTGGCCAGCGCTTCCCGGTCGACTGCGTAGGCAAGCGCCTGACGAACCTTCTGATCGCTCAGGACCTTGTCGTCGATCTGGCAGAACAGGGTGTAGATATCGGAGGTGGCGATGCGCTGGAGAGTGAAGTCGGAATTGGTTTCCAGCTGCTCGATGCCGGTGGTGGTCAGGTAGTCGGTCAGCTGAATGTCACCGGCCAGAAGGCTGTTGACCTTGGTGGTCTGGTCGGTGATCATGCTGATCTCAACCCGATCCAGATAGGGAAGAGGCTTGCCGTCCTCGCCGCTGCGATAGTAGTCGGGGTTGGCTTCCAGCGCGATGCTGACGCCCTCAACATATTCCGCGACCTTGAACGGGCCGGTGCCGCAGGCGTTGCTGGCCAGGTGCTCAGCGCCCTGAGACAGGGCGGAGGGGGCGATCATCAGACCGGAATAGTTGGTAAGGTCCATGATGAAGGTTGAGGAGGGCTGATTCAGGTTGACCTGAACCGTGGCAGCGTCGACCACTTCCACGCTCTCGACGCACTTCAGCTCCGTGGCGAAAATGGCGCCGACAGCTTCGTCCGTGTAGTAGTCAAAGTTTGCCTTGACGGCGTCCGCGTTGAATTCGGTGCCGTCGTGGAACTTCACGTCGGTGCGCAGATGGAACACGATGGTGGTGTCGTCTACTACATCCCAGGATTCCGCCAGACCGCTGACCGGATTGCCGTTGGCGTCCGCGCGAACCAGCGGCTCGTAGATCTGGCAGATAACATCATAGTCGGAGTCACGTGCGGTAACCTTGGTCGGATCCAGGGTGGAGAGCAGAATGCCCTTGCCGACCTTCAGCGTACCGCCGCGGACGATGCCGCTTTCATCGGCGGGAGCAGCGGCGGCGGTGGTTTCCGCGTTGCTCGTTTTTTCGGCGGCCTGAGTCGCCGGCGCTTCGGACTTGGAGCCACAGGCTGCCATGGCCAATACCATGACCAATGCAAGTAAGATGCAAACTAGTTTTTTCATGTTTTCCTCCTTAATTGTACAGTTCTTTTTCCTTTATCGGCACGGAGGTATCAGCCCCCGCCAGATACGTTAGAGAAGTGACCCGGTGGTCCCTTAGAATTCTACCGCTGAGCGCGGACAAATGCAACAGCATCCCGCACACGGGGAGCATTCTCTTCGCTGACATGGCTGTGCTGTACCAGCTCTTCCTGAAGTTTGGCAAACCCGGCATCGTCCAGCCGGATGCCCATTTCCTCCAGCGTCACCGGAACGCCGATAGCACGGTAAAACGCCCAGACACGCTCCTGATAGGCCAGGGGCATCCCGTTGGCATGAAGCTGCGCCAGAATGCCGACAGCTACGATCTCGCCGTGCAGCCAGTCTTTCGTGTTTACATAACGCCCGCGAAGCACCTCGTTAAAGCCGTGGGCAATGGCGAAACGGGAACCGGTTCTCCCGCAGAAGCCGCCCATGTTGCTGATGATCCCGGTGGAGGCGATGCACACATAGACCGCATCTTCCAGACTCTGACTGACGATGCCCCGGCAATTGTCCTGATACGCCTGCTGCCCGCAGGTAAGCAGAACCTCATCCGCGGAGCGCGCCATGGAATAGCCCAGATACTTGGAGATGTCCACGTCGCCGTAGTGAAGGGCGCTTCGCATGGAGCTGTATTCGCAGGATTTGGCCATGGCGTCGGCCATACCGGCGGCCAGCAGCCTTGCGGGAGCATTGGAGAGGATATCCATGTCCACAAAGACGCCGTTTACTTCGTCCGTGTGATACCGGGTGTGATCCTGGCAGCCTTCCTGGTTATACACAATGGATAGCGCCGCATAGGCCGCGCAGGTGGCCGCGGAGGTAGGCACGGTAAATACCGCGCATTCTCTCAGAGCGGCGACCGCCTTGGCCAGATCCATTGCTTTCCCGCCGCCGACGCCGATGATGCAGTCCGCGCCTTCTTTGCGGGACTGTTCGGTGAAGGCGTCAATTTCTTCCGTGGTGCAGAAGCCGGAAAAACTATGTACATTAAATTCCACTCCGTCACCACGCAGACTGTCAGATAAGGCCGGCAGAGCGGCGTCAAGCGCCTTTTCGCCGCCCAGGATACACGCCTTGCGGTAACCCTTGCGCCTGATCTCGTCCCCGCAGTCCCGCAGGACGCCGCTTCCCTGAAAATAATTCCCGGCACCAGAATACATTTTCTTCTTATCCAAAGCAACCACGCCTTTCTTGTAGATTTGTCTTTGCTGAAAAATAGCCAAAAACAAGTTCGATTGCGTTGACATTTTGTTGGTTACTGCCTAAAATATAAGCCATAAGTCGGTATTGTTCAATAAACTATTGTCCGAAAAAAGTTAACTATATTACACTCTTTTGAAACGCCGTTTCCACCGATTGCATGCCGCTGCCTTTTTCTCTGCCCAAAATCTCCGGGGAAGCCGGACGAATCCCGCTTTTCTGCTCAATTTTCCGCATTATTTCATAATATGAAATTACTTGACATCCCGGTTATACAACTATATTCTAAAAGCAAGCCCCGGTTAAGGGGAAAATACTGGAAAATTTGAATCGTAAGGAGAAGAATTATGGCTAAAGAGAGAATCGAAGACGTATACGAGCGACGCTATATTGAAGTGGACTATGACGTGGAGGACATTGCCCGCAGATACAAGCGGCTGTACACCGCTCTGATCTATGATACGATGGAAATTGAGTTCGGCATGGGCGGCCGCGCCATGGACAGCGGGATCTATCCCCTGGTCAACGACATGAAGGTGGCAGGTCCTGCTTTTACCGTCATCCGCCGTACCACCCCCACCCGGGACGAGTACACCTACAACATGCGCCTGGGTATGGTCAACAGCATGACCCCCGGATGCGTGCTGCTGTCCGACGTGCAGGGCAACAGAAACTGCGGACAGTTCGGTGAAATCACCGCCACCACCATGCGCGCCCACGGCTGTGTCGGCGCGGTCATTGACGGCTCTACCCGGGATTCCAGTCTCTTGGTCAAGATGGGCTTCCCCACCTTCTGCCGCTTCCGCAGCCCCGTGGAGTCTCTGGGACGTTCCCTTAATGTGGACTACATGATCCCGATTTACGTAAACGGAATTGACGGTATGCTCCAGGTCAACCCTGGCGACTATGTCTTCGGCGACATGGACGGCGTTGTGATCGTTCCCAAAGAACTGACCGTGAAGGTGTTGGAAGTTGCCGAAAAAGCATTTGACGCGGAAAAGGGCAGCCGCGAGGCCATGGCGCGGGGAGAAGATCCCTTTGACGTGTACAATCGTTACGGCCGTTTCTGAGCCGTCGGAGTTTGGGTATGATCCTCTCTGACTACTTCCTGAGCGCCCCCAGTGTGCAGTGGCAGCTGGCGAAGCAGCTTGGCGTGAGCCATGCAGTGGTTCGTCTGCCCGAGGACGCGGAATTTGATATGACCAATGCCGCACATGTGAAAGCCGTTGCGCAGCGGTTCCAAAACGCCGGACTTGCCCCTCTCGTGGTGGAGCCGATGCCCAATTCCGTTCACGACCACATCAAACGCGGCGATGACAGGCGGGACGAAAGCATCGAAAAGGTCTTGAAGATGATCCCGCTGCTGGCAGCCAACGGCTGGAAGGTGATATGCACCAATTTCATGGCGGAGGTCGGCTGGTACCGCACCACCGGCACCTTTCCGGAGCGGGGCGGCGCGTATGTCACCGGCTTCGATTTGCGGGATGCCAATATTGATCCGGCGCTGTCCATAGACGAGCAGACGCTCTGGGATAACTTAAGCTATTTTTTGAAGGCAGTCATTCCGGAGTGCGAAAAGTGGGGCGTCAAAATCGCGCTTCACCCGGACGACCCGCCGCTGAAGAAGCTTGGCAATCTCAGCCGTATTCTGATCAGCAGGGAAAATATCCAGAAAGCCATTGATTTGGTGCCAAGCCCCAATCTGGGGATCACCATGTGTCAGGCCAATTTCGCCGCCATGGGCGAGAATGTCTACGAGTGTATTGAACACTTCGGAAGACAAAATAAGATATTCTTCGTCCATTTCCGGGATATTTCCGGCACATTGGAGTGCTTCCACGAAACCTTCCACGACAATGGACAGACGGATATGGTTCGCGCCCTGGAATGCTACAGGGATGCAGGCTTCGACGGCCCTGTCCGCATTGATCACGTGCCGACCATGGCAGGGGAAAATAACGACTGCCCCGGCTACGAGTGCATTGGGCGCCTTTATGCCATCGGCTACCTGCGGGGGATGGCTGAGGCCATTGGATATCCGCTTTATTAAAACCCATTGAACGCCCAAACAGACTTCTTCCTCCCCTTTCACCGGCGCCCCGGGATAACCACGAAAGCGGTTATTCCGGGGCGCTTTGCCCGCTGGGGGTTGCAGATATAGACAGACCCGGCAGATGAGAACCGTCCGCCGGGTCTGTATGTAAGTTGCGCCGTTAGGTAGGGCTGCCCGCCTGCGCCCGGCTCGTCTTCCGATAGGCAACGGGACTTTGCCCGGTAATGGCCTTAAAGCTGCGGTTAAAGTTGGAGATACTGTTATACCCGCACTCCATTGCGACCTGGGTCACGCTGCGATCAGTGGAAAGCAGCATCTCCGCAGCCATTTCAATGCGCCGGGATTGGACATATTCCCAAAGCGTCATGCCGTTGAGCTTCTTGAACAGGGAAGAGAAATAGGCCGGACTCATGGCGGCTTCCCTGGCAACGCTGCTTAAATCCAATTCTCCTGTGAGATTCCGGTCAATGTAGTCCAGCGCACGCTCCATCTGCGCAAGGTAGTTTGTGGTCACGGCTTTGGCCGGCTCAATCACGCAGTCGGCATACTCTCTGCGTATCAGGACGAGCAGCTCCAGAACCTGAAGCTTGACCATCATCTTGTAGTCCGTGTCCTTCCGCTGAAATTCCCGCTCAATGGCCTGTAATCTGTGGGCAAACCCATTCCCGGTCTCCGACGCGGGGGCGAGAAGGTGGGAGTATTTTTGGTTGCGCTTGAAGAATATTTCCGGATAATGCACCTGAAACAGCAGGTTTTCTGGCGACCAGAGAAATCGCGGCTCAAATTGCAGATTCATGATGTCCAGCGCGCCGCTGCCTGAAACCTCCACAATGCAGTGAGGCTCATTGCTGCTGAACAGGAAGACATCCCCCGGCCGGAAGTGATAGCTGTGAGGCCCTGCCCGGTAGACCCCGTTCCCCGCGCAGATCAAGGAAACCTCAAACGCGGTATGCCGGTGTTCCTCATAGGGACGCTGAAAGGGCAAAACCACGGAATGATACAATCGCAGCTGCGGCGTATCCGTAGCTTCCGAGCCGATCGTGTATACCTCACCTGTAATCATGCCGTTCTCCTTTCTGCGTTTCGCCCCATTTGGGAATGTGGGACCCGCCGCTTCTATTCTACCCGAAAAATCCGTTTTCGCAAGAGCAAAATAAATTGGCAGAATGAAATAGGATATCGGTAGTTTCCCGGAGGGAAAGCCTTTACAATACATTTAGCGGCAAACGCCGGAATTCTTCGAAAAGGAGCGAATCCAATGAGCTATAATACCTACTCCAATCCTTCTGATCTGCGTATCACCGATATTCGTTTCGTTGACATTGATGGAGCGCCCAAGCGCTGCACCCTCCTGAAAATCATGACCAATCAGGGCATCGAGGGCTACGGCGAGGTTCGGGACGCATCCAGCAAAACCTATGCCGCAATGCTGAAAAGCAGACTGACCGGCGAAAATCCCTGCGACGTCGACCGGCTGTTCCATAAAATCAAGCAGTTCGGCTTCCATTCCCGCCAGGGCGGCGGCGTTTCCGGCATTGAGATCGCCCTGTGGGATCTGGCAGGCAAGGCCTACGGCGTACCTGTTTACCAGATGCTGGGCGGAAAATTCCGGGATTCCATCCGGGTATACTGCGATACCGACGTGGACGGCAAGCATACCGGCCATGACATGGGACTTGCGCTGAAAAAGAGAATGGACATGGGCTTTACCTTCTTGAAAATGGACTTGGGGATCGGCCTGCTCCTGGATGAACCCGGCACGCTGAACGCGCCCCTTGGCCTTATCGACAACATGAAAACCTACGCGCCTCACATCCTGAACGTGCAGGGCGGCAGCGTGACCGCCGATATGGTTCGGCATCAGAAGAGCTATCAGATCGTCAATACCGCCCATCCCTTCACGGGAATCCACCTGACCGAGAAGGGACTTGAGTACCTTGAAAACTACGTCAAAGAGGTGCGTGACGTCATCGGCTATGAGGTGCCGCTGGCCATTGACCACTTTGGTCATGTGTGCGTGGAGGACTGCATCCGGTTTGCCCGCAGAATGGAGCCGTATAACCTGGCGTGGATCGAGGATATGGTACCCTGGATGCTCACCGACCAGTATGTCCGCCTGCGCAACTCCACCTGCATCCCCGTCTGCACCGGCGAGGATATCTACCTGAAGGAACCGTTTGAGCATTTGATCAAGGCGGGCGGCGTTTCCGTCATCCATCCAGACGTTCTCACCTGCGGCGGCGCACTGGAGCTGAAGAAGATCGCGGATATTGCCGACGAGCATGGTGTTGCAGTGGCGGTTCATATGGCGGAGTCTCCCGTAGGCTGCATGGCCGCAGTGCATGCCGCTGCCGCGATGCACAATGTGCTTGCGCTGGAATATCATTCTGTGGACGTCCCCTGGTGGAGCGATATGGTCACTGGCCTGCCTAAGCCCCTCATTGAGAATGGATTTATCAAGGTTCCCACGGCGCCCGGCCTGGGAATTGAGTCCTTGAACGAGGAAGTCCTCCGGGAGCATGTGAATCCCGACATCCCCGGCATGTGGGAACCCACGGACGAGTGGAATAAGGAATTCTCCAACGACCGGATCTGGAGCTAAGGGAGATATACACGGGGACTGCCATACAGGCAGCCCTCCAGCGTATCAAAAAGCCTCGCAGAGTTTGCCGTCTGCAGGCGGCAAATAAAGTTGGAATCATTTTACGTCAGGGCGTGTACCTGACGTAAAATACCTTACAGGCTACAAGTGTGCAAGCTGGACGCCCCCCCCCGTAGAAAGAGGTCCTAAAATCAGCCACGATTTTGGTTGAAGCGTCAGATTCAACCGAAATTGGGGCTTTCGCAGCCGCTCAGGCTGCGTAGACGGTATCCAGGAAAGCCTCAAACAGTTCCTCCGGCGTGCAGTATCCCAGATTCCTGCGGGGTAGACGTTGAGCGCATCTGCGGCCCAGAGAATCTCCTCGTCCGAGAAGTTCTCAATGGAGACTCCTTTGGGGACATATCGACGGAGCATACCGTTTTCCCGCTCGTTCTGCGCCCGTTCCCAGGATGTGTAGGGGTGGGCAAAGTAAACCTTTGTCCCGAACTGTTCTGTTTGGGCAAAATCCGCAAACTCCGGCCCGTTGTACACGGTAATTGTCTTGAATATTTGGCTGAAAAACGACTCTCCGAACTCCTCACGGAGCTTTTGCATCGCCGCATTGACCGCCTCGCTGGTCTTTCCGGGAATGCGGATCGCGAGGTAGTGCTGTGTTTTCTTTTCCAGCAAGGTCAGGATAACAGCCTCCTTGCCGCCTCTCTGCTCCCTCACTTGCTTGTTTATTTTTGGGTATTTTCTTCATCGTCCAGCAGGTCGGTCATATTCCGCAGGCTGATGCCCAGGGTG
>OFMX01001326.1_pt1 | contig 19265 bp, 10 predicted proteins | sample 1541901 | NCBI WGS metagenome assembly OFMX01 (sample SAMN04209222, study PRJEB22552) | human gut metagenome | biome: gut; material: feces | host: Homo sapiens | place: USA: Oklahoma | reverse complement strand
AATGCAGCCGGCGCTTGCATGTGCATATGCTAGCTATGATACCCCGAGCGGGGGCGCGCTCCTAGAATGTCGCGGACCACAGCCCGTGCAGGTTGCAGTAGGCATAGACGGTACCGGTCTTGGAGCCGCCCGCGAAAAACGTCGCGGGTTTCATGCCGGGCTCAAGGTAATGGACCTCTAAGCGGCCCTCGGCCTCAAGGGCGATCCACTCAATGTAGTGCTCGGGCAGGCTGGGGTGCTCGACCGAGCCAACGCGTGCGCGAATCACGTGACCGTCGCGCTCGGTCTCGACAACAGGCACGTGCTTCTCGTGCGCCGCGTCCTCAGTGTTTGCGGTCAGTTCCGTGCAACCGGCAGGGGTCGCAACGTCGTCGCTAAGGGCGGCGATGAGCTTGCCGTCGGGGTCCCTAAAGAATTTCGCCATGATGTTCTCCTTTGCTGATGTGCCAATGTTCTTGATGGTTCTTATGCCCAAAGGCAGACAAACCATCCACGGCATTGCAAATGAACACATAACGGATCAGGCAAGCGGTCGGGCCAAAATGCGTCGACCGTCCTGCCCACTCCAGCAGTCCCACCCCGCGCGCGGCTAGCGACCGTCGCCGCCGAGCAGCGCCAGAACATCCTCGCGCGTGAACAGTGCCGACGAGATGCCGTCGCCGCCGAGCACGCTGTTGACCAGATCGCGCTTGGACTCCTGCATCTGCATAATGCGTTCCTCGATCGTGTCCTTGGCGATGAGCTTGTACACGGTCACGGTATGTTGCTGACCAATACGGTGTGCACGATCAGTCGCTTGGTCCTGCGCCGCCACGTTCCACCACGGGTCGTAGTGGATGACCACGTCGGCAGCCGTCAGGTTAAGGCCCACGCCGCCCGCCTTGAGCGAGATCAAAAAGACCGGCACCTCGCCCGCCTGGAACTGTGCGACCATCTTGGCGCGGCTCTCTTTAGACGATGCGCCCGTGAGCTTAAGGAAGGCGATATCCTCCTTGGCCAGGCGCTTGCCAATGATATCGAGCATGCCCGTAAACTGGCTGAACAGCAAGATGCGATGGCCACCGTCGAGCGCGCCGTGGACGAGCTCCATGCACGTATCGAGTTTGGCGCTTCCCGCCTTGTAATCCTCGTAGTGCAGACGCGGGTCGCAGCAGATCTGGCGCAGCTTGGTGAGCTCGGCGAGCACCTTGAGCTTATCCTTCTTAAACTCCCCGGCCTCGCGGTGCTGCACCTGCTGGGCGATGCGGTCCTGATTTGCCAGGTAAAGCTTGCGCTGCTCACCGGTGAGCTGAGCCACGACTGTGTCCTCGATCTTTTCGGGCAGATCGGCCACCACATCCTCTTTGACACGGCGCAGCACAAACGGCGACACAAGCGCCTGCAGGCGGGCGGCGCTGTCACCTTCGGCGTGCTCGACCGGGCTTTCGAAGCGCTTTGCGAACGATTCGCGCGTGCCAAGCAGGCCCGGCATCAAAAAGTCGAAGATGCTCCAGAGCTCGGATAGGCGGTTTTCGATGGGCGTGCCCGTCAAGGCAAAGCGCACGCCGGCCGGCAGACGCTTGGCAGCGCGCGCCACCTGGGTGAGCGGGTTTTTAATGTACTGGGCCTCATCGAGCACAACGCGGGCAAAATCCTGCTCGGCGTACTCATCGATATCACGGCGCATAAGGTCATACGACGTCACGACCACGTTATGCTCGACCACGCCGGCGATTTGCACGCGACGCTGCGCCTTGGCGCCCACGATGGCGCACACATCTAGCGACGGGGCAAAGCGCTCCAGCTCGGCGGTCCAGTTGTACACAAGCGACGCAGGGCACACCACAAGCGTGGGCTTAGTGTCCCCCGCTTCCACGCGCGCCAGAATGTGCGCGATCATCTGGAGCGTTTTGCCCAGGCCCATGTCGTCGGCCAAGATGCCGCCAAGGCTCAGGTGTTCGAGCGAGCCGAGCCACTGGTATCCGTCGACCTGGTAGCCGCGCAGTGTGGCCTTGAGCGAGACCGGCACCGTAAAGTCCATCTTGCCGAGCGTATCCAAGCGCTCGACGGTGCGGCGGAACGCGGCGTCACGATCGGCCTCGAGCGCGGGCGTGCGCGCGAGCATGCTATCGACGAACAGGGTACTCGACGCGGGAAGCGACACGCCGTCGAGCAGGTCGACAGCATCGACCCCCAGATCCTCGGCAAGGCCAAACGCGGCGCGCGCCCCCTCGTCCAGGCGAATGATGTCGCCCGACGTGAGACGCGCAAACGTCTGGTGACGCTTGTAGGAGTCCAGATAGATGGCAAGGTCTGCCGCCGAAAGCCCGCTCGCGCCCAATTCAACATCGAGCAGGTTACTCTTGACGGTCGCACGCACCGAAAGCTTGGGCGCGGGGCGGACCGAAATCTGGCGCAGACGGTCGCTGAGCATGACCTCACCAAGCTTGGACAGGACGGATAGGCCCTCGGTCAGCAAGCGGAACAGGCTCTCGTCATCGCGTTCCTCAAACGCCAGGCCGCCCTCGTAAAAGTCGAAATACAGGGCCGCCGTGTCCATAACGCGAAACTCTGCCACCTCGTCGCGCGGCGGCACGCCCGGGCGCTGCTCTTCGAAGGGGCTGCCCGGAGCGCCCAGGCTAAAGAGATCTGCCGACCAGTCGCCGTAGGTAACCGTAATTTTGCAGGTCACGAGCCCATCGTCGACGCCGATTGCCATAGCAAAGCTCGGCTCGGGCGCCACGGTATCGAGCGCAGCGGGCGCGGTAAGGTCGGTATAGTCGCGCAAAATGGGCAGAGCCATACGACAGAACTCCCCCACCTGGTCGGCAGCGATATGGACTGGCGTGCGACAGGGCAGCAAGCGCGATAGGAACGGCGCCGCATGCTGGGCAAACGCTACATCGGTGCGGCGCGCACGGCGGGTGTCGACCAGATAAGCTACGTCGCCCGAAGCAAAGCAGTATGCATCGGCCGGCAGGCGCAGATCGTAGCTACCACCAGCCGCCGGCGCGATTTTGGCGGCAAGGAGCGGTGGGCGCTTAGCGGACGCCTCGTCCTCCCCTTGCGGAGACAGCTCAACCGCCACGTCATAGGTGCGATGCGTCGTCGTCCCCCGCGACCAGGCGGGCTCAAAAGAGATGGTCTGGCCGCGCAGCAGGTCCAGCACATATACGATGCTATGCTCGGACAGCGGCAACTGACGCTCGGCGACAAAACCGCTGCGGGCAAAGTCGTACGACGCCGAACGCGAGCTTGTGATGTCATCGAGATAGGCAACTGTCGTCAAGACAAGGCTGAGCAGCTTTGTCGACACATCTTCGAAGGCTTCGGGCGTATGGACAAACGTGAGCTTCTTACCGTACGAGAAGGTGCCGCCTCGGACATAGGCGTCGGCCATGCCGTCGATATCCTTGACCACGTAGGACACCGAACCGCAGCGAATGCGGAACTCGAGCGCCCAACTAAAGCGGTCTGCGAACAGCGGATTGTAGTACGGCACCAACGAGGGCTCCAACGCCGCTTTGGGGGCGTCGGGACCAACGGCACCGGCAAGCTTGCGGCGCATGCTCGCCAGCTCATCCATGCGCGCGTCCGAAAGATCGGAGAGCGCCGCCATGAGGCTGGGACTCGTGGGGACAGGTGCTGGGAAGGGAAAGTTGGGGTTGACCGTGGGCGTTGTAGGCGCGGGACGCGCGGACTGTTTGGGCTGAGCCGCAAACGTGCGGACCGGCGTGCGCAAACCTTCGACGGGCTCGGCGCCGCTGGCATCCAAATACGCCAGAGCCGTGGCAATGGCGTGCTTGCACATACCGGGGTAGCGATAGGCAGCGGGGCAATCGCAGTCATAGTCGATCACCTCGTGCTCGTCCATGTCGAGCGCCACGTGCGTCTTGTACAGGTCGCCGCGCGAACCGCGCACCGAGCCCTCAACCGTCACGTTTTTGGAGAAGCGCGAGCCGCTGTCCTCGATCGACAGCACGGCGCCGTTGAGCATGAGCGAACGCCCCTTCATAAAGGTGCCGCTCAACGCCGCCTCTTTGCGAAGCGCCTGCACAAACGTCCCCTGCGCCATCACTTCCTCCAATCCACACAAGGTAGCTAATTTGGGACGGGGCTATTTTAGCTACCCCCATACATCGGTTGAGATGTATTCCGACCCCGACTCATTCGCCGTCAGTCAAAGGGTAGCTAAAATAGCCCCGTCCCAAATTAGCTACCCCGGCAAAATCATTTTAGATAACCGTCACGCGGCCTTGGTTGCCGACGATGGCCTTTGCCTCTGCCAGCAGCGGAATCGAGCGTGCATTGACCTTGGCCGGCACCTCGGCACGCAGCACACGCCCGTCGACTTGCTCAATAAAGATCTCCACGCGGTCGCCGCCCGGGTTGGTGGTGAGCACCGTGGCCAGGCGCGCCATATTGCCCTGGCTAAATCGGCTGTTGGGCACCATGACCTCAAAGACCTTGGGCTTGTTTTTCTCCTCGCTAAGCTCCAGCGACACAATCTCCTGCGCGATGATCTGGTCGCCGCGGTCCGAGCGCTCGAGCTTGCCCTTAATGCGCACAAACGCGTCGGACAGCTGCGCGCCGGTCTCGGGATCGACCTCGCCGTACAGATACCCCTCGGCCTCCTTGTAGGTCTTGGGGAACACCACGACCGTGGCCTCGCCTTCCATGTCCTCGAGCTGCACGATGCCCATGGGGTCGCCGTTTTTGGTCACGCGCTTGGACACGCTCGAGACCATGCCGGCCCACCACAGCGCCTTGCCCTCGGGAATCTCCTGGTTGATGGTGCCGCCCGTAGGATTCTGAACTTCGTAGCCGGTGTCGATCTGCGAGAACGAAAAATCGCGCGCCTTGGCTAGTGCATACTCAAACGGACGCAGCGGGTGGTCCGAGACATAGATGCCCAGAACCTCTTTCTCCTGGCTCAGCTTAAGGTGGCGGTCCCATTCCTGGCCATCCGGATCGGGCACGCTCACCTCAAAGCCCGAGCCCTCAACGTCGCCAAACATATCGAAGAACGACGTCTGGCCGCTCGCGCGATCTTTCTGGCGCTTTACTGCGGCATCGATGATGTTCTCGGGGTTGTTCTTGTCCACAAAGTGCATCATCTGGCGACGCGGATACCCCGTGGAGTCGAAGGCGCCTGCCTTGATGAGCGATTCGATCACGCGACGGTTGGCCTGGCTCGAGTCCACGCGCTCGACAAAGTCGTGCAGCGTCTTAAACGGACCGCCCGCCTCGCGCTCGGCGATAATCGCCTGCGCCACGCCGGTGCCCACGCCGCGGATGCCGGCCAGACCAAAGCGCACGCCTTCCTTGGTAGCCGTGAACTCGGTGCCGGACTCGTTGACATCTGGCGAAAGCACGGGGATGCCGTCGTGACGGCACGCCGAGACGTAGTGCACGATCTTGTCGGTCTTGCCCGTATAGGACGTCAAAACGGCCGCCATGTACTCGTGCGGATAGTGCGCCTTGAGCCACGCCGTCTGCATAACCAGGATGGCGTAGCCGGCGGAGTGCGACTTGTTGAAGGCGTAGGATGCGAACTCGAGAACATCGTCCCAAATCTTCTGGGCGACCTCGCGCGTGTAGTTGTTCTTGATAGCGCCGTTCATCCAGTGGTCGTAGGTGGTCTCGTCCGAGCCATCCTCCCAGTGCAGCACCGTCGACGTGAGCAGCTTAATCTTTTTCTTAGCCACGGGCTTACGGATACGTGAGTCCGATTCGCCCTTGGAGAAGCCGCACATCTCGACGGAGATGAGCATAACCTGTTCCTGGTAGACCATGGTGCCGTAGGTTTCGCCCAGGATGTCGTCCAGGCGGTCGTCGTAGGAGACGGCCGGCTCCTTGCCGTTCATACGGTTGATGTAGGACGAGACCATGCCGGCGCCCAGCGGGCCCGGGCGGTACAGAGCGATCAATGCCACGACGTGCTTGTACTCGGTGGGCTTCATGTTCTTGATCGTGGCCGTCATGCCGGCGGACTCGACCTGGAAGACGCCGGCGGTGTGGCCGGAGCCCATGAGCTTAAAGATCTCGGGATCGTCAAAGGGAATCTCTTCCTCTTTGATGTCGATGCCGAAGTTCTTTTTGATGTTTGCCTTGGCCTTAGAGATAACCGTCAGCGTGCGCAGGCCCAGGAAGTCCATCTTGAGCAGGCCCATGTCGGCAACGGTATGGCCCTCGTACTGGGTAATCTCGACGCCGCCCTTGGTGTCGAGCTTGGTGGGCACGTGCTCGTTGACGGGGTCGCGGCAGATCAGAACGGCGCACGCGTGCACGCCCTCGCCACGGGTGAGGCCCTCGATCGAGAGCGCCGTGTCGATGATGCGGCGGGCGTCGTCGTCCTTTTTATAGGCCTCGGCAAAATCGGGGTTAAACAGATCCTCTTTGCCGGGTTGCTTTTCGAGCACCTGCTTGAGCTTGACCTTGGGATCGCTCGAGACCATCTTGGACAGGCGCTGGCCCATGTAGACCGGGTAGTCCAGGACGCGCGCGGCGTCGTTGATGGCCTGCTTGGCCTTGATGGTCGAGTAGGTGATGACGTGGGTGACCTTCTCGGGGCCGTAGAGCTGGCGAACGTGCTCCACGACCTCGAGGCGCCGCTCATCGTCGAAGTCCATATCGATATCGGGCATCTCGGTACGCTGCGGGGACAGGAACCTCTCGAACATCAGGCCGTTCTCGAGCGGGTCAAACGCGGTGATGTTCATGGCGTAGGCGACGATAGCGCCGGCGGCCGAGCCACGGCCGGGGCCGACGCCGATGCCGTTGTCCTTAGCCCATTGCACGTACTCGGCGACGATCAAAAAGTAGGCGGCAAAGCCCTTGTCGCAGATGACCTTGTATTCGTACTCAAAGCGCTCTTTGATGTTGACGCCGCCGATCTCGCGCGTGGCCCAGTCGTCACCGTAGTGCTGGCGCAGGCCTTTCTCGCACTCGCGGCGGAACTGGCTCTCGTGCGTCTCGCCGGGATCGAGCAACGGGAAGCGCGGCAGGATGATGGAGTCCCAGTCCAGTTCCACGTAGCACTTGTCGGCAATCTCGAGCGTGTTGTCACAGGCCTCGGGGCAATACGGGAACATCGCCCGCATCTCCTCCTCGGTCTTCATATAAAACTCCGAGCCGGTCATGCGCATGCGGTTGGGGTCGTCGACCTTGGCGTTCATGCCGATGCACATGATGACGTCCTGCACGGGCGCATCCTCGCGGCGCAGGTAGTGAAAGTCGTTGGTAGCGATGACCTTGACGCCCACCTGTTTGGCGATGTCGATGAGCGTACGGTCCATCTGCTCGTCGGTCAGGCCATTATCGGTGGTAATGCCGTGTTCCTGAATCTCGATATAGAAGTCGCCGGGATCGAAGGTGTCGCGGAAGGTTTCGGCCCACTTGATGGCGCCTTCCATGTCGCCGCGGTCGATGTATTTGGGGATGATGCCCGCAATGCAGGCGCTCGTGCAAATCATGCCCTTGGCATGGCGACGCAGGTTGTCGAGCGTCACGCGCGGCTTGTAGTAAAAGCCCTGCACGGCGGCCTCGGAAACCGTCTGCATCAGGTTGACATAGCCCTCCTGGTCCTTGGCCAGAAGGATCATGTGGTAGAGCTCGGGCTTGTGGTCGCGGGCAAGGGTCTCGTCCGGCGTAAAGTAGACCTCGCAGCCAAAGATGGGTTTGATGACCAGGGGCGGCTTGAGCTCGTCGATATTGCCCTTCTCGTCCCACATGGCCATGTCCTTCACATACTGGGCATGCTCGCGCGGGTTTTCCTCGGGATCGGGCTCCACCAGCTCGTCACGACGGTCCTTTTCCAAGAAGGCCTTGTCGTGGCTCCAGGTTTTGTACTCGGGCGTGTTGTGGTTGACGGCGTCGCAGGCCAGCGCCAGGTCGGGCACGCCATACATGTAGCCGTGGTCGGTAATGGCCACGGCGGGCATGCCCAGCTCAACGGCACGGTTGACCATATCCTGGATACGGGTTGCGCCGTCGAGCATGGAAAAGACAGTGTGGTTGTGCAGATGGACGAATGCCATGTGATGAGCTCCGATGCGGGTTCGTGATCTTAGGGTTACGATTCTACCGCACGGCGCGGACGGCACCCGAACCTAGCCAAACCAACACGGCTCCCCTTGAGTTGCGGTGAAATAGTTCCTGTTTAGCGGTCTATGGAGCCCAAACAGGAACTATTCCACCGCAAGTTATTGGGGAATGGAGTGCGGGCAGCCCCGGTCGGGCTAAAGATTGTAGGTGACTACTTGGGGTTCGGCGGGTTCGACGAAGATGGCTGGATTCGCCTGCTCCACGCGAACGAACTTGACCGTCACCGTCTCAAAGCCCGCCTTGTGCAACACGTCGGCGTAGACGCGCGCCTGCAGGGCGTGCTTCTCGAGCAGCTGGTCCGGCGTCTCATCCGGCGTGCCACCCGTCTTGTAATCGATGACCAGTGCGCGTGACGGATCGGCCGGGTCGGTCGCCAAAGCGTCGATGGCGCCTTCGGCATATGCACCGTAGCGGGCGATGTCCTCGTCCTCGCAGCCCAGCGAGAAGAACGGCACCTCGGCGCGAACGCACGGCCACGCGAACAGCTCGGCACGAACCGACGACTTGAGCCAGCGCTCCAGAGCAACGTCGAAGCGTTCGCGCTGCTCCGGCGTCAGGCGCCACAGGCGCGCCAGCGCATCGGCACGCTCAGCGGGCAGCGCATCGGAACCCATCTCGATCAGCCACTGACAGGCGGCATGGAACGCCGAGCCCAGCGCCATGGGGTTGCCGGCGAGCTCGACAGCGGCCACGTCCGCATCCGTCATCTCGGAACCATCCGACTCCGCATCATCGCCGGACTCGTCCATGGGAACACGCGCCTCGGCGGCGCGGTCTTCCGTCTCGGCATGGAGTGCCGCGGCGATTGACGAGTAGCTATACGAGTCACGCATCGGATACGGACAGATGCCCATGCGCACGCCCACTGCCCGGGGATACACAAGCTCAAACGAATCGGGCTTGGGGTCGGCAGGACCGGGGACGATTGTACTGGCCGAATCGTCGGCAGCATCTGTATCGGCATCGCCACGAACAAGCCTGCCTTCGGCATCCAGCGAAGCGTTAGCCTCAAACCCCTGCTCGCCAAACGTAAAGTCCGACAGCGAGATGAGCTCGTAGTCGCCCGGCTTGGAGTTGTCGAACACCAAACGGTCGCTATCGAGCTGCGGCATGTCCAGACTGTCGGTCGGCAGGATGCGGCGAAGCACGTCGTAGGTCAGATCGGTCTCGACATCGAAGGTCGGCGCCGTCACCTTGCCGCGGCTCACGCCGGCATCCATCGCCAGAATGACCAACTCGCGCGCTCGCGTCATGGCGACATAGAGCAGACGAGCCCGCTCCTCGAGCGAAAGCTGCAGGTCGTCGTTACGCAGGCGGGCAAATGCCTCGGCGGGAGAACCCGTCGCGCAGACGTCCTCCATGAGCTCTGGCGGCAGCCACAGCGACGTGCCCTTGCCCTTAAACGCGTGTTCAAACTGCTTTTTGACGTCATCGCCCTTCACGAAGGTCCCGTCGGCAAGCTTAACGCCATCGAAGCGCGCCGGCAGCGCCACGACTTGCGCCCCACCGTCGACGCGACCCATCTGTGCCGCACCCGAGGACTTGCGCACGCCAAAACACTCGGCAACCGCTACGACCGGATACTCCAGACCCTTGGACGCATGCACGGTCATGATGCGCACCGCGCCGTCGCCCTCCTCGTTGAGGGCGCCCGGGGCCTCCTTGCCCGACAAGAAGCGGTCGAAGGCCAGCGCGATGGAACGCGGCGAGTTGCCGAACTCGGCCTCCTCCTCGGCCACGGCGTCGAGCGCCTTGAGCACGTTGGCGGCGATGGCCTTGCCCTCGGGGCCGCGCTGCGCCAGGCGCACGAACCAGCCGGAGGCATTGACCGCGTCGCGCGCGATGGCGGCGAACGAATCACGCCCCACGCGACGCAGTGCGTAGCGCAGCACCTCGCGGGCACGCGTCACAAGCGGCAAGCCCTGCAAGCCCGGCACATCGGAATCGCTCATGATGCCCATGTCGATATTCCGGCGCGAGGTCTCCCCCGTCTCGCCATCGAGCTTGGTCGCCAGCGCCAGGAACTCCTGGGCGCCGAGCGCAAACATCGGCGAGGCGAGCAGCGGCATAAGGCCCTGCGCCGTATCGGCCGGATTGGCGAGCGCGCAGACCAGGGCACGCACCGTCTGCACCTCGGCTGCCTGGGCAAAGACCGAGCCGCCTGCGATGACGCAGTCGAGCCCCTGATCGCGGAAGGCCTGGGCGTAGACATCGGCGTTGGTCATGCGGCCCAGCAGCAGTACCATGCCGCCCTGGGGCTGGCCGGCATCGGCAAGCGCGCGGAAGCGCTCGGCGATCGCGCGGGCCTTGGCCTGTGTGCGCTCCTGCATACTGCCGCCGGCAACAAAGAGGGCCTGGCGGCGCGAGGCGTCCGCCACCAGCGTGTCCTTGCGGCCGTCGCTCGCCTCAAGATCCAAAAAGCTCTGCATCAGGCCGCCGTCATCGCCGTCGAAGACGCGTGCCACGTAACGCAGCACCTCGTCATGGCTGCGGAAGTTGCGCACGAGTTTGACGAGTTCGCCGGCAGGGGCATCGGCCACGGCAGTCGCCTCGGGCGCGGCAGACGAGCCCACCTTGCGCTCCTGACGACGGAACACCTCGACCTCGGCGCCACGGAAGCGATAGATGGACTGCTGCGCATCGCCCACGGTGCACAGCGCGCGCTCCCCCGCACCCGTCAGGTAGCGTATCAGATCGACCTGCATCTGGTCGGTATCCTGAAACTCATCGATCATGACCATCTTAAAGCGGCCCTCGTACGCAGCACGGATGGCAGGGTAATCGCGCAGGGCCTCGTAGGCCATACGCAGCAGGTCGTTATTATCGAGGGCGGACTGGGCAGCCTTCAGCGCGCGATACTCAGCCTCCACGGAACGGGCCAGGCCCACCAGCGCATCGAGCGCCGGGCCACCGCAGGCAAGCACGATATTGATAAACGCATCGGCGGCCTCGGCCTTGAGCAGCTCGACCTGCTCCTTAGGGAATGCCTTGCTCGCGCGCGGCATGGTGCACGACATCATGAGTCGCGCTGCATCGGCCATGGTCTTGCCGCTCGCCTCGAACGCGTCAATGGCGTCGAGTGCCATCTGCGCCTTCTCGGTCGCGGCCTTGCTTGCGCCCAGCGCCGCGCGATAGGCATCGGCGAGTGCCGAGGTATCGGCCTGCCCGCGCGCCACGCACACGTCGTCCATACCGCCCGGCAACTGGCTCGACAGCTCCAGCAGGTCGCGCACCAGGCCCTTGATGGTCGCGCCAGCGCCAAAGGAACCGCCCTCGCCCGCCATGGGATACCAGGCATAGAGGGCCTTGAGCGATGCCGCGAGCTCGGGGGCGGCATCGGGCGCCGTCGCGCGGGCCAACACATGCTCAACAGCCTGGTCCATAAGCTCGTCGGTATCGGTGAGCACCGTGAACTCGGGGTCGATGCCCAGCTCCAGCGCATGCGCGCGCAGGATACGCGAGCACATGCCGTGAATGGTCGAGATCCACGCGTCGTCGACGGTCAGTGCTTCCTCGTCCATGCCCTCGTCGATAAGCGCACGGCGCACGCGGTCACGGATCTCGGCCGCGGCATCTTTGGTAAAGGTAATGGCGAGCACCTGGTCAAGATGTTCAACGAACGGACCGGATTCAGGCGAGAGCGCGTAGACGATGCGACGCGTGAGGGTAAAGGTCTTGCCCGAACCGGCGCCCGCCGAGACAAACAGCGGACGGTCGAGCGTTTTGACAATCTGCAGCTGTTGCGGCATCAAAGTCGAAAGATCCATGGTCTACACGTCCCTCCTTACAAACGTTCCTTCGTGGTTATACGAGCAGCGCGCATGCGCGGCCTGAGCCGACGTCGGGTCGACGGCGGCAACGTTGCCTGCCTCGAGCTCGCGCAGGCGCTCGGCGATGCCGGCCTCAACGCGATCGAGCAGGGCGTCGAAGTCCATGCTGCCACCCTCGCCGGGGAAACCTTTCTTAAGGCCCGGGATGCGACCGTCGCCGCGCTCTTCCTCGAGCAGCTCGGCGCTCGCGGCACCGCGCAACGCCGGCTTGCCGCCCTTGGTCGAAAAGTAGAGCGCCGCGCGGGTGTCCAAATCCAGCGCCCGGCGCATGGCCTGGGCGTAGATGAGCGTTTGGGTATGTGGTGGCAACCAGCGCGGATCGTCGATGGGCGCCGTGCCCGATTCCTCGTCGCGCACCGTGGGGTCGGCGAGCTTAAACTCCTCAACGCCCGTGCGATGCTTGTAGTCGATCACCACGGCACGATTCTCGGCGTCCACGTCCACGCGGTCGATGCGCCCGCCAAGCGGCCAACCGGCATACTCGACCTTGAGCTCGTTGAAGGCGAACTCCAGGTAGCGCGGGGCAAAGGGGGCAAGTGCCTCGGACTCGTAGGCAAGCACACCCTCCAGCTGCGGCAAGATCTCGGCCACCTGGCGTTCCTCCACCGCAGAGAGCGGCACCAGCGGGCCCTCCGTGCCGCGCTTGCCGGCGTGCTCGGCCAACGTCTCGTCAAAGACCTCGTGCAGCAGCTCCTGTGCGCGCGGCAGATTCTCGGGCGTCACGCGCTCCATGCCCTCTTGGGGCAGACGGGCATGCAGATGCTCCAGCACGTCGTGGACAAAGTTGCCCTTCTCCATGTTGCCAAAGCCCGCGTCGATCGACTGGGGCTTCACGCGGTACGAGACGAACCAGCATAGCGGGCAGGTCGAATAGGCCTCGATCTGCGAGGCGGACGTCAGACGCGGCACGAGCGGCGCGTCCTCACCCTCGCCATCGCGACGGCGCAGGACCAAATACGGCACGGCCTCGGCACTCAGATGCTGAGGGGCTTCACAGGTCACGCGCTCGCGCTTGAAGCCTTCACCTGCCGCGGGATCAAAGTCGGCGATGATATCGCCCTCGCCCACGCGCATGGGCTTGGCAGCGCCAGCGGCCTCGGCATGTGCCCACAGCTCGGTCCATACGGCTGCCGGGTAGCACTCGCGTGCCTGGCGATCGTGCGTCACACGGGCGAGCGCGACCGGACCGCTCGCCGCCTGCATCGCACGGCCAAAGCGCACGCGCAGCAGGGCAGCGGGCTCCAAAGACACGCCGTCGCGGCGCAGCTCGGCTGTCAACGTGGCAAGCGGGCCCTCTTCGTGCGAAAGCGGATAGCTGTCCAGGTCGACATCGGCAAACAGCACGGCATCGTAGCTGCCAGGGCGAAGAACCGACGCATCGGCAAGCGACGCGAAGCGCACTTGTGCTCGTGGTGTGCGATCGACCTCATAGGTCTCGTAATCGTAGGCGGTACTGCGCTTGTCCACCTTGGTTCGAACGCCGTCGAGAACCGGCACGGTCGCGGCCTGCGACACGTCGAGCGCGCGAGCATCGTTCATAAGGATGTCGATGGCATGGCGCAGCAAAGCCGTCTCTGCCTGGCGACGGGCCTGGCCGTCAAGGCCGCCTAGAGCGCGATCGGGCAACGCCTCGGCAACGGCAAGCATGGCCTTAAGCGCCGTCACGGGCTTGTCACGCCACAGCGCCTGGAACACGTCCGAGACCACACACGGTACGTTCTTAAACCAGTTATCGTCGCTCGTCGCCTTGCGCGCGCCCCTCACCTGGCCCTGAACGCTCTGCAGCAGGCTCTTGACGCCCGCGGTAGTCTTGCTGCGCGAGAGACGCATATTCTTATCGAAGGTACGGGCATTGACGGCATCAGCGCCCGAAAGCGGACTGTAGATCCAGTCGGTAAGCTCCGGCGCGGGCCACCACTCAGTCTTGGAAGCGGTGCCCTCGTCGGCGGCTTTCATACGCTCGATCAGGTTGGCGAGCGCCGTAAACTGCCTGCCCGCGATGGACTGGGAAAACGCCGTGAACTCAGTCGTCTCGGCCGCAATGTGACGCGCCGCCAAACGGGCGGCGAGCTCGCCGAACAGCTGGGGTGCCCGGGCAGAAACGACGAGCACGCGCACGGGGTCGGCGGGCGTTGCAGTAGCTTTATCGGCCTTGGACTCCTTGTGCGCTTTCACCAACTTATCGATGGCGCCCGCATAGACATGAGCACGGGCATGGGGGCCGGCGACCTCAATAAAGGCAGGCTGAGCGGCGGCCCCGCAAGCGACATCAGACGCGACGGCGTCCTCCCCCAGCGGCGCGATCTCAAACAGCACACCGCGGGCATCAAATGCCGTGGCAAGCTCCTCGCGCATCGCCGCCTGCTCGCGGGCAAGCAGCACGACGACCTCTCCCCCATTGTTCGCCACGGCAGACAGCAGCTCGAGTAGACCGTGCGTAAACGACGTGGTACCGCGCACGCATACGGCGCGGGCGCACGCCGGCAGGCTATCGGCCAGGGCACCGGCCATAATGTCGGCTGCCTCGCAGGGCTCGACCATATCTCGACGGTCCAAACCGCCCGCGTAGGCACGCAAAAGCTCAAACACACGAGCCTCGGCATCGCTTTTTGGCTCAGGCTGGCAATTGTTGCCACCGCATCGCTCGGCCGTCGTCCCCGCCGCACCCGGCAGCACATCGCGGGCCATGCGTGCGAGCATGCGCACCGTGCCCTGGCTACGCGAAAGCGGCTGCAGGTCGGCATCGTCGCGGCGGGCAATCATATCCGAAAACAGCATCTGACGTTGCAGGTTGTCGACGAAACCGCGCCCGTCGCCCAAAAGCTCCCAAAGCGAGCGAAGCCACGATGCGGGTGTCTTGTAGTCGATACCCAGCGAAATGCCGGCTTCCGCCGCATCATGGCGGCACAGATCGAGCTCGGCAAACGTTGGTGCCAGCAACACGGCACGCCCGTGACGGGCAATAAGGTCGGCAAGCAGCGCCGACTCGGCATCGCTCAAATCCGTGCCGGCATTGGTGGTATAGATTCGAACAGGCATGGTCCTCCGCTCAAACCGTTCGCAATAATCAATGCATCCATCCTACCCGCCCAAGCGGACACATTGCCACCGCAGTTCCATCTTTTGGTACAAAGCAACCTGAACCCAACGCACCAGCCGATTGCAGGCATATAAAAACCGCCCCCGGAGGGACGGTTCTTCGTAATTCAATGTTGTCGCTGGCCTACTCGCCATCCTCCAACTTAATGAGGATCTTGCGGTAGCCACCGTACTCGCCGTTCAGCGCCTTTGAAACGCGGCTCACCGTGGTGGACGAAGCGCCGGTACGGGCCTGAACCTCAACATAAGGCTCGCCCTCGTCCAAATAGCGCGCAACCTGCAAACGCTGAGAAAGGTCGCAAATCTCGCGCGGCGTGCAGATATCGGTCAAAAACGCTTGGATATCCTTCTCGTCGTCCAAAAGGCTAAATGCGTGGACCAGCTGCTTGACATCAGGCTTGTCAAACATGTTCTCGATATTCATCGATCACCGCCAAACCCGCCAAAAGGCATCGAAGTTGATACTGACATCGGGCATCGTTCACCCGTTCTATGCAATAGGGCAACGCCTGTGGCTTTTGCCCGTAGCAGTGTAGCACACCACCAAACTAAAGCGACAAGACTCTCTGCCAGCGGCGCGTTTTTCAGGACGAACGCCGTTTAGAAACCGAATGCGCACGTAAGCTCCACGAATATTTGAGACAATGGGCGCCCAAACACCGCGGCGCGCCCGCGCAACCATCCAGGTCGCCGCCGCAAGCCGCTTCACGCGACGCCAGCAACCCCGGCGCAAGAAAGGATTCACGCCATGCGCTTTATGCTTAACTGGCTCTTCACCTCGATCGCCATCGCGATCGCCACGTTCCTCGTCCCCGGTATCCAACCCTTCGGCTTTGCCGAGGCCTGGGTCTGCTTTGCCTTCGTGGGACTGTTCCTCAACATCGTCGACTCGCTCGTCAAGCCGTTCCTGACGGTCATCTCGCTGCCGCTCACTATTATCACGCTTGGTATTTTTCAGCTCGTAGTCAACAGCTTTATGCTCGAGCTGGCCAGCTACCTGTCGGTCAATCTGCTGGGCGCGGGTATCTCCATTGCCGGCTTTGGATCGGCCTTTATGGGCAGCATCCTGGTATCCATCATGCGCAGCATTCTCGACAGCATCGCCGAGGGCTAGAACTGTTCAATACGAACCGTCATATCGACCCAAAACGAAGGCCGCCCATCGCAAAAATGGGCGGCCTTCTTATTTGTCAAGTCTCAAAGGACGAGAGAGTCTACCATTTCCACCCCGTCCCCAAACGCAGGTGTGGGTTAGATGACGTAGTCGTAGCCATGGTTGGGAGCAACAAGTTGATCGAGCGTCACACCGTCGAGGTAGTCGTTGATGAGCTTGTCAAGGTTCTTCCACACGTCAAGCGTGGGGCACTCATCCGAACGCGAGCAGCCTTTGCAGTCGCCATCCAGGCAGGCGACCGGCGCCAGACTGCCCTCGGTCAGGCGCAAGATCTCGCCCACCGTGTATTGCTCGGGCGGGCGCGTGAGCACATAGCCGCCGCCCTTGCCGCGCATGCCCGAGAGCATGTTGGCGCGCACGAGCGTAGCCAAAATGTTCTCGAGATATTTCTCGGAAATCCCCTGTCGCGCCGCGATCTCTTTGAGCGGGATGCGACCGGCTGCCTGGTGCTCGGCCAGATCGACCATAACGCGCAGGGCATATCTGCCCTTAGTAGAAACCAACATGTATAGTGCTGCCTTTCGGTCATTTAGTCCGTAGAAATTCTAGCCGAAAAATTGGTTTTGAAAATACCCATTCCCGTCAAGATGGTTAATCGACTCGTCATAATCTTCTATTTCCTATTGCGTTACTAGGCTTTAGCGTCTACTATGCTTGCCAACAGCAAAACGAACAACCTATAAGGTTTGTGGGTTTCGCTGCTACACACACACCGTAAAACCACACGGCATCCAGTCATTTGAACACTTTGGAGGTTCACCATGAGCAATGTTTATACGTCCATCGATCAGCTTATCGGCCACACCCCGCTTCTGGAGCTCACTCACTTTGAGGCCGATGAGGACCTCAAGGCCCGCGTGCTCGTCAAGCTGGAATACTTCAACCCCGCCGGCTCCGTCAAAGACCGCGTCGCCAAAAACATGATCGACGAGGCCGAGAAGGCCGGCAAGCTCGTGCGCGGCGGCGACTACACCATCATCGAGCCCACGAGCGGCAACACCGGCGTCGGCATCGCCTCGGTGGCGGCTGCCCGCGGCTACAAGGTGATCATCACCATGCCCGAGACCATGTCCGTCGAGCGCCGCAAGCTTATGCAGGCATACGGCGCACAGCTCGTGCTCACCGACGGCTCCAAGGGCATGAAGGGCGCCATCGCCAAGGCCGAGGAGCTGCAGAAGGAGACCCCCAACAGCATTATCGCCGGCCAGTTTGTGAACCCCGCCAACCCCGCCATCCACAAGGCCACGACCGGCCCCGAGATCTGGGATGACACCGACGGCGAGGTCGACATCTTCGTCGCCGGCGTTGGAACCGGCGGCACCGTGACCGGCGTGGGCGAGTTCCTCAAGGAGCAGAACCCCGAGATTAAGGTCGTCGCCGTCGAGCCCGCCACCTCCCCGGTGCTCTCCAAGGGCCAGGCCGGCCCGCACAAGATCCAGGGCATCGGCGCCGGCTTTGTGCCCGACGTCCTCGACACCCAGGTCTATGACGAGATCATCCCCGTCGAGAACGACGACGCCTTTGCCACCGGCCGTGCCGTGGGCCACAAGGAGGGCGTGCTCGTGGGCATTTCGTCCGGTGCCGCCGTGTGGGCCGCACTGCAGCTGGCCAAGCGCCCCGAGAACGAGGGGAAGACCATCGTGGCCCTGCTTGCCGACACCGGCGAGCGTTACCTGTCCACGGCACTGTTCCAGGACTAAGGGCCTGTCGCCCATAGGTTGAGCCCACGGACGAGCCGGTCTCCTCTCTCCCGGCAGCCTGAGCCCATCCAATCAGGGTGTCCCACGAGACGTCCGAACTTGCTACAATGTCTGCGGCGCGGAACCAGCCTCCCGCGCCGCTTTTCTTTTTTGGCCACATGCCACCAAGGAGAACCTCCCCATGCACAACAAGCGCGTGCTCGTCGCCATGAGCGGCGGCGTCGATTCCAGCGTGACCGCGTACCTGCTCAAAAGCCAGGGCTACGAATGCGTCGGCGCCACCATGCGCCTCACCTGCCCCGCGCCCGATCCCGTCACGGGCATGAGTAAGGTCGACCGCGACATCGCCGATGCAAAGGCTGTCGCCGAGCGCCTGGGGATGCCCCACCATGTGCTCGACCTGCAGCAGGCCTTCGACCGCAACGTTATCGAGCGCTTCGTGACCGCCTATCAGGAGGGGCTGACGCCCAACCCATGCATCATCTGCAACCGCCACATTAAGTTTGGCGCATTGCTGGATGCGGCGCTGGATATGGGCTGCGACTACATCGCCACGGGCCACTACGCCAAAACGAGCCAGGCGTCCGACGGAACCTGGCAGCTGTACCGCGGCGAGGACCCCAAAAAGGACCAGAGTTACTTTTTGTATTCGCTTACGCAGGAACGCCTGGCGCACACGATCTTTCCGCTGGCTGGGCTGGACAAAGAGCGCGACGTGCGCCGCATTGCCGCCGAGCAGGGCTTTACCAACGCCAAGAAGGCCGAAAGCGAGGACATCTGCTTTATTCCAGACGGTGACTACGCGGGCTATATCGAGCGCCGCTGCGGACATCCCGCTGCACCGGGCGACATTGTGTGGCGCGACGGCAGCGTGGTCGGGCGCCACAACGGTGCGCTGCGCTACACCATCGGTCAGCGCAAGGGCCTGGGCGTCGCGATGGCGCATCCCGTGTACGTAACGGGCGTCGACGCCGACAGCAGCACCGTGCATCTGGGCGAGGCCGAGGACCTAACGGCCACAGCGCTCACGGCCAACGACTGGATCTGGAGTGCCCCTGCCGACCGCATGAAGGCAGAGCTCACGTCCGGTGGCATTCGCGTAGGTGCCAAGTACCGCTATCGTCAGAAAGACCAGGCAGCGACCCTTGCGCGCGGCGAAGACGGGCAAATGCTGCTAACTTTTGACGACCCGCAGCGCGCCATCGCCCCCGGCCAAGCCGTTGTAGTCTACCGCGGCGACATCGTCCTCGGCGGCGGCACGGTAACCGGCGCACTTAAGTAGCCCCATCCCCTTCATAAATTGCGGTGAAATAAGGACTGTTGGGGGTGCGGACGATTTCTTGGACCGCGCCTAGGCGTATCCAAGCTTCCTGCGGT